>Ga0206998_1094_pt1 | contig 23354 bp, 23 predicted proteins | sample Alteio_BWMinCont_FD_153309 | JGI IMG/M metagenome (GOLD analysis project Ga0206998, IMG submission 153309) | Enriched cells from forest soil in Barre Woods Harvard Forest LTER site, Petersham, Massachusetts, United States -... | ecosystem: Environmental > Terrestrial > Soil > Temperate forest >... | reverse complement strand
CACCACATGAATCAGTCCCTTGAAGAACTGTCCGTTGTACATTGCGCCCACGCCCGGAATCAGTCCCAGCACCGCTGCTGCCGAAGGATTGGGCACGCCCGGCGACGGCGGCGTTACAAATGGATTGGGAACCGTCTGCCAAGCCATGAAGCATGGCTCGCACAGAATCTGTCCTTGCGCGCCGTTGCGCACGCAGTTGGGGCAAAGAGCCTTGCCGCAGTTCTGGCAAAAGGCTGTAGCGGTCACACCGCTGTGATTTACGCAATCCATACTGTGCTCCTTCCCCGTATTGCTTTCGCGGAGCCGCCGGAATGCGCGGGCCGTTCATCAATTTCGAGTTGGCTCTCCAGGTAGTCCGGATCGATGAGCGATGGGCTCACCGACTGCTGGGGAGGGTCCACGCGGGACCCTCCGTCCTTGGCTTTGGGCGCCTGTTTCGATTCCCCAGGACCCCCAGGCTGTTTCTGTTTCGGCTGGCTGTTGTCTTCCGAGTTACGCCGCAGTTCCCGCATCCGGGACTGCACTTCGTACACCAGCCGCAAATTGTCGTAGTAGCGAATAATCGGCGTCGACGCCATCGTCAGCCGCCGCTGCACCAGTGACCGCAGTGCCGAGGGCTTCAGGTCCGACATCCGCAGCGCGCTTATCTTTACGCCCGTCAGGTTTAGCGTCAGGGCGATGGAAAAGAACGCCATCGCCGCCGTCATCATGAGCCGCGGCTCGGCAAAGCGCCGCACATAGCCCATGAACCCTGGCCGCTGCCACGCCGGTACCGCCTTCGGCCGCCCTTTGCCCAGCGGAATCCCGCCCGGCGTTACCGGCAGCAGATTATCTTCGTTTACCAGTCCGAAGCCCGCCGTCTGCCCTGGTCCCGTCTGGGCCAGGATCTTGTCCAGCAGTCCGCCGGGCACTTCTGGTTCCGCCGAGAGAAACTCCAGCCACTCCCGCCCGCGCCGTGCTTCCTCAAACAACCCCGTGCACGCCGCGCAACTCGCCATGTGGCTTGAAAACGTCGCTTCATCTTCCGCTCGCAGCAGACCATCCAGCGCATCGGCCAACAGCGTTTCCCATTGCCCGCAGGCGGGGGAGCTCGGTATGTGAATGCGGTCGGCCATGTTACATTACCTCCCGTTGATTACGTTCCAGCAACCGCGCTAGTTCCGCCCGGCCCCTGCTGATGCGGGATTTAACCGTCCCCTCCGGTATGCCCAGCACCTGGGCGATTTCCTTGTAGTCCATATCCTGCAGATCTCTTAGTATGACGGCCTCCCGCAACTCCACCGAGACATGCGCCAACGCCGCCTGTACCATTTTTTCCAGTTCCTTGCGAGCCGCCATCTCGTGCGGCGAAGGGCCGTGAGCCACCAGGCGGTCAATCGGCTTCAGCTCTTCGGTTTGATCCCAACCATCGTCGAGAGATCCGGTGGCCCGTTGATTCTTGGTGCGGCGGAAGTTATCCACCAGCAGGTTGCGCGTCATTGTAGTGATCCACACCTGCAGGCTGCCACGCGTGGTGTCAAAGCTGGCCAGGTTCGAGTAGATCTTCAGAAACACGTCCTGCGTCAGGTCCTCCGCATCCGCCGGAGAGCCCGTGAACCGGTAACAGAGCCCATAGACACGCCGATGGTGTGTGCGAACCAGCTCGGCCCACGCACCCGAGTCGCCATCCATGCAACGCCGGACGGTTTGGGACCAATCGACTTCCAGTGGCCTCACCTCTCCGCGCATCCCGCGGGTCATCTCGCCGCCGCGAGCTGTCTCGCCCTTGCGAGCCGTCTCGCCTGCCCGCGCACCCGGCCCCGTTGCCTCGCCGGCATAAGCCTGTCGAGCCGCAACCGGCCGCGCGCTGGCCCCTTTTCCGGGTTCCTGCCCGCGCCGCGCAGGCTCTGGCCAACTCCCCAGCCCCGCAACGTTCCAGCTTAATGTACCAACGCACGCCATGGTGCCTTATACGCAGCATTTATCTATGTGGTTCCCGTCACCGGAGGCAATCCTGTAGCCAATCCTGGAATCAGTCCTGAAACCAATCGGGAATCCGGTACCGAACCCGCTCCGGAGATCATTTACGGATGGCAATCGCCCAATCGTCCCAGCTACCCTCGTGCCATGCTGATTACGGTCCACCATCCAGATGATCTCGCCCAGCGACCTAAACCGGGGCATGAGGCGTTGGATTCGCCGGCAATCGAGGGATATCGAGGATGAAGCGTGGCATCTGGCCCGCGCTGGCGCTGTTCTTTGTGGCGCCGCTGGTGGCCGAGTTTCTGCTCGGGAACTTGCCCATCAAGTTGCTGCCGACGCTGGTGGTTCTGGCTCCCTTGTACGGCGGTGGGCGCTTCTGATCCGCGAGGTGGCGCGGAGAAGTGGCCGCGGCTGGCCGAGCATTCTGCTTCTTGGGATGGCGTACGCCCTTGTTGAAGAAGCGTTTACCACCCAGTCGCTGTTCAATCCCCACTACCTCAAGCTCAATCTCGGGCTGCTCGCACCCGCGTATATTACGGTGCTCGGCATTGGAGCATGGTGGTGGATGCTGATGGTGCACGGAATTTGGAGCATTTCCACTCCGATTGCACTGATTGAGGCCTGTGTGCCCGATCGCGCGCACGCCGTGGCTGGGGCGAGTCGGGTTGGGCGTAGTGGCAATCGTGTTTTTGTTGGGAGCGGTTGCGACGACGCTGATGGGGTACAGGCACGATCCCTTTATGGCTTCCCCGGCGAAGTTTGCCGGAGGGGCAGTTGTGATTGCGGTGTTGGTGGTGCTGGCTTTTAAAGCGCCGGTAATGCGCAGGTATGCTGCTTACCGCCTTGCGCCCTCAGCCTGGATTCTCGGGTTGGTATCGCTAGCATTCGCCTCGACCGCGATGATCGTGCCCATGAGCTGGGGATGGGGCGCCGTGGCCGCATTGTTGGCGCTGGACTTGGGCATGGTGCTGGTGGTGGCGGCCGGGGCGCGAACGGGAACTATGGCGCTCACCCACCAACTGGCGTGGGAGCGGGCGCCGCACTGGCGTACGGCTGGCACGCATTCCTGCAGCCGCCCGCTGTGGGAGGCATGGATACGAGCGTCCGGATAGGGAATGCCATTTTTCTCGCCGGCGCGGTTGGGTTGATCTGGTTTGCGGCCCGGCGGAATGGGGGAGCAGATCGGCAACCCGCCGCCGGGGAGTGACCCGGGCCGTCGGGGATTTCCGAAGAGCCTCGTTCCAGCGGAAGATTCAGCGCATTAACTATCGCTTTCTTTCGAATTGGGTGACGATGAGAATGTGGCCAGCCAGAAGCATTAACGATGGGCAGAGAAGAGAGAGAAGGGCCGCAAGAAGCGTTAAGACAGCTCACTCGGGAGAACGACTCCAAGAGAAGGCGACCCGATTGTTCATGTGCGACGGTTATTTCGATCGGTCAGCGAAGTTGGCCAAGGAGTTCCGCCAGCCTGAGTAATCTCGTTTTAGGCTTTTACGGACGTAGCGTCGAGACCGCCCCCCGCCCTGAAGGACGGAGTTTTCCGCGCAATAAGGATAAACGAAGCATGAGTAGTGAGTATCTACGCCCCCATCTTCAGCAGACTCTCCGCTGTAGCCAAAATCGACTCCTCGGCCGACCGCGGTTTCCACCCAAGCACCCGCTTTGCCTTCGCGTTGCTTCCGTTCTTCTTCTTCCCCAGCTCCGGTAGAACCAGCTTCACCGCCGGGTCTAACAGCGACGCCAGCCGCACTACCCAATTCGGCAGCTCCCGCGTCGGCACTTTCTTCGCCTTCTCCCCCAGGTTCATCTTCAAAATCCCTGAGATCTCCTTGAACGCCAGAAAATCCCCCGCCACCGCCAAAAAGCGTTCGCCCGCCGCCGCCGGCATCGTCATCGCCCGCAGATGCATATCAGCCACATCCCGCACATCCACCGCCCCAAACCAGATCTGCGGAAGCCCCGGCAACGCTCCGTCCAGCATCTTGCTAACGATAAGAATCGACGTCGAATAGTCCTTCCCCAGCACCGGCCCGAACACCCCCACCGGGTTCACCACCGCCAGCTCCAACCCCGCACCTTCGCGCCCCACAAAGTCCCACGCGGCCCGTTCCGCAAGGGTCTTCGACCTCGCATACGCTCCAATATCCGCGCTTGGGTCCGACCAGTCCCGCTCATCGAACGGCCGGTCCAGCGGATCCACGCCATACCCAATCGCCGCAAACGACGACGTCAGCACTACCCGCTTCACCCCCGCATCGCGGCTGGCGCGCAGCACCCGCAGGGCGCCCTCCCGCGCCGGCACAATCAGGTCGTCCTCATGCCTCGGCGGCCCAGCAGGAAAGGGCGACGCCACATGCAGCACAAATTCGCATCCCCCCACCGCTTCGGTCCACCCCGCGTCCTGGGTCAGGTCTGCCGCCACAAACGTCAACCGATCTCCTGCTTCCGTGCCCCCGGCCTTCAGCATCGAACGCACTTCCGCCTCGCGGCTCAGGGTGCGCACCGTCGTCCGCACCTCGTAACCCGCAATCAGCAATTGCAAAATGCAGTGACTCCCAATAAAGCCGGAACCCCCGGTAACCAGAACCTTGCTCATGCCCTGCCTCCGGCTCTAAGGATGACACGTAGCGCCAAACGCCCCACGAACTCGGCGCGGATGGTCGATTCCTTCTGCCTGCCCCACCTTACCCATCGGGTCCAGTAACCTTTCCGCCGCGCTAACATCTCACACGTGCCGGGTTGCGCGATTCCTGGCGATCGGAGGTTTCCCGTGGTGTCCCGCTTTCCCCAAATCGTCGCGCTCGTGCTCGTGATTGGCCTCGGATACGGGATCTACACCCAGGTCAGCACTGCCGGACGCTCCGCCATCCCCGCGCCCACCACCGATGTCCCCCTGGCCCACGCCCCCGCCAAACAGGCAGCCGTCTTCGCCGGTGGCTGCTTCTGGGGCATCCAATCCGTATTCGAGCGCGTCAAGGGAGTCCTCGACACCACCGCGGGCTACTCCGGCGGCTCCGCTGACACCGCCACCTACTACCAGGTCGGCACTGAAGCCACCGGCCACGCTGAGTCAGTCAAGGTCGTCTACGACCCTTCGCAGATCACCTACGGCCAGCTTCTCCGCATCTTCTTCTCCGTCGCCCACGACCCCACCCAGCTCAACCGCCAGGGCCCCGACGTCGGAACCTCTTACCGCTCAGCCATTTTCTACGAAAATGACGACCAGCGCCGCCTCGCCCAAGCGTATATCAATCAACTCGACGGTGCCCATGCCTTCCCCAAACCCATCGTCACTCAAGTTGTTCCCCTCAAAGGCTTTTACGACGCCGAGTCCTACCACCAGGACTACGCCCTCCACAACCCCACGAATCCTTACATACTCGTTTGCGATCGGCCAAAGGTCGAGGCGCTCAAGCACCAGTTCCCGGAGCTCTTCAAGGACTACAAAGGCAAGTAACCGAAGACCGTATCTTCGTCACTAATTGCGGCCTTTTTCTGTCGATAAACCTTTCATGTCGGAGTTGGAACAAGTCGGCTCAGCGCAAGCGAAACCTGCGGCATCACCGTTGCGATGCCCGAGGCCGTGTCTGGCTACCTGGGGCGGCAATCCATCCTGGATCGGCGTGGCACCGTCTTCGGATACGAATTGCATTTCCACCACGTCGCTCAGTCGGCCTTCGAAGCGACAATCTGCGACGCCTGCCCCGGCCTAATCGACGCAATCGCCGTCTTCGGTGTCGAACGATTTACCGCCGGGTCGCGCGGACTCTTGCGCTGCACCCCGGAAATGATCGTCGAAGGCGCCTGGGAAGGCCTTTCTCCGAAATACACAATCCTAGAACTACCCTCGCCATCGGAACCATTTCCGCAGTTGGCCCGCGCCTGTCGGAACTCTCGGAAAGCAGCGCATCCTGCTCTCCTGGATCGAAAACCTCGAAGACAACCGCATCCCCGGCTGCGAGCAACTCGCCGATGACTACGACCTCGACCCCGAGAAACTAGCCGAGCTCTACTTTACTTCCGCGCCTTGGGGGATGACACCAAGGGCGTGCTCATCAACTGAGCGCGAGGAATGGGCGGTGTGACCGCGAGGCCAGAAGCCAGAAGCCAGTAGCTTAAGCTAGTAGCTAGAAGCCAGCAGTTAAAGGCTGAAACTTCATCGCCACTGAATTCATGCAGTATCGCAGCCCCGTCGGCTTAGGCCCGTCGGTAAACACGTGGCCCAAATGCCCGTCGCACAACCGGCAGCTCACCGCCGTCCGCACCACCATCAGGCTTCCGTCGGGTGTTTCCACCACGTTCTCCGGTGCAATCGGCTCCCAGAAGCTCGGCCACCCCGTCCCCGAATCGAACTTCGCCGACGACGAAAACAGCGCCAGGTCGCACCCCGCGCACCGGAAGATCCCGCGCCTCTCTTCCTCCAGCAGCGCTCCCGTGAACGGCCGCTCCGTATCCGAATGCCGCAGCACCCAGTAGGCATCACGTTCCAGCAGTCGCTGCCACTCGTCGTCACTCTTGATCAGCCGCGGTACCGTCACCGTCGCGGTCTTCCGCCCATCGGCAGCGAACTGCGCAATCGTCACCTCGCGCGGTCCCTCATCGGCCCGCAGCGGACGCGCCGCCGCCACCGTCGCGCGCCGCAATCCCCAGAACGCCAGCCCGCTTACCACCGCCGCCCCGCCAAAGATAAACGCCCGCCGGCTCCGCTCCCTCCGACGTTCGTCTCTGTCGCCTTCAACAACGCCAAGGCTCAGTTCCTGTCCCACCAGAATCTCCCAGCTTGCCACCATTGGACTCACCCCGCGCGGCGCGGGTTACACTGAATGCTCCGTACCCACCTCTTGCGGCCCTTTTGCGATCCCGCCGCAATCCGATCCGGGGCGCATCTGAAGTGTCAAGGAGCCACGCCAACATGACTATGACGGCAGCCGAAATCGAACAGTTGAAACACGCCCCCGCCGAGAAACGCCTCACCCCCGAGATCCGCCAACGCTGGAGCCCCCGTTCCTTCTCCGACCGCCCCGTCAGCCCCGCCGACCTCGAAACTGTTTTCGAAGCCGCCCGCTGGGCCGCCTCCTCCTTCAACGAGCAGCCATGGCGCTTCCTCGTCGGCACGCGCGGCTCCGAGACCTACCAGAAGATCCATTCGTCGCTCATGGAGTTCAACCAGGCATGGGCCGGTAAGGCGCCCGTCCTGATCCTGGGCGCCACCAAGACCAAGTTCTCCCACAATGGCAGCGATAACCCCGTCGCCCTATATGACCTCGGCGCCGCCGCCGCCACCCTCTGCTACCAGGCCACCGCCATCGGCCTCCACACCCACCAGATGGCCGGCTACGACCGCAACATCGCCCGCAAAGTCTTCGAGGTTCCCGACGACTTCATCTTCGGCGCTGTCATCGCCCTCGGCTACCTGGGCGAGCCATCCAACCTCACTGTACCCCAGATGCTCCAGCAGGAAGTGGCTCCCCGCCAGCGCAAGCCCCTCAGCGAATTTGTCTTCAGCGCCTGGAACGAACCCGCCAGGTTGGGATAGTCACCGACAACGAGCTTAATGAACATCGCCCGTTTACGAATGAAGAGCCAACTCGCGCTGTTGCTCCTCGTAGCCCATTGCCTTGGCGGCCAACCACCCCCGCAGAGCGTAACCATCCATGTGACTGTGGTGGATGTGCTTTCGGGTGCGGAGTTGAAAGATCATTCGGTTGTCTTGCAGGGACACACGATTGCCTCGATCTCACCTTCCGTTTCGGAAACGGCATCTTCCGGGTTGGTTGTAGCTGCTCATGGAGGCTTCCTTATACCCGGCTTGTGGGACATGCACGTCCACGACTCGGACGAATTGCCGCTCTTTGTCGCGAATGGTGTCACCGGTATTCGGATCATGGCCGGGGCCAGAGATGAGCGAGCGCTTAGGGCCGAATTGGTCCGGCAGTCGATTTCTCCCCAGATCTACCTGGCCAGTGCCGTCGTAATCAAGACGCCCGAAGACGCCCGCAAGGAAGTGGTTCAAATCAAGGCGAGCGGCGCGGACTTCATCAAGGTTTACGATCGCATTCCGCGCAATGCCTCCTTCGCTCTCGCTGACGAGGCGAAGAAGCAGTCCATTCCATTTGATGGCCACGTGCCTGAACAGGTCACGGCAATGTAAGCCTCTGCTGCCGGGCAGCGGTCGATGGAGCAATTGCAAGGGATTGGAATTGCCTGTTCAAGCCGCGAACAGAAACTTATGTCCGAGATGACACGGATACGGCTTTTCCGGCAAAAGTTCGTCGTTGAAGCAGAGGCATTCAGAAGCTTTGATCCGGCACGGTGCCAGGCGCTCTTGAACCAGTTCGTTCAAAATGCCACGTGGCAGGTGCCTACCCTCACGGTCCGTCGGATGTGGGGGAGGCTTGACGACGGCAAATGACCCGCGATCCACGCCTGAAATTCATTGGCAAAGCTTCAAAGGAGCGCTGGACCGAGGGGGCCGCGTTTCAAATGGAGCGCCGGGGCGAGCCCGAATTCTGCGTGGCCCGAGCCGTGTTTGAAGCCGATGAAAAGCTGGTCGAACCTAATCTATCATTCCGGTGTCCCCGTGATGGCCGGAACCGACGCCATGAATCGCCACTTCTTACCCGGCTTCAGCTTGCACGATGAACTCGCGTTGCTTGTCGAGTCAGGACTCCCGCCCTTGGCTGCTCGGCAGATGGCCACCATCAATCCGGCCAGGTTTCCTGGGCGGGTAACAAGTGAGGGCAAAGTGAGTGCGGGCAAGACAGCCAATCTTGTGCTCCTCGACGCGGACCCACTTGCAACCCACATCCAAGCGGTCTGGCTGGCGGGCAACTATTGTGACAACACGCTGGCCGATAGGCGCGTCCGTTCATCGCCGCAGTAATTAACTTCGCCCGCCGCGCTATTTCGGCATTTCAAATACAGCTGGATCAATCGTCTTGTTCAGTTCCACTTTCTTCACCGCAATGGTGATCTGGAACTGCCCCCCCAGATCCACGTCAATGGCATAAGGCATCATGAGACCCACGTCCGTCTTGCGGTAGTCGGAAAGCTTCGTGGTAACATCCACGTCCTGGTCCTGCATCTTGCCTTTGGTCGCCACCGACGTAATCAGGAACGAAGTTGAGTCGATCAGGTAAACCGTTTCGACCTTCTCTTTTGAAGTCAATTTGAGCTTGTATGCGCTGCCGTCTTTGCCCATCAACTCCACTTTGCTGCCCCTGGCCGCGTAGTCATAAAGCGCGTCGGCAACGTTGATTTGACCTTTGCCTGTGTTGTACACGTCATCCGGCATCGCCGTGGCGGTGGCCCCGCCCGTCATGGGATTGATGGTCCAGCCGCCCTTATCGGTGTAGCACTGCACAATCTTCGTGCCGTTGAACTCCACCTCGCTCTTGTAGCCCACGCCATCCACAATCGTCGTGGTACTTGGGTTATCGCCGCCCATCATCGAGAAGGTGCTCTCTGTAACCACCGTTTTCACCTTGCCGATCGCGTCCTTCCCCCCCATCGCGTCCACGTGCTTGCTCACGATCTCGTCGACAGCCGGCAAACTCGCTGGAGCGGTTTGTGCGGTAGCTGGAGCCTGCGCATTCGGAGAAGTCGGAGCACTCGGAACATTCTGCGCACTCAATAAAGCCGTGCTGGCCAGCACGCTAACAACCAATACGCCGTGGATGAAGTTCTTCATTTTGCTTCGCTCACCTTTCGCGCGCTCGAAAAGCGCGGTCCCTCGTGCCGCAACAGTGTAGCCCAGGAGCCTTGCTCAGAAGCGACGGCTGGTTGCGGTCAGATGACGGCCAATACGGAAATAGCCCGAAAATGGTTCCTTCCGGATCGCACGACACATCCAGAACTCCAAGTCCAATCAGGAAATTCGTTTAGCATTGCACTCTATGAGTGAGCTGGGGCTTTCCAACTCCGCGCAAAGAAGCGAGGAGTATTACCAGGACCAGTGGAGTTCCTACTACTCGGAGAGGCGACGCCGCCTGGCTCGCCTGTTCTGGTTAGCTGTAGGGCTCGGCGTTGGCTCTTTGCTCTTCACTGTTGTCGGAGGGAGACACCGGCCTCTTGCATACATCGTGGCCGTACCCCTCACGATTCTCCTGATTGCGATGCCCGCACAGTGGTTCATCTTCGTGTGGAGGATTCGAGCCTGGGCCTGTCCGCGATGTGGGGAGTACTTCTTTACTTCGACCCTGGTAAACAATCCATTTGGCAGACGCTGCAGGCACTGCGGACTTGTTCGCCCGAAAGAGTCAGAAATTGAACATTTCCATTACAAGGAAAGAGGGGCAAGGCCGCAGTGACGGCGGGTGACCGCCGATATGGAAGTTGCGAGTCATACAATGGGTGGTCCTTATCCTGCCTCATCCCTCGATTTAAGCGGCGTTTGGTCCCTCAAGCCTCTCCCAACTAAAGTGGAGTCTGGAGACCTGCTTGCAAAACACCCACACCAGGCCGCAACGTCAGGCTTCCCGCCGTCGCCCGCACACGCGCCGCAAGCCAATCCCGAGCCGCCGCATGGGCTGGCGGCCCATCGCCGTCCTCGTATTTCTCGGCTTCATTTTCGTCGCCGTCGCCTGGGCGGCGCTCTCCCTGGTCTTCGCCCCCGCGGGAAACACCAACGCCGCCCGCTTCGACACCCTCATCGTGCTCGGTGCTCCCGCTGACTCCGATGGCAATCCCAGGCCGGTCATGCTCTCGCGCGTGAATGAAGCCGTCAAAGAATACGATCGCGGCATTGCCCCGCGCATGATCTTCACCGGGGGAACCGACGGCGACCGCTACCCTCAGGCCGTAGTCATGGCCCGCGCAGCCGCCGCCCAGGGAGTGCCTGCCTCCGCCATCTTCGTCGAGGCAAACTCCAACGACACCATCCACAACGCCTGCTACTCTGCCCGCATCATGAAAGACCACGGATGGCGCTCCGCTGAGGTCATCACCAGCCCCGCCCACACGCGCCGCGCCGGCATCATCTTCTCGCACTCCCCCATCGATTGGCGCATGCACGCTGCTCCATCCATCCAACCGCAATCCGCCGTTGATGTAAACATCGATCGCGCTTATGAAGTCCTCAAGGCCGTTCGCTACCACCTCTACGGCGAATGGGCAGAACCGTGCACACCCTGACTTGTTGACCCGCTGATCTGGCTTGTGCTGCGAAGTGTTTGACGCATCGACAAGCGATGTGTTGTTGCGCAGATTTATCTTGCGTGGAAGAGACCACGGGACGTCGCACTTCGCCATAGAGTGAAAATGTTGCACATGCGACCTATATCTCAGTAAGAATTGCACGGGGGCGACAAAGTTACACGCTCAGTCGGTCTTAAAGATGAAGCGCCCGTAATATTAAGCCTAATCTTACGAGCACATACTACTAAAGTAAAGTTTGGCATAGAGTGTGCTTACTGGGTTAATAATCGATCCTTCGATTTCGAGGTGTCCATCTTCGTCCTGCCTTTGTTGAATTGATGTCAAGACGAATATTGGACCTCCATGCGAAACGTCTTTGGGTCGCCCCAAAGAGTTTTCTCATCAGGGCATGCGGATAATCCGGGCAATGCTCCTTACACTGTTTCGCTCACTATCAACTTCATCCACCATTGGGAGTCAATTGCTCATGTTCTCTGCCATACTTTACCCAGCTCGCCCCGCTTGTTACCCCTCCTCGTGTCTAACCATCCGTCACCCTCAGGGCCATAAGCCGCCGAATGCGTGCCCATCCCTTTCCTGGGTAACTGGAACCGGCGCACAGTAACTAGCGCCTTGGTTTCGTCGTCGCTAGTTTTGGCTAACAACTAACTCCGCCTCATCGCACCTCCCCGGCTGGGGCTCGCCCAGTTATTTGACTGGATCCGAACCTCCGCGGGACAAGCACGCGACTTGGCATGGGCGCACCCTTCGCCGAAGAGGTGTGATCGACCGCGCGCGTCGCCGCGTCAGTGCCACCCGTAATCGCGGCGGCAATCATAATCCGAACTGCGTCAAGGAAAGGAGGCTTCAAATCATGCGCATTGAAAGGCAGAAAAGTCATGTTGCTCATTTGCCGATTCATTCCACTGCTAATCGTGCGCACGTTATCGGTGAGTATTTTCGCTCTACAGGTTTCGCGTCCCAGTGTATCCACCCGCAGCCCACACGGAAGGCTCAAGATTCCATGCGACACATGTCATACCGCTGCGAGCTGGGAGATTATCCCTCGCAAGACCAGGTTCAATCATGCGCAGACTAATTTTCCTCTCCGGGGTCAACACGCCTCCGTGCCGTGCCGCGATTGCCGTGCCACTCTCGTGTTCGCAAACATTCCGACTAAGTGCCAGGACTGTCACGCTGACCTCCACCGCAGAAAAAACGGGGCCGAATGTGAACTCTGTCACAACACAAATGGTCTATCTTCCCTGGGCGGTCAGCCTCGACACGATCGATGGCGGATATCTTGGCCGTAAGTCAGGCCTGGGAATGGCCACCGGCATATTTCTGGGCTCTACGCCCGATATAAATTCCTGGCATTTCAGGCCCAATCAACGGATTGGCGGCTCATTCATCAACTTCACCGGCTGCAACTATGACAATGTTCATTACACCAGCACCTCGGGTGTCGGAGTTAGCGCGGTTGGCTGGAAGCTCGACCGGCCCTTCGCATTTGTCGAGAACGAGGTGTCGTATAAGGGAGTGGTGTCGGTCTACCATTCCTTGATCGCGGACACCGTGCGTGGTGTATCCACTAACGGCTTGCGCCTGGGTCCCGGAGTTAGTCACAGTTACTTTTACCGCCCACTACAAGCCCCTTCAGGCCGTCTCCTTCGACCTGTATCACAACTACTTTCGCGATGTGCCCACAGCTACCACCACCATCGTCGGCACTGGGCTCGTGGACCAGCTTCTCTTTCAAGGAATCAGCGGCGGTGTTCATCTCAAGCCGACTCGTGACATCACTCTTTACACCACGCGCGGCGCCAGCGAGAAGACCGGAGATTCTCATCGGTCCCTGAATCAGGTCTACTGCGCATCATGGAGCGAGATCGCTCATTCCGGTCTTCGTGCCGATTTCCACTGTTCCAAGTTCGACAGCAATTTCGGCACAGGGAATTACCGGATCCCTTCCCTGTCGCGTCAGGTGACTAACCGCGCATTCTGGAATCTCCAAATCGGAAAACAGGATCTCCTGTCGCAGTTCACAACCAATCGCAACTCCAGGTACATCACCGATTCCCTTGACTTCAACTTAGGAAGACGTTCCTATCTGCAGAGCGGTTACACCCGCGTGAACGGCGCGACGTTGAATTATCGCTAGTGGTACTTCAGCTGGGGGCTTCGGCTCGGTAAGGCGAACAGCAAGCCTGAATATGCGCAATCGGTTGGAGCAGTTCATTGATCCAATGCTGCCATGAACAGTCCGTCCTGAAGATTTAGAAAGCCGTCACTTGATGTTGAGAGTGAAACCCACTGTTTGGTGTTACCCGAATTTGATAAAGTAGCGTTGCTGGCTTTCGGGTAACTGCAACCACCACCTCGTTTCTGGCCTTGGCAGATGGTCGGAAACCGAATCAAAGAAGGAGACGAAATGCGATTTAGATTTGTTTTGCTGATAACCGGGTTCGTTCTGTTCTGCGCCGCTGTTCAATCGGCCGCCGCCCAGGCTTCGGCCCATGCTGAGATCTTGAATGGCCAGGGAACGAAGATCGGCCGTGCGAATATCACATCTACCGATCAAGGCATCAAAATTGTCGTCAAGGTCTCGAACCTGTCCCCTGGAGAACACGGCATTCACATTCACGCGGTTGGCAAGTGCGAGGGTCCAGCCTTCGCTTCAGCTGGCGGCCACTTCAATCCGACCTCGGCCCATCACGGCGTTCACAACACAAGCGACCCTCATCCGCACCTCGGAGACCTGCCTAATCTGGTCGTTGGCAACGACGGCAGCGGCAGCTTGACCTTCATCGCCGCCGGCGCCACTCTTGGGGACGGGGCTAACTCACTTCTCCATGAGGGTGGTACCTCCCTGGTGATCCACGCCAAAGCCGACGATCTTATGTCCGACCCATCCGGAAACTCCGGCGATCGTGTCGCATGCGGCGTGATCGTGAGGTAAGCAGTTCCGACTATTGGGGAAGTTCGCCATTCTGGCGGGATTGGCATTCGTTGCCGGTCTCCGCGTTCCTTCTCAGGAGTTCGCGCCCTCGTCCCTCAAGCCCGAACTCCTGTATCACCTCTCGACGGCAATTGTCCGAATCTTGCCTTGGTTTGCAGGCTCGAAACATGTTGCGATTTTCTGGGCGGAAGCAGGCGAGTCGAATTCAGCTGCCGTGGCCAAACCGATGCCGATGGTATCGACACTTAAGGTACCGTAGAAATTCTGCAAGATGATGTTGCGGCAGCTTCTGGCCACGCGAACGGTCTCAACGAACTTCATCAGTTCGTTGCCAAACAATACGACATCCGCACTTTCGCGGACGACATCGGTTCCCCCTCCCATGGCCAAGCCAACTGTGGCTTCGCTCAGCGCGGGTGCATCATTAATGCCGTCGCCGAGCATGCCACTACGCGCTCTTCCCGAACCTGTTCGGCGATGTGAGCGGTTTTTTGCTCGCGTAGAAGCTCGGCGTAATCATTGCGGATTCCGAGATGGCCGGCTTGCGATTTCGCTATCTGCCTGGTATCTCCTGTGAGCAATATGACGTCGATCTTCATCTCCTGGAGAGCCTTTACGGCTGACGCTGAGCCGGGCCGCAACTGATCTGCCACCACCACCGATCCAACGTACTTCCGTTGCGTGCAAGCAGCATGGAGAGGATGCTGCATACGCCCGTGGGGGTTGAGCCGCAGGGAGCGACGCTGGCGGAGATGGACCTGGGCATGATGGGCGTTGGCGGCGACGAGGCGCAGCTGAAAGAGAAGCAGATGATCGACGCCGCGACGAGTATTCCGGGCGTGATGGCAGCGGGGACGGTAAACTTTACGCCGCTGAGCGGGGCCGGAATGCGCGGGATTCCGATTTACCGGCAAGGGACCGCGGACATGAGCCTGTCGAACCAGGTACTGGGGTCGAGGGTGTATCCGGTTTCGCCGGGATATTTTGCGGCGGCGGGCACACAGCTGCGGTCGGGGCGAAGCCTGACGTGGGCGGATGACGATGAGCGCAGGCCGCGGGCGGCGATTGTGAACGAGACATTCGCGCGAAAGCTGTATGGCGCCGCGTCGGCGGTAGGGCAGCATTTTGTGATGTGGGATGTTTTGTACGAAGTGGTGGGAGTGGCAGAGGATGGCAAGTACGGCGATTTGACGGAGAGCCCCGAAGGCGCTGTCTACACTTCGTCGCCGCAAATGGAGCAGAGCAACGTGATCCTTGTGGTGCGATCGCGGCTCCAGGAGAACGAGATTAGGGCGCAGCTGCAGCGGACGCTGGAGGGGATAGAGCCGGGGATGCCGATCAAAATTGAGAGCTAGCAGGACGCGCTGAGCAATGTGCTGTTCCCGGCGAGGACGGCTGCTGCTGCGCTGGGCGTGATGGGAATGCTGGCGGTGACGGGGGATTTTTGGGATGGCGGCCTACAGCGTGAGCAAACGGATGAAGGAACTGGGGATTCGGGTGGCGCTGGGCGCGCGGCGTGTGCAGTTGATGCGTGCCGCGGTGGGGCGGCCGGTGGCGTTGCTGGCGGCTGGGTCAGCGCTGGGGATGGTGTGCGGCATGTTGGCGGCGCGGCTGATGAGCCAGTTGGTGTATGAGGCGAATCCGAGCGATCCGCTGGTGCTGCTGGGCGTTGTGGCGACGATGGCCCTGCTGGGCTGCCCTGATCCCGGCGTGCTCACCGTAGACTGCCCCACCCGTCTGAGCTTCAAGCACCTAATCTGCCGATCGCGCGTTGTCCGCCTTCGGCGCGGTCCTGTAATCTTGAAGGCGATGCGTTTCCAAACAAGTCTTGCCGTTCCTATTGCCGTTGCTGCGCTCTCCCTGTGTGTGGACGCGCGGTCCTTTTCCCAGGCTGCCCCCAGTCAGTCCTCGTCGCAGTCCCCCTCTACGGTGCAGAATCCGACGTCGCAGCCGTCGCCCTCCTACATCTCCATCGATCCTCTGGCTAACGTGCGCTATGACAACCGCTTCGACGTCTCTCTCGGCATGGCCTACGACCACCTCAAGGCCGGTCCCAATCTGCTCCAGGGCTCGAACCTCGGCGGATTGGATCTGAGCGCCTCGTACTGGTTGACGAGGCGCCTGGCATTGGAAGGCTCCGGCCGCGGCTACCTCGGCACCAGCGGTGCGGCGCCCAATTCGTTCAGCATCAACGGGCCGTTTATCGCCCAGTACCTCTTCGCGGGTGGCGTGGAGTGGCTCGGCCCCCACAACAAGCACGGCGCGCTCGTAGCCCACGTTCTCGGCGGCGGCGCCTATGGCCAATTTGAGAAAGACCTTCGCGGCCATTCTCCCTCCGTGGTGGGTTTCTACAACAACCAGATCGCCCCCGCCGTCATCATGGGCGGTCACTTCGACCTCAACCGCTCGCCGCAGTGGGTCTTCCGCATCACCCCCGATGCCGTCCTCACCGACTACGGCATCAACTACGGCCCCAACACCAAGCAGATCGACATCAACGCTGCCATCTCCGTCGGCGTCGAGTACCGCTTCAAGAAGAAGCGCTAAGAGACAAAGGCGTAGCGCCGGGTCTCCAGACTGGGGTCCCCGCGGGCAGGCGGGAACCGGGTCACCCGTCCTGGGCCGAGTGGTCCGTGGGGTGGTAGACCGGCCGTCGTGCAGGCATCCACGCCCGCACTCGGACGCAGGGGGCAATCCCGGCGTTTCCATTTGTGAGCATTCTCCGCAATTGAACCCACCAATTCACATAAGCCCCACAATCCGGGGCCCCCTCGGGCAAGTCTTCGCCTGCGGGGTGGAATCCGGGTGACAACCCGGCGTGGCCGTGAATAGACTTACGGTTCATCGCGCTGTGGTATCCTTCGCCGTTCGGGGTGTTGCGGGGGCCATCAGTGCTCTGCGCACCAAGGCACCGGATAGCGGCAGCCGGTTCCGCTTCGCAGCCGAATTTGCACATCAAAGAGAACGAGGGCGGCCACTGTGGATATGAAAGATACGCTAGGAGTCTTGCTGGCGGGGGGAGCCGGTGAGCGGCTGTTTCCGCTGACCCGCGATCGCGCCAAACCAGCCGTTCCCTTTGGCGGACACTACCGGATCATCGACATCACCCTTTCCAACTGCATCAACTCCGGCCTGCGCAAGGTCTTCATCCTTACCCAGTACAAGGCGCTCTCCCTCAACCGCCATGTCCGCGAGGGCTGGACCGGAATCGTGGCCCAGGAGCTGGGCGAGTTCTTCGAACTGCTGCCGCCCATGCAGCGTACCGGCGCCAACTGGTACATGGGCACCGCGGATGCCGTTTACCAGAACATCTACTCCATCGGCAGCGAGCAGCCCAAGCACATGATCATCCTGGGCGGCGACCACATCTACAAGATGAACTACAGCCGGATGCTGGAATATCACAAGGAAACCGACGCCGAGATCACACTGGCCACCCTGCCCATTCCGCCCGACGAGGTGTCGCGGTTCGGCGTAGTGGAAGTGGGTCCAACCGGCGAGGTGATGGGCTTCCTGGAAAAGCCGTCCTCGACCACGTTCCGCTCCCCCTTCAATCCCAATGCGGTGGATGCCTCGATGGGGATTTACATCTTCAACACCGAGGTGCTACTGAAGGCGCTGATCGCCGACGCGGAAGATCCGGACTCGAAGCACGACTTCGGCCACAACATTCTGCCCAACCTGCTGGGCAAGAAGAAGATGATGGCCTACAGCTTTGTGGACGAGAATAAGCAGCAGGCCCTCTACTGGCGCGACGTAGGAACTCTGGACTCCTATTACGACGCCAACATGGATCTCTGCTCGGTTTCGCCGGTGTTCAACCTCTACGACCGCAACTGGCCGATCCGCACCCGGGTAAGGCAGTATCCGCCGGCCAAGTTCGTCTTCGGCGAGCCGGGCCGCACCGGTTCCGCCATCAATTCTGTCATCACCGCAGGAGTAATTATTTCGGGTGCCTCGGTTTCAAACTCCGTGGTTTCGCAGGACGTCAGAGTCAACTCCTACTCCGACGTGGACGCGAGCGTCATCTTTTCGCACGTGAACATCGGGCGGCACTGCCGCATCAAGCGTGCAATTATCGATCGCGACGTCCATATTCCCGAGGGAACGGTGATTGGCTACGACCAGGTTGAGGACAAGCGGCGCTACTTCGTTACACCCTCGGGACTGACGATTGTTACCCGCGACGCTTCGCTGTTTGAGAACCCGGTGGATCCGGACTTTTTGCAGCGGTACTGATGCTGAAAGTGTCCGAATAACGGAAGGAAAAGGTACGATTTTTGGGATTAGATGCCCATACCGAGACGATTGCTGTCGCCATAGCCGAGCCGGATGGCGAGGTTCGCAACCTGGGAACGACCGCGAACCGCGAAGGGTCGATCCGCAAGTTGATTAAGAAGCTTGGCCCGCCCGAGCATTTGCGGGCCTGCTATGAAGCTGGTCCGACGGGCTTTCGTGCGCTCATTGTGGTCCTTCCTCAACCGCGCCGTTGAGGTTCTGAGGTATGTTGCCGCACGCTAATGCGTGGCGGCCAACACAGAAATGCGCGGCACTCGGATTAGATTCTCACGCTTACGTGTTTGGGCAATGTCGTAAGACGACTGCATGCGCATCAACGTGTCCATCTTTACTCCAAAGGCTTTCTCGATACGGAGCGCCATATCCCCGGAGAGGTCGGCCTTGCCGTTGAGCAGACTGGATAACGTAGGACGCGAGACGCGCAACGCATGTGCCGCCGCTGTCACCGTCAAGCCTGCGGCTTCGATAATCTCCGTCCGAATGAAGCTGCCGGAAGTATTAGGCCATGACGTATCCCACGAAAGCGCCCATGGGCCAGCGATGAAGCCGGAGCAAGCCATCACGTTGCCGCAGGAAATCGCGCCTGTCATCGAACACGGCTTCGGCATGGGACACAGCCTCTAACCCGACCGTGCGCCAGATAGTGGTAGAGTCGGGACGGATCAAGGCCCGCAGGCATAGAGCCCTTCAAGAGGCTAGAAATCGTTCGCTCAGAGTCGTGCCGCGCGTTCAGAATATTCACAGAAATCGAGATTTGCCTGCACAATTCCTACAGCGAAAAATTTGCTTATTATCTGCAATAAAACCAACGGAATACATCAGTTTCATCACCCGCTCAGGATGACAAATCGAATGGGGAGGTGCTTTGGTTAGCGGTCAACGTTTGCGGCAGCCTTTAGAAAGGTGCGAATGTCATCGGCGGACGCAAATTCCAATGCACCGTTGTCGGTGGCGACAAGGACCGAAGCGATCTCACCGCGTTTGTTCAAGAAGGGAGTTCCGGGATCGATTTTAACCACTTCCTTATCGTCATAAGACAACGAAGAGAGGCCCGGCGAGTCCTGTTCCAAAGGAAGAACCGGTATCTTCAAATTTGCATGGAGGAGGGGCGAGTCAAAGTCGATGCACGCGAGGTTCAAGCCGAGAGGGTAGGCTCCAATATCTCGAAACTTTGCGGGATATGGCGTTCCGTTGACGACGATGTCAACCCTTTGTCGCACTTTGCGCCACGTTTGTCGCACCTCGTACTTTTGAATAACATCGAACGTGGTGATGACATCGCAGGTGTCATTGGGAAAGCCGACAGCGCGAGCAATCAGAACGTCAGTGTCCACGCCATGCTTGGAACGCAACAGATCCGTGACGGTGACGGTGATCACCTGCGAAGGGTGAGCGGGACGGACGGCGGATTTGCCTTCCTGGGTTTGGCCATGCGCGGGGTTGCCGACGGCCAGCAGAACACTAAAAACTGACGTGACGACGCATCCAAGATGTTTCATACCATGACCCCCAGGGGATGGAGACAAGGTGATACTCGTGCGTACACGAGGATGTTACACCCGAATGAATTGGACTTAATAACATTGTTGCACCCAAAGGTATCTAGTCGCGCTTTGACGAGTTATTAGGCGGCTGCCGGCCGGCGCACATCCTTTCATTTCATTCGTAGATTTGATCCCCTTGAAAGCAAATCACGCCGAAAGAGAATCAGGGAGGGGATCGAGGTATCCCATGTCTCAAAAGCGGGGGCCGGGGGCAGGCACCCTCTGGTCGTGCTGGGGAGGCTGCGTAAAGGCAACGGCAAGAACAACCGCAGATCCTTCGACTCCGCTACGCTTCGCTCAGGAAAACAAGTGGAGCTTGGAGGCTCGCGCTATCCCGGGTCTCAGAATCGAGGTCTCTCCACCCCACAGACGAAGACCTGTCGGCGGGGACCCCGGACCTTGTGGCACCCGTTAGTCGTGCTGGTGGCGCTGCGCAAAAGGCAACAGCAAGGGCAACCGCAGATCCTTCGACTCCGCTAGGGAAACAGTCAGCGAACCTGAGGTTGATTTCCACTTGACATTCAAGTGGACGTGGTGTTCACTTGATCGTCAAGTGAAGAAGATGTCCCTCCCGATACTGCAAGGCACACTCGATCTTATGATCCTCCGCACGCTGGCCACCATGGGCCCGCAGCACGCTTACGGGCTGGCTAACCGGCTCCAGCAGGTCTCAGAGGACGCGCTGAGTCTGAATCAGGGCACCATCTATCCAGCGCTTGTCCGACTCGAGCAGCACGCTTGGACGAGTGGTTCCTGGGGCAGGACGGAGAACAACCGCGAAGCGAAGTACTACACCATCAGACGAATCGCGGCCCGATTACGGAACCTGTTCCGCAGCCATCGCGCGGAGGAAGAGCTTGCACGGGAGGTTCAGTCCCACCTGGTTCTGCTTGCGGACGACTTTGAGCGCCGCGGCATGCCGCCGGAAGAGGCCCGGCTGGCTGCGAAGCGCGCTTACGGCAGCGTGGAACAGGCAAAGCAGGCACACCGCGACGAGCGTTCCCTGTTGTGGGTCGAGCACACCATGCAGGATCTTCGCCACGCCGTGCGGGCTCTGGCTCACAGTCCCGGATTTACGCTGGTTGCCGTTGCCACCATCGCGCTGGGCGTGGGCGTGAACACCACGCTGTTTACCGCCTACAACGCCGTCGCGCTCAAACCGCTTCCGGTGGCCGATGCGAACCGAGTGGTGCGGCTGGAGCGGACCTTCCAAAGCCACTTCACCGGTGAGAATCAATACGCATTTTCCTACCCGGAATACGTTAGCCTTCGCGATCATCAAAACGCGTTTCAAAGCGCGATTGCCGCCAGCTGGCCGATGCAGGTTCTTGCCTCGGAACCGAATGAAAGCCCGGGCAGCGCGGTTCAGTTGCGACCCGCACAAGCGCAAATTGTTTCCGGCAACTACTTTGGAGCGCTGGGGATCTACGCGATGCTTGGTCGCGTCTTCGGCCCGGGCGAAGATCGCACGCCTGGGGGGAATCCGGTGGTGGTGCTGAGCTACGCCTACTGGCAGCGCCGCTACCGCAGCGACCCGCATGCGGTCGGCAGCGTGATAAGACTCAACAACACCGCGTTCACGGTGATTGGTGTCGCTCCGCGTGAGTTTACCGGGACGAGTATCAACCCGCAGGTGCCGGATCTGTGGGCGCCGGTGTCGATGCAGCAGCAATTAGTTCCCGGGCAGGACTGGCTGCGCAAGCCCACGGATTTTGAATTTCAGGTTTTGGCGCGACTCGATCCCGGCATCGCCTTGAAGCAGGCTGAGGGCGAAACGAATGCGCTGGTGCGTCAGTTCGGAGCCACGTATGCCTGGCGCGACCGCACGCTTTCCGTTGTGTTGCAACCCACGACATTCTTCGGCAACAGCGACGATCCTCGCTTTCGGGTCGGAGCCGTGATGGTGATTTTTGCGCTGGTGCTTCTGGTGGCGTGCGCCAATGTAACCAACATGCTGGTGGCACGCGGGGCCGCGCGTCAAAAGGAGATCAGCGTGCGCCTTGCGCTGGGCGCCAGCCGTGCCCGCGTGGTGCGCCATCTGCTGACCGAAAGCCTGCTGCTGGCGCTGGGCGGCGGAGTCGCAGGACTTGGGCTGGCGGCGGCGGCCGGAAAGCTGCTGTGGGTGGCGCTGGACCAGATGCTGGTGCGGCAGCTTGGCAGCGACTTTGTCCTCAGCCTGAACATCAATCCCGATGGGCGGGTGCTGACGTATGCACTTGGTTTGTCACTTGCCACGGGGTTCATTTTTGGCCTGTCGCCGGCGCTGCAGTTTACCAAGCCCAACTTGAATACATCTCTCAAGGATGAAAGCACGTCGTTCGGCCGCGGCGTGGCGCGAGGGCGATTGCGCGGAGTGCTGATCGGAGGCCAGGTTGCGGTTTCAATGCTGCTGCTGAGCAGCGCCGGGCTGCTGATCCGCGGCCTGGCGCGCTCGCAGGCTGCGGAACCGGGGTTTGAAACGCATCGCGTTTACTTGCTTCGCGCAGACTATGGAGACGACCCGGTCAAGGCTGCAGCGACATTTCATCGCCTGGCCGATTGGCTGAAGACTCTGCCGGAAGTGGCGAATGTGTCTTACGGTACGGCCCCGATGATGGGCACCTGGACGCCGCCGATTACGATCAAGAGATCGGGCGCCCTGGAAGGATCGATTCAGAATCGCACCCTGGCAGGCTATGCTTCGGACAATTTCCTGAATACGCTGGGCATCGGCCTTCTACGGGGCAGGAACTTCGCGCTGCAGGAGACACGCACTGGCGCGCACGTGGCGGTGATCAGTGCGGCCACGGCGCGCCTGTTCTGGCCGAATGAGGACCCGCTTGGCAAACGCTTCAAGCTGGACATGCACTTCGATGGCAAGCTGACGGAATTTGAAGTGATCGGAGTCGCCGCGGACGTGCGCTTCGCGAATCTCACGCGTATCGATCCGGCGCGCGTGTATCTCGCTGCCGATCCTGCGTTGACCCTTCCCGTGTTTGTGAGCCTCCGCGGCGATCAGCGAACAGCGCTCGCCGGGGTGTGGAGCGGCCTGCGCACTTTCGACCAGGACATGCTGGCGAGCGTATCTATCTGGAATGTGGAGACCATGCTTGTTGGCCCGCACCGGACTCTGGCGAGCGCGCTTGCGACCCTGGCGGCAATCCTGGCGCTGCTGGCGCTCTTGCTTGCCGGTATAGGAATTTATGGCGTGATGGCTTACGTGGTGAGCCAGAGGAGACAGGAAATTGGCATACGCATTGCCCTGGGCGCAACGGCCGGCCGGGTGCTCAAACGCATCGCTCTCGAAGGACTCCGCCCGGTGTTGATCGGATTGGGCGTCGGCCTCGCCGGCGGCGCGGGCCTCTCGTTACTGCTGCACCATACGCTCGCCTTCCCCGGATCGATCGACTTTCTTTATGGAGTGAGTTTCTACGACCCGTTCACTTTCTTCGCCATCACCATCTTTCTGATCGCGG
>Ga0206998_1093_pt1 | contig 23525 bp, 20 predicted proteins | sample Alteio_BWMinCont_FD_153309 | JGI IMG/M metagenome (GOLD analysis project Ga0206998, IMG submission 153309) | Enriched cells from forest soil in Barre Woods Harvard Forest LTER site, Petersham, Massachusetts, United States -... | ecosystem: Environmental > Terrestrial > Soil > Temperate forest >... | reverse complement strand
ACAGCTGGGACGAAGCGACCGCATCGCTCACCGGCGAACAGGCCTCGCACCTGATCCGCGTGTTGCGCGCGCAGACCGGCATGGAGTTCGACATCGTCGCCGGCGATCGAGTATGGCACGGGGTAATTGCGGGCATCAGCGGCGATGCGGTGCGATTCAACCTGGTTGCAGAGGTGAAGGCGGAGCCGGCACTGCCGCTGACAATGCTCCTCTCGATCTTCAAGTTTGACCGCATGGAGTGGGCAATTGAGAAGGCGACCGAACTTGGCGTGGAACGGATTACGCCGATCATCGCGCGGCGCAGCGAGAAGCATCTTGCGCAGTCCGCGCAGAATCGCGTGGAGCGCTGGAGGCGGATTGCACGTGAGGCTGCGCAGCAGTCGCGCCGATCGGACGTGCCGGTGGTGGAGGACGTCGCACAGTTGAAGGTTGCGGCGCGGCGCGAAGGCGACGCGGTTCGGCTGCTGCTCGCCGAACAGGAACGGACGCGCACTCTTCGCAAGGCGCTTGAGGAATCACTTGCCGAATCCGGCGATCAGCTTCCGGTAGTTCGGGTGGCAGTTGGTCCGGAAGGCGGATGGGCGGCGGAAGAAGAAGCGCTCTTCGACAGCGAGGGATGGAAGCCGGTGAGCCTGGGGCCGCGCATCCTGCGCGCCGAGACGGCGGCAATCACGGCGATGGCGGTTGCGGCAGCGCTGCTCGAATAAAGGCAGGGATTAGAGAACAGGGATCAGGGATAAGCAAAAGTTCCTACCAGAGCGACCAGTCTCCCCGCGTGAGGACCCACACCGCCAGCAACAGATTGCTCGTGGTATGCGCGATGACGGCGTCGCCAATGCGGCCTCGCCACTTTAGAACTGCCGCGTAAGCGAGGCCGGCGAGAATCCCGACAAACCAGTGACTGCCGTGCATCACGCCGAAAGCAACTGAGGACAGACACACGGACAGCGAACTAATGCGGCGGAAAGACACCTCAGCGAAATTTCGGGTTATGAGGCGGCGCGCCAGATAGCCGCGAAAAGCGAGTTCCTCGGCGATGGGAACAGTAACGACTGCTGCAGAGACCCGGAAAGCGATCCATGCAACGCGCATAGAGGGAGACAGCGCAGCCAGTGCCGAGCCGAGAGGACTTGCGAGACGCTCGTGTGTCGACAAACCCGGCAGGATCCAGGCAAGGAAGATGGCCGCGCCCGTTGCGGGAGCGATCCAGCCGAAACGCCAATCGAGCTTCTGGTATTCGGAGCGGAAATACCAGAGGGCGATCGCGGCGGCAATGAAACGCAGGGGATAAAGCCACTCGAAGTATCCCGAGGCGGATTTGGAGATGAACGATACCGCGAGGATCGCGAGGAATGGCACCAGATAGGCTGTGACGGCCGGCGATTCTGCGGTCTCGTTAGCCGTGAGCGTGTTGGCGATGATCGGGTTTTTGGAATCGGAAGCTGAGGCGGGCCCTCTTTGCAGCCACGAGAGCTTTCGTGTCGCCATGGAAAATGTCAGCGCGACAGCGGTGAAAGCGATCCATCCTGCCTGCGAGTGGAAGCCGACCATGGCGACCTCCGGAGCGCCGGCGTCGCCGATCAGAATGATTACGGCGATGCGAACGATATTGAGCAGCCATACGCATGCCAGGGCGCACGGCACGAGCACGAGCGCCCGCGGGAAGCGAGTCTCCCGGCGGAGGTACCACAGCCAGGCCAGCGTGAAGACAAGAACCAGACCGAGGCCTTCGAGCCCGGAACATTCTTCGGCGATGAAGACCAGAAAGCGGGGAGTGCCGAGCGTGAACGCGACAGGGTCGCTGATGACATCGGGCAGCACGAAGCCGAGCAGCTTGCGCACGGAATAGAACGCGGCGATCTGCAGGATGCGCCCGTGGGCGAGGCTGGAAGAATCCCAGAATGACTGGAAAGGATGGCGCAGCCACCATGCAGCCGCGCCGGAAAGTGAAGCCAACAGGGCGAGCGAACCATTAGCACGCACGGTCCTTGCCCAGATGCGAAGGGGAACGCACGCCAGCGCAAGCAAAAGGATTCCGAACAGAACAACAGCACTTGCAACGATGTGGCCGGCGCTGGAGAGCCCGAGGTACGGTTCACGCAGAGCGGCCAGGTTTCCCAGAAACACGACCGCGATGCAGGCAAGGTGGGCACAGAACAAGCGTCTGCTGAACCAGATTGTTTCCGGGTCCGCCTTCAGTGCGGAAGAGCCGAGGCCGAGGAAGATTGCAAAGGCAACAATTCCGGAGGGAGAGAGCGGGCCAAGCAGCGATCCGATATGGGGGATACTGGCGAGCAGTGCGCAGTCGAAGGTCAAGACCGCGGCAAGGAGATAGAGACGTCCCAACAGATGGCGAGGCAGGTGAAAAAGAGGTCCTGACTGAGAAGAGCTGCTCTCAGCCAGGACACGGTTGTCATAAAGAGGCAGGACCTTCTCCGTTTTACTTGCGACACCGGGCGCGCAGAACAGTGGCGGTTCCCGCAACAAGCGTTATTCCGCTGATTGCAAGAGCCGGATCGATTTCCGGAGCGCGGGGTGGGGGGTCCTGGCGGTGCCTGTATTCGTGGTGACCGAACAAAATCTCCCAGAGGCTTTCGGCGTGGGCGCTAGCGCTCGTTCCGAGAACCAAAGCCAATGCCAAAAAAGAGTACTTCAGGAATTTCGTCAATGTTCACACTCTCTTTCCATGATTTGTACGGCAGGCATCACGATTGCCAAATGCACCGGGCTACGACTGAGACTTTATCTCGCCGCTTAACCCCGGCGTAGCAATAAAAAGCGGATGCTCCATATCCGAAATCCAATTTGGAACAGGAATTGGATCAGGTCGCCGGCTTCACTTTTTTGCGGTTGAGTTGCCAGACTGCCTGCATCTGGGGGGGAGTGGACGTGCTTCGAAATCGGAGTTGCCGGATGAGGCAACAAATGTTTCCCGTAAGAGCGTAGGCCAATTTGACCTACTCCCCTTCAGGCTCATTTCGATTATTGGGAGATTGCTGGAATTTTGAAATCACTAGGCAGGGTGAGGGGATACCCCAGAAAGTAACCGTTAAGATCACAGATGGGTACTGGACTGGCTCGATTCCGGACAGATCGTTGCCGTTGGCGCAGCTACTGAGAGATGCAGCCTGCAGAGCGCCGCGCCGGGAAATCGGCGCAACGCCCGATGATGTGACCGTGATGCTAGGAGAACATCTCCTTCACCTTGTCGAAGAGGCGTCGGGAGGTCGGGACATTCTCGATGGTCAGGGTGTCGCCAAGCTGACGCAGCAGCTCTTTCTGAATGCGGGTGAGCTTCTTCGGTGTCTGCACCGCAATCTGCACGACGAGGTCGCCGCGTCCGCGCTCGTTGAGATAAGGAACGCCCTTGTTGCGGAGGCGGAATTCTTTCCCGCTCTGCGTGCCTTCGGGGATCTTCAGAGTGGTCTCGCCTTCGAGCGTGGGAATCTGCAGGTCGGCACCCAGAGCTGCCTGAGGGAATGAGATCGGCAGTACACAGTGCAGGTCGTTGCCGTCGCGCTCGAAAAACTGGTGCGGCTTAACCGCGAGCACGATGTAGAGATCGCCCGACGGGCCTCCAAAGCGGCCAGCGTCACCCTCTCCCTGATAGCGTATTCGGGTGCCATCCTCCACACCGGCGGGAATGCTGACGTTGATAGCGTGCTCGCGCTGAACACGGCCATCACCGCGGCAGGTTCCGCAGGGGTTGGAGATGACGGTGCCTGTGCCTCCGCATACATTGCAGGTGCGGGCGATCGAGAAGAAGCCCTGCTGATAGCGAACCTGTCCGTGCCCCTGGCACTGCTGGCAGGTTGCAGGACCACGCACATCGGCCGATCCGGTGCCCCGGCAATCGGAGCAGGCTTCCATCCTGCGGATGGTCACCTCCGTATCTTTGCCGAAGACTGCCTCGTCGAATTCGATCGTCTTATCAAAGCGAACGTCGCGACCCTTTTGCATGCGCGAAGGCTTGCGGCCGCCGCCCACGTTGAATCCGAAGAGATCGCCGAAGATATCGCCAAGATCGGGCATGCCGGCAAAAGGATCGCCGTTGCCCTGCCCCACGCCGGAAACGCCGGCGTGACCGTAGCGGTCGTAGGCAGCGCGCTTATCCGGATCGGTGAGCACCTGATAGGCTTCGCTGCACTGTTTGAATTTTTCTTCCGCCTCGGCATTTCCCGGATTGCGATCCGGGTGGTATTGCATGGCGAGCTTGCGATAGGCGGCCTTGAGCTCCTGGTCGGAAGCTCCGCGCACTACGCCTAGCACTTCATAGTAGTCAGCTTTAATCACGTTTGCAGTTCGACTCATGCTTCCTTCTGTTGCGGATTGCTGGCCACCCGGACCAGGGCGGGACGGAGCAGACGCTCCTTAATGCGGTAGCCGCGGCGAACTTCATCGAAGACCTGATGATCGGGCAGATCAGGCTTCTCTGCCATCTCCAACGCCTCGTGGATGCGCGGATCGAATTCCGCTCCGACGGCTTCGACGGGCTGCACATTGAGCGAGCGCAGGGCCTCTTCCATCTGCTTTACGATCAGCTCGACGCCGGTGCGCAATTGCTCAGCGGACCCGGTCGATTTGAGAGCAAGCTGAAAGTTGTCGAGCACGGGCAGGAACTGCTCAACGGCGCCGGCAACGGCGTAGTCACGAAATTCGTTCCGCTCGCGCGCTTCGCGCTTGCGGGCGTTTTCAAATTCAGCCTGCAGACGGGCGAGCCGGTCGATCAGCGAGTCCCGTTCGGCCTTCAGGCGGTCGAACTCTTCCAGGGAGACGGCTGCGGTCTCGGGAAGAGGCACGATGGCCTCGGCCTGAGGGTCGGAGGAGGAGTTGGTGTTCGGTGTTGCTTCCAATATTTCTTCAGTCATTTTGTTTCTGTTATTTATGAAATTCCTTCGGCTCATGCGAACCTGATTTCCACTACAAGTTTATCGCGCTCAAAGGAGTCCCTCGTTTTTGATGCGGAGCCTGGGCTGGACGGCTCAGGCTACTGGGGTGGCTGGAAAATCCTGTCAGACAGTTGGGCGATGTAAGAAACCGCGTTGATGGTCTCCTGATACTGCATACGGGTGGGGGCAATGACCGCCACCGTGGCCAGATTCTCTGCGCCCAGGCGCGCCGGCGCCCCGATCAGGACCAGGTTATGCATGCCGGGAATGGCTTCCTCCAGCCCAACGACCACGCGCACCGTCTGCTGGCGCGCGTCGACATAGGCGTTGAGCAACTCGATCAGCCGCTGCTTGGCTTCGAGGGCGCTCAGCATCAGGCGCAGGCGCTCGCGATCGATTTCACCGGCCAGCAGGTTAGCGACGCCCTCGACAAAGATGGTTGGGCCGAAGCCGACATCTCCCTCGAGCGCTCCCTTGCGCCAGAGCTCTTCTATCGAGCGCATGAGCCGGTCATATTCGCTGCGTTCGGCGTCGATACGACGGCCCAGCTCGGTGCGAATGCGGTCAATCGACCATCCGTGGAAATTCTCGTTGACAAAGCGCGCGGCGGTCTCGAGCTCAACTGTGGTGAGGTCGCGATCGAGCAGTAGCACGCGGTCCTGCACGATTCCGGATACGGTGACCACTACGGCGAGGACGCGCCCGGGCGCGAGACGCGAAAAGTGAACATGCTCCAGGGCCTGCAGTTCCCGGCCAGGGGCCAACGCGACACCCAGTCCGCTGGAGATCAGGGCCAGAATATGCGAGGTCCGCTCGAGAAACTGCTGGCTGGAGCCAACCCCGGCGAAGCTGTCTTCAATCTGTTCGCGGCGCTCCGGCGTCAACGCCACGACGCGAGCGGGTGCCGCAAGCTGTTCAGCATAAAAGCGAAAGGCCTGGGCAGTGGGGATTCGGCCCGCCGAGGTATGCGGCTGGTCGAGAAGCCCCGATTCGTCGAGGGAAGCCATGATGTTGCGGATGGTGGCAGCGCTCATGCCATCCTTGTTACCGAGGTCCCGGGCAAGCGTCTGCGAAGCCACCGGTTCGCCGGTAGCGATGTATCTCTCGATGATGGCGGTCAGTACCAGCCGCTCGCGCGGACTGATTCGCAGATCGGAAGCCATAGACCCCGTTTACCTCGCACCCTTACAGCGCAAGCCACATTGACTGTTTGGGTAGGGTATTCCTTTTTAATTTTATTGTTTGCGGGGGGCGGGGTCAACCGCCCAAAGGGATGAAATGGCTGCAATGCGCTCGGTATGGAAAATTAACTCTGAGACGGGCCGAGTTGAACCTGCATCTTTGCTAGTTCGCCTTCACTGCATCCTAGTTTGAAAGCGAGGCTGAGCAGCATGCCAACCAACTCTATTCCCCTGCGGCCGTTTGGCCGGCATAGCGACGTCAAGGTTTCCGCCCTGGGCCTGGGCGGGCATCACCTGGGACAGGCAGAAGACTTGAAGACGGCGATCCGTATCGTGCATGGTGCAATCGATGGCGGGATCACCTTCTTCGACAACTGCTGGGAGTACAACCTTGGCAAGTCAGAGAACTGGATGGGCATGGGGCTCAGGGGCAAGCGAGAGAAGGTCTTCCTGATGACCAAGGTCTGCACCCACGGCCGGGAGGGCTTACTGGCCACGCGCATGCTTGAGGAGTCGCTGCATCGCCTGCAGACGGATCACCTCGATCTGTGGCAGATTCACGGCGTTTCATTCGAGAACGATCCCGATCTGTTCATCCGTCCCAACGGTGCAGCGGAGGCTCTTCGCAAAGCAAAAGAACAGGGCAAGGTAAGGTTCGTCGGTTTCACGGGGCATAAGCGGCCGGAGATTCATCTCAAAATGCTGAACTGCGGCTTCGAGTGGGACTCGGTGCAGATGCCGCTGAATCCCTGCGACGCAAACTTTCTCAGCTTCGAGCAGCAGGTCCTGCCGGAACTGAACAAGCGCGGCATCGCGGCGCTGGGCATGAAGCCCATCGTCGGACACGGCGAATCCGTAAAGAAGGGCATGCTAAGCGCGCAGGAGGCCTTGGGCTACGCGATGAGCCTGCCGGTTACGACAACGATCACGGGGATGGAAAAGCCGGAAATTCTTGAGCAGAACCTCAAGGTCGCGCAGGGCTTTCAGCCGCTATCGCAGATGGAGATGCAGGCGCTGCGCGACCGCTGCAGGATAGCGGCCGGCGACGGCCGCTTCGAACTCTACAAGATGTCACTGAAGTTCGATAACCCCGAGGCGCGGCTTGCGCACGACTATCCGCTCGACGACCAATCCATCGAGGTAAAGGAAATGCTCAGGGCCACAGAGAACAGCGGCAAGCCGTATCCCGCGGTGCAGGCGGGGTAAGTGATGGCGCCCCCGGAGACAGAACCTTCCCGTCGCACCTTCTTGAAGTCGGCGGTTCTCGCCGGAGCGGGTACGCTTGCCACGCACCATCCGGCCAATGCGCAGGAGGCATCGATGTCACAGAACGCAGGTAACGATCAGAGTTCGACCTTCGCCGTTCCTCGCCGCGCCTTCGGGCGCACTGGAGAACAAGTATCGATCTTCGGGCTGGGCGGCTTTCATCTCGGCTCAACCAAAGATCAGCAGGAAACGAACACGATTGTCTCCAAAGCTATCGATGCCGGGGTGAACTTCTTCGACAACGCCTGGGAATACCACGAAGGCGAATCCGAAGAGCGCCTGGGAATCGCATTGCAGGGCAAGCGCGACAAAGTCATCCTGATGACCAAGGTCTGCTCGCATGGGCGTGACAAGAAGGTGGCGATGGAACAACTGGAGCAGTCGCTGCGCCGTCTTAAGACGGATCACCTGGACGTGTGGCAGATCCACGAGGTTGTCTACTACAACGATCCTGACCTGATCTTTCGACCGGACGGCGCGATCGAGGCCCTGGAGCAGGCGAAGAAAGACGGCAAGGTGCGCTGGGTCGGCTTCACCGGGCACAAGGACCCCGCGATCCACCTGAAGATGCTCTCCCACGACTTCCCTTTCGACACGATCCAGATGCCCTTGAACTGCTTCGACGCGCGCTTCCGCAGCTTTCAGGAGCATGTGCTGCCGGAAGCCAACCGGCGCGGGATTGCGGTTCTCGGCATGAAGAGCCTGGGCGGATCAGGCGAAATGGTGACCCATGGCGGCATCACTCCGGAAGAGGGACTGCGCTACGCGATGAGCCTGCCGGTTGCGACGACGATCTGCGGTGTCGATTCCGAAATCGTGCTCGAGCAGAATCTGGCCATCGCTTCGAGTTTCAAACCGATGACAGCCGAGGAACGGCACGCGCTCGAAGATCGCTGCGAGCTATGGGCCGCGGACGGCCGTTTCGAGCGCTTCAAGACCACAACGATGTACGAAGGAGCGGTCGGACGCGAGCAACATCAATATCCCGAAGCGCAAAAGTTGCCGGCGTAGCTGGCCAGATCATTTCGCCAGCGCGGTGGAATTACCGGCAGCCGGAGCGGTTGCTACTGGCTCAACCGGCACCGGCGGCAGATCGTAAATCTCGATGGCTCCCTCGCGGAGGATGGCAAAGCGACGTCCGTCCGTTGACAGCGCATAGTTGTGGCCGGCGCTCAATACGGGGCTGGCCGCCTTTGCCAGTTCGAGCTTTCCGGATTTGGTGTCAAAGACTCCGACCATCTGCGCGATCACATCGTCTTCGCCAAAGGTGTCCATAAAGCCGACGTCGCGATTTACTTCGAGGGACCCGAATGCGAAGCGGCTCCCGTCTTCTGCGTAACTGAAGGTCGGCCAGACGTAACGCTGCTTCCACTTGTCCTGCCAGAGCAGTTGCCCGCTGAGCGAGATGGCGCTCACCATGTGGTCGCTGCCTCCTTTGGGCGGGCAGCCTACGGCGAGTGTGACCTGGTCACTCACGGTAATGAGAACGGGCGCGCACGATGACTTGACCTCGGTGAGGATCTGCGGATCGCCGTGCAATGCCTCTCTTCGGATGACCCACTTGCTCGGGTCCTTGCCTTCGAGCAGGCTGAGAAAGCCGTTTTCGACCAGCGGCAGATCGATCGAGGAGCGCGTTTCAGTTTGTGCAAGAACTGTGTGTTCGCCGGGTCGAAGTACAATCACGGTGGTCCTCTTGCGACGTGGCGCCGAGGGGCCAAACAGAGGACTGGCGTCCACTGCGTTGGGCGGATCGGGGTCGGGAGCAACGATCTTCTGCACTTCCACCACCATCAGCTTGCGGTCGGGGCCGATCTCGACGGCCTGCAGCGGATTATCGAATTGCAGGTAGGGACGCAGCTCCAGGTGACGGTCGGTGAGGTAGAGCGAATTCCGCTGGCGCACCAGGAACTCTCCGTCGTGGAGAGGCCACAGGTACCGCTGGCGGTCGTGCATGCGCCACTGGTTCTGCTCGACGGGCTTGCCGGTCGAGATGTCGAGCACCATGGCGAGGATGACCTGATCTTCATCGTCGGTCGGATCGCCGGGAACGCGATGCATCAATCCGGCATCGCGGAAGGTGAAGAGCAGATGATCGTTGTCGATGAAATCGAGAGTGGCGGTGGAATAGCGATAGCTCAGATAAGCGCGGCTGGGTGCGACGTACCCAAGCGGGGCGACCTCAATGCGCACGTTCGGCGGCGGTCCCGGATCGGGCTTATGTTTAGAATCACCTGCAAAGGCCAGTGCGGTCACCGCAATTACCAGCGCCAGACACAATGGCCGTACGGATTGGCCGGGCAGGACCATCAAGTGCATTGTCCTCGCCAGAGCGTGTACCGTGCAAATTGGATTTGCGCTGGTCAAAGCGGATTGTCTTTTGGTGGCAGGGAACAAGCGCGATAGCATGACGGTCATGCCTCCGACCGTCGACCTGAATCTTTGGAAAAAACGGCTGGGGCGTGTTCCGGATTGGGTCTGGGAGCGAACCGAGCTTGAGACGCTGATCCTCGCCGACAATAAGTTGACGGAAATATCGGACCGGATCGGGGGATTGCAGAGGCTGCGGACGCTGGATGTCGGGCACAACCAGCTTTCGCAGCTGCCCGACACCCTCGGAGATCTGACCGGGCTCAACGGCTTTCTCTATCTACACGATAACCGGCTTAGCTCGATACCCAAATCGATGGAGCAGCTGAAAAAGCTGCGCTATCTCAATCTGAGCGAGAACGTGCTCTCTGAATTCCCGGAGGCAGTCTGCCGAATGGCGGGGGTTGTCGAGCTGCGGATTACGGACAATCAGATCGAGAAGCTTCCCGAATGCATCGCAGATTTGCGTAACCTGCGTGAGCTTCATCTCCGCAATAACCGGCTCCCTACCCTTCCCGCGTGCATCGGAAAGCTGCCGGAGCTGCGGCAGATCGACCTGCGCGGTAACCCTCTTACTTCGCTGCCCGAAACGATCACTTGCCTGCCGAAGCTCGAAAAACTGGACCTCCGCTGGGTTACTTCGCTGCCGTGGCCGGGCTGGATTGACGACCTCGAAGCGCGAGGGTGCCTCGTCTATCGCTGAGGACGAAAGCTGGCCGCGCGAATGTGCGAGGCTAGAAGAATGGCCTCGAGCACGGCACAGCTATCCGCACCGTCCAGGACAGCTCTGGGCTACGGAGCCTGCGCGCTCGCGGGGACTCTCTGGGGTACAGGCTTTTACTTCGGCAAGATCGCGCTCACCGAGTTGAGCGTGGGACACATGGTGCTCTACCGGTTCCTCTTCGCCTGTGTCGGGCTGGTGCCGGTCCTGCGCCGGCCCAGGCTCAACCGCCGCGAATGGATGCTGCTGCTGACGGCGTCGTTCCTCGGGATTCCGGTGCAGTACATGATCCAGTTCTATGCGCTATCCCTGACCACGGTGAGCCATGCCGCGCTCATGGTGGGCACGATGCCAGTGATACTGGCCATCGGGGCAACCATCTTCACGCATGAGCGGCTGGGCTGGACGGGTTGGCTGGCGCTCGCGGGCTCCACCTGCGGCGTCACGCTGATTACGCTGAGCAGCACGCATTCTCAGGCCGGCCCTGGAGGGCCATCGCTCAAGGGCGATCTGCTGGTGGTGGTGTCGCTCGTTTTGGCCTTGGGCTGGATCCTGCTGAACCGGCACCTGATGCAGGGGCATTCTCCACTGGTAGTGACGGCTTACGGCGTTCTTAGTGGAACCGTCATGCTGGTGGTGTGGGTATTGGCGACGAGCGGACCTCCTCCGGTGCACGGACTGAGCACGCAGGTGTGGATTGCGTCAGCGGCCAGCGGCCTGCTGTGCACCGCGTTGACGATGCTCTTGTGGAACTGGGGCATTCACCATGTGCCGGCATCGCGCGCAGGCGTGTTTCTGAACATCGAGCCGGCGATGGGCTCACTTCTGGGCGTGGTTCTGCTTGGCGACCGGCTCGGTCCGGATGCGTGGCTGGGGGGAGTGCTGATTATCGCTGCCGCCATTGTGCTCACCACAACCGGCAAGACCGAGGCGGAAGTGGTGATGGAGTGAGGATAGGAATCAGCGGTTAGCGACTAACCGCTGGCATGAGTCCTCAATTCTTGAGAGCTGAAGTCGAGGACGCAGGAGGCACAGGAGTAGCAGCTCCGGGAGCGCCTGTCTGAGCCTCAAGCTCGGCGTTCAAATGAATGCCTGATCCTGACACCATCACGGAGCGCGTCCAATCCGCGTAACCCTTCTTCTTAACTGTGATCTCGTGCTTTCCGGGCACGAGCGACAGTTGCGACGGCGTATTCCCAACGAAGCTTCCATCGACTTCGATATCGCAGTTCGACTGATTAGCGTCGACAGAGACAATAGAAAGCGAAGCGACCATATTTCCAGGCGCGCTGCCAGCTGGACTGAACCTGATCATGTCGAGCGTCATGTCGCCGTTAACATACGCCGTTACTTCAGTTCCCTTCGGAATTGTGATGTCTTTCCCATGGATGAACAGGAAAAGAGGAGCTGCGGGGAAGAAGACAATGCTGGTTGCAACCATTGCTCCAGTCATCGCCCCGACATGCCCGCCTCCTTTTCCGCCTTCCGTCGCAGTCAGAGCTGCCTTCTCCTGGTCTACCAGGCGAACACTGTCGATATTGACGTTGAGTTTCCCGGCGCGACCCATGCTCTTCTTGTGCTCAGAATCCGTAACTGTTGCCATCGCCAACCCTCCCTTGGCGATCACAACCGTGTCATTGACTTTGACATCCTCCAAGACCTCAAAATCAACTTCATCGCCGGCCTTCGCACCGGCGGAAGATATGGTCCGGCCAAGTCGAAGCTTCACTGGAGTACCGTCCAGCAGAGTATTGGGCTTTGGAGCTTGCGGAGCCTGCGACGCAGCACGTTCGGGTGCGGATTGGGTTGATGTGGGGATTGAGGATTGTCCAAGCGCAGATGAGACCTGTTGAGCACCAAAACATGCAGGTCCATAGGCCAGGAACATTGCTATTCCTGACGCAGTTAATCTTCTAAACAAAGCGACCTTCTTACAGTTGAATTAGGAGTTATAGCAAGAAATTAGCAGGCACGAATGCACGGGAACATAGCACATAGGTAGTAAAGGATTCGGCTGCATCTCAACCAAATCTGGCCCTGCGTGCGCGCTGCCGAAAGTCGGCGCCGCGCATCTCGATCACTACACACATCTCGGCAAGGCGGGAGCGCATACGCTCGCCGATGCGGTCGCCGAGAGTCTCTTCGCGCATGGCGCGTTGAGCTGTGGTTACAGGGGCGCTCCCGCCGGGCGGCTGGTCGGGATAGTTGGTGGTGATGATGGTCGTCCGCTTGTCGTTGTAGCGCGTGTTGAGAATGTGGGCGACAGTGTCCCAGACCCACTCGGTGGGTTTGGACGCGCCGAGCTCGTCGAGAACGAGGACCTCGGCCTCGAAGACCGGGCGCAAAATATCGAGCTCGGTGGTGAGCACCTGTGGATTGTAGGAGTGCTGAATCTCCTTGAGCAGCTCGCGGTAATCGCAGAAGAGTCCGCGCACGCCTTTCTCGACGATGAGCGATTGCAGGATGCCGACAGCCAGATGCGTTTTGCCGACGCCGATGGATCCGGTGAGGAGCAGGCCGTGGCCTTCGGTGGTCACCGGGTACCCGTCAACAAACCGGCGCGCCGTCATGTGGCCCGTCGAGAGCGAGGAATCTGCTCCGGTGAAACGCGGCTCGTAGCTGTCAAAGGAGCAGTGCTGATAACGCTTCGGGATCGCTGCGCGCTGCACCAGCATGGCGATACGGTGCTCGAACCGGCAGTCACAGGGTTCGGCGGCGCGCGTGCCATCGGGACGGCAGATGACGCGCATCCCCATTCCATCGCATCTCGGACAGGGTTGAGGCATGAAGGAGTCTTTGAACAGTATCGCAGCTAAGTCCCGAGTTGATGCGCGTGGAAAAAGAGGCAGGTGTGTAGAATTCTGATACGCAGCAGTCATGCGATTTGAAGTGGAATTTGATCGTGAAGACCACGGGCGCTGGATCGCAGAGATCGTCAACCTTCCCGGATCGATGGCCTATGGAGCCGCAAAGGAAGAGGCGTTGGCAGCAGTGGAAGCAATCGCGTTGAGGGCACTGGCGATCGCCTGGAAAGCCAGCATGAGTCTCTGAAAGCCAGCATCGAGTTCGCTGGCGCGTGAGCATCTGGCCTTCGACCCGCGCTCGTATTGTTTTGAAAGCCCTCAAGAAGATCGGCTGGACGGAAGCGGGTCAGGTTGGCTCGCATCTGAAGCTTATTTGTCCGGGCTATCCAACTACATCTGGGCCTTCCGCGACTCTGAAGAGATAGGGCCAAAGATGCTCTCCCGCATCGCCAAACATACCGGACTCAAGCGCGAAGATTTGTAAATTTGAAATCTGTCTCACTTGCCCAGGTGAGTGTCGAAGAAGTTCGCCATGATTCCGTAGGCCTCGCGCGATTCGGGAAGGTTGACGTCGTTCCAGAAGGCATGCGGCAGGGCTTCGAAGACGACGAGCTGAGCGTCGACTCCGGCGGCGAGGAAGTGGCGATGCAGGATGGTGGTGCCGCTGAGGAGCGCATCGCGCCCGCTGGTGATGAAGAGCGTCGGCGCAAATCCTTTGACGTCGGCGTAATAGGGCGAGAGTACGGGGTCTTTGAGGTCGGCCGAGCCGACGTATTCGGTGTCATGCGTGCCGGGATTGGGCGGGTCGAGGTGGCCCGATAGTCCGTTGAGCGCGTACATAGCCCACGAGTCGCCCAGGCGGCTGAAATCGCCGAGTCCGGAGAAGACGCCGAGGGCTCCGGGCAGCGGCGTGCCAAGCTGACGGAGCTTTACGGTTGTCTCCGCGGTCAGAATCGCCCCGGCGGAGGTGCCGTAGAGCGCGATGTTCTGCGGCTTGTAGGTCTTCAGCAGTTCTTTGTAGACGGCGACGGTGTCCTCGACATCTGCCGGAAAGGGATGCTCGGGCGCCAGGCGATAGAGCACGGAGACGACCTTGGTCTGGGTGAGGTTTGCGATTGGGATGCTTTCCGTCAGCGAGCCGGAGTCGGAGTTGAATCCTCCACCGTGCACGCAGATAAGGACGCGGTCGCTCTTACCCGGTCCGACGGTGAGCGGCGTCACAATCAGCACCGGAACCCCGGCGATTCTGTCGTTAGCGATACTTACCGGATAGACGGCCTTGGAGGCGGCTCCGGCGCGGGCCTGCCAGGCGTCGGTATGCGCGCGGCGATCGGCAAGGCTTTCAGGATGAGCGGCGTCAGAGGCAGGTCGCGCGAGCACGGCCTGCGCCTCGGGGCTGATGGTATTCGGCACGGGGATGACGCGGGTAATATGCGCGGTGCCGTTGGAGTCGATGTAGCTGGTGTCGGTCTGCGGAGCGGTCTGGGCTGTGGTTTGGGCGAGAGCGATGGGGGCAATTACACAGACGGCGAGAGCAACTCCTGAGCGAATCATTTAACGTCTCCCCGGCATCAGATTGCAGAGCGATTCCACTAAAACACGGCAAGCGGGGGATGTCGAGCGACGGCCTCCGGCGCGTTGCAAAACACACGAAATCCGCTTAAAATAAAAGGATTGATGGAAAGGTTCCAGACCAGCTATGCCTAAGACAGGGATTCATCCAAACTACAACGAAATCAAGGTTATGTGCGCCTGTGGCTCGAGCTTTCCCACACGCTCGACCCACAAGGGCGACATCCACACGGAAATCTGCTCGAGCTGTCACCCGTTCTTCACCGGCAAGCAGAAGCTTGTCGACACGGCCGGACGCGTCGAGCGCTTCCGCCGCAAGTACGCCAAGGCGGAGACGGCAGCCAAGTAACTGCCGGTCAGATCAGCAGCCCGATCGACGAAGCCTCCGCGACGCGGGGGCTTTCGTTTTGGTGCATCAAACGAGCCTTGATGAAGAAGAGCTGGGACAATCCGGTCGAACACGTGATGCCCGACAACGCACGGGTTCCGGCTTCGGTCGAGATCGGTGGCATGACGGTCGCTCCGGCGACGGTGCTCGCCCCCATGGCCGGAGTCACGGACACCGTCTTCCGGCGATTCATCCGTAACGCCAGCGTCTTTCTTTCGAACCCCGCCGCAGGCGCTAGCGCACAGGCTGACTCCGGTGCTTCAATTGAGGCCGAAGTCACGAATCAGCAATCCGGCTGCGGGCTCATCATGACGGAGTTCACCTCCGCCGATGGCCTGGCACGCATGCGGGAGTCGAAGCGCAAGCGGTATCTGACGTTCTACGACGATGAGCATCCGATCTCGGCGCAGTTGTTCGGATCGAACCCGGCGACGCTGTCCGAGGCCGCGAAGATCGTGGAGGACACAGGCTTCGACATGGTCGACCTGAATCTTGGGTGCCCGGCGAAGCGAGTCGTGTCTTGCAACGGGGGCAGCGGCCTCCTGCGCGATCTGCCGTTGATCGGAAAAATCTTCGAAGCGGTGCGCGCGGCGGTGCGTATTCCCTTTACCGTCAAGTTTCGCCTGGGCTGGAACGACAGCCAGATCGTCTGCGTAGACCTGGCGCGGCTCGCCGAGAAGTCCGGATTAAACGCCGTCGCGCTGCATGCGCGGACGCGCGAGCAGGGCTATGCGGGTCAGGCGCGCTGGGAGTGGATCGCCGCAGTCAAGGACGCGGTGAAGATTCCCGTGATTGGCAATGGCGATGTGCGCAGCCCGGAAGACGCCTGCGCGCTGGTCGGCGAGACCGGGTGCGACGCGGTGATGATCGGGCGTGCAGCTCCAGCGAATCCGTGGATCTTCCGGCAGATCGCGCAGTACACCGCAACCGGCCGCTATGACCAGCCGACCGATCTCGACCGCTATCGCATGATCCGGACGTACTTCGAGATGCTGATCGAGGCGGAGTATCCCGAAGCGCAGGGGAAGATGAAGCAGTTTGCGTCGTGGTTCACCCACGGCGTGCCTGGCGGCGCTGCGCTGCGCAAGTCTATCTACGAATCTAAAACCGGCGAGGCGGTGCTGGATGCAGTCGAGCGCTTCTTCGAGGCAGGACCGGTCGCGGCGAGCGCTTCGGCAACGGACAACTTCGACGCCAACGACGAGCTACTGCTGGCGTGCGATTGACTCAAAGAGAATACTCATCAGTCAAGGCTCGCCCGGGCGGCCAGCCGGAAGTCAAACCTTTGCGGAAAGATGAAATACCTGGAAACGGTTTGTTTCTTCGCTGGGTATCGCTGAAAATGGCGACAACAGGTCTTCTCCCGTGCTCATTTCGCTGAATCGGAGTCTGACCCCGCGTGCCTTTGTAATGGGGTGCGTGATGGCGTTCGTCGCGCTGGTGTTCGTCGTCAGACCATGCGCCGCGCAGGAAGACGCAAACGAAGCTGCTGGTCTCTACGACGTCAAAGGAGTGGTTCTCAACAGCGTGACTCACCAGCCGATCGCCCGGGCGCTGGTGGACGTGCATGATAACGCCGTTCTCACCGACAATGACGGGCACTTCGAATTCAGCCTGCCGGAAGGCCTGATACAGGTTTCGGTGAAGCGGCCGGGATACGGCGGTCGCGGGCGAGCCTCGAACCACGCCATTCGCGTGGGCCCAGGCATGCCGTCGCTGACCTTCACTCTGACTCCCGAGGTGCTGATCACCGGTCAGGTAACGCTGTCGACGTCGGATCAGGCGGACAACATCCGGGTAATGGCATACCGCAGGCGGGTGGTCAATGGACACCAGCAGTGGATGATGGAGAATACCGCGAGGACCAACAGCGAAGGCGTCTTCCGCATCGCCGGGCTGCAGCCGGGAGATTATCTGGTCTACACGCAACCTACCAGAGACGGCGAAGGACCTGAATCTCGCGGCGCACCGATTTATGGCTTTCCTGCCGTTTACTATCCGGGCGTCGCCGACATTGGCTCGGCTGGCATGCTGACACTGGCCGCAGGGCAGCAGGGGCGGGCGGATTTCGTGCTGACGCGGCAGCGGTTTTATCACGTAACCGTGGCGATTGCAGACCGAGAAGGCGGACTGAACCTCCAGGTTCACGACCGGAGCGGACGCCAGATGGGACTTCCGGTGCGCTCGAATGCGGAACAGGGAACCGCAGAGGTCAATCTGCCCAACGGGAGCTATTACATCGAAGGACGCAGGAGGAGAGAAGACCAGCTGTACGGGCGGGTAGATTTCACCGTCGCCGGAGCACCTGTATCGGGACTGACCATGACACTGGTGCCCTTGCATGCAATCCCTGTCACGGTGCGGAAGACCTTCACGGCGAACACCAACACCGGCGGCCTGGTCTCTTCAGACGGCGCATCCGATAACAACCCGAGTGCGGGGCTGAATATATCGTTGATACCGGTAGATGAGATTTTCGGGCAGATGGGGGCGCTGGGTGGACTGCACCCAGCGGACGGCGCAAACGATGGATCCTTCGAAATCGAAAATGTCACCCCGGGACGGTATTGGGTCGAGGCGTCTCCGTTTGAGGGATACGTGAGCTCTATCAGCAGCGGCGGAGTAGATCTTGCGCGAGACCCGCTGACGGTGGGAACGGGCGGCAGTTCCGCCCCGATCGAAGTGACGCTACGCGACGATTCCGGAACTATTTCCGCGCAGTTGGTTGGAGATCCGGCCAGCGCTGCTGCCGCTGCAACAACCACTGGGGAGCAGCGCCAGATCTACGTGTACGCCATCCCGTTATTTCCGTCTTCCGGGTCAATCAGAATGAGCGGCATGCAGGGATCGGGGCAAGTAACGATCTCGGGACTCGCGCCGGGCTCCTATCGCGTGATTGCCTTCGACGCTCCGCAGGAGATTGATTTCCACACCTCCGACGGCTTGGCAAAATTCTCCGGTATGGGAGCGACCACCACTGTGGAGGCGAACGGAACGGGCAACGTACAGGTTGAAGTGGTCCACACCGGCAACACGGATGCTGAGTGATGAAACGAGTGCTGCTCGTGCTCGCGTTGATCGCAGCCCCACTGGCTGGCGGTCAGGCCCCCGCGCGCTCCGCACCGCGGAATTCAGGCCAATACACCATCAGTGGGGTGGTGGTAAATGCCGTAACCGGTCAACCCCTCGACCGGGCAGAGGTGAGCCTGCACCTCCCGACGGTGGATACGCTCGTGGCTGAAACCACGACCGGCGAAGACGGGCACTTCACCTTTGAGCACCTGGCGAAGGGCAAGTACTCTCTTGCTGCTTCACGGCGCGGCTACATCGGAGCGGCCTATGACGAGCACGAAGGGTATTCGACGGCGATCGTTACGGGCGACGGGCTAAAAAGCGACGGATTGGTCTTTCGCCTTTCTCCGCGCGCCGTCATCAAAGGATCGGTGACCGATGAGGCCGGCGATCCGGTACAGCAGGCGAGGGTTTCGCTGTATCGGCAGAATCTTCGTACCGGCCTGGGGAATATCGTTCGCGCCGGAGTGGCGATGACCGACGACACAGGAACCTACGAGATCGCGCGCCTGGAGGCCGGGAACTACTATGTCGCGGTCAATGCCAACCCGTGGTATGCAACGCGTCCTCAACCGAAACGCGACGCGCAGGGAAATGTGGTTGCCGACGATCAACATTCGTCGCTCGACGTCGCCTACCCGACCACGTTCTATGCAGATGTGACGGACTCGGATTCGGCAACGCCGATCCCGGTGAAGGCAGGCGACCAGGTAACCGTGAACTTTAACCTGCATGCGGTACCCGCCGTTCACCTTTCGGTGCAGGTGCCTTCGCCCGAAGGGCGCGGTTTCGCCATGCCTCAGCTTTCGCAGGACGTCTTCGGCCTGAGCGAACCAGCGCAGCCGGCCATGTCCTACAGTTGGCGCGGGCAGGAACGTACGAGCGACGGCCAGACGACAGTGGAGTTCAACGGCGTCGCTCCAGGGCATTATTCGGTCGAGATGCGGGGCGGCGGCGACTCGAGCCACTCCGCCAGCGTCGACGCATCGAGCGACGCGAAGATCGATTTGTCCCAGTCGACGGGCATGGCGGATGTATCCGGCAAGGTGGCGATGGCGGGGGGAGAGCAGATACCCGACCGCGTGACGGTTTCGCTGCGCTCTTCCGAAGGACGGGTTGGCGGTGGCGATCGCGTAGGCCCGGATGGGACCTTCTCCATGCATGGCCTGCCTCCAGGCAATTACGAAGTGTGGGTGACTGCCGCGGATAGCTCGCTCGCCGTGACCCATCTCACGGCGACGGGAGCGGCCGTGGAAGGAAACATGATCAAGGTAGGCAGCGCGCCGGTCGCGATCTCTGCAACGATTGCCGACGGCTCGGCAACGGTGACTGGATTTGCCATGCGCGACGGCAAACCTGCGGCCGGAGTGATGATTCTGCTGGTGCCCAATCCCGCAGTCGAACGAGAGATGTTCCGTCGCGACCAGAGCGATTCAGACGGCAGCTTTCAAATGAGCCGGGTGGTTCCCGGACAATACACGGCAGTCGCTATCGAAGATGGCTGGACACTTGACTGGGCGCGCCCGGAAGTGATCGCGCATTATCTGGCCGGAGGACAAAAGGTTACAGTGCCGGCGCATACCAAGGATTTCTCAATCAAGGATTCGGTGCCGGTGCAGCCGAAATAAGTTCCGGCACGGCTACGAATCTAATCCACGGTAACGACGATCAGAGACGCATCGTCCTGGAAATGGTTCGAGCAAAACGCAGTTACATCCGAAAGAATCCGCTGCCGGATGGCGTGGACGCCCTCGTCGCGGCTGGCCAGCACGGACGCGATCAGTCGCTGATAGCCGAATTCTTCTTCCTTGTCATTCGCGGCCTCAAGAACTCCGTCTGTCATTAGCACGAGCACATCCCGCGATACCAGCTGCACCTGGCGATCACTGTAAGTCCAATGAGAGAAGAGGCCGAGCACGCCGCTATACGCTGGGAGGAAATCGATGGACCCGTCGGCGTGAACAAGCAGAGGCAGGCAGTGGCCGGCATTCTCGTATTTGAAGACACGGCTCTGGCTGTCAAGAATTCCATAGAACAAAGTGACAAAGCGGCCGGGCGCAATGTTATTGGAGAGTGCAGTGTTGAGCTTGGCACACAGTTCGGCGGGCGATTCGACAGACGGATTTCCGCCGTCCTGCGCGAAGGCCTTGACCGAAGCCTGCAGGTTCGCCATGAGCAGTGCCGCCGCCATACCTTTACCGGCGACGTCGGCAATGCAGAGGCCAAGCTTGTCCGGCGAAAGAACCAGCACGTCGAAATAATCGCCGCTTACGCTGCGCGCCGGCTGCCACGCGCATGCGATCTGATAACCGGGGATCTGTGGTGTCTCGCGCGGCAACAGATGGACCTGGATATCGTGTGCCTGTTGCAGGTCGGACTGGTGTGTTTGTCTTTCCATCAGGCCAAGCTGGACCTGGCTCTGAAGCTGACTATTGCGTGCGAGCAGACTAGAGCGCGACTGATCGAAGGCAAAATAAAGAATTCCCACTATCAGTGTGACGACTATCCCGAAAGGCTCATCAAGCAGAACGGAGCGGAAGAAGGTAGTCGAGTGATGAGCGAAGAGCAAATAGGTGGGGATCTCCGCCGCGGCGCTCGCGATAAATCCGATGCAAAGCAGCGTGGGAATGTAACCAATCCAGTTCCACGGTGACTTGCGACCGATGAACAGAGGGCGGCTGAGAAGGACCAGACAAATAGCCACATTGCCCGTTACAAAGGTATTAACCAGGGTTGCCAGGATGTTCGTTGGGACATGCAATATCCGCATGACGACATCCACACACACGGTAACAGCCAGCAGAATGAGCTGGAAGTGCAGCAAGTTGAATTCCGAAAGGAGTCTGTGTCGCAGGTTTGACTTGGGCATGGCCTGAAGTGTGCGGGGGCAGGCCATAAAGATAACAGGATCAAGGCTGAACGGCCAGAAAAACAACGAGCGCCCCCCCGAAGGATGCGCTCGCTGGCTGGACTGTTTGGCGGCTAGGCCTTGGGCTCTTCGCCGCCTTCGGCCGATTCCTGCTCGGCAAGCTGCTTCTGCAGCTCCTCGCGACGCTTGGCGCGAGCATCGGCACGCTTCTGGCGTTTCTCGTCGAGAACCTGCTCGGCTCCGAGCAGCTCGATGAAGGCCTTCTCGGCTCCGTCGCCCTTCTGGAAGCCAGTGCGGACGATGCGGAGGTAGCCGCCGTTGCGGTCACCGTAACGGGGCGCAACGGTGTCAAAGAGACGTGTCACGGCTTCGCGAGTCTGCAGGAAAGCGAGCGCCTGACGCCGGGAGTGCACATCGCCCTTCTTACCCAGAGTGATCAGTTTTTCGACGTGCGGGCGCACAGCCTTGGCCTTGGTGACGGTCGTGTGGACGCGGTCCTCGAGGAAAATCGAGGTCACCAGGTTCCGTAGCAGAGCGCGGCGATGGCTGGTGTTCCGTCCGAGTTTGTATCCTGCATTGCGATGACGCATGGCAAATCTCTCTATCTGAAATTTTCGGAGGGAAGTTGGGATCAGGTTTTCTAAAACCTGATCCCTGTGCCCTGATCCCTGCCGTTAAAAGTTCTCTGTTTCGTTCTGCAGCGCGAGGTCGTCGAGTTCGTCGTCTTCCTCGTCGTCAAAGGAGCCGTAACTCGCGGCCAGGGTTGCAGCTGGAAGCACGCTTGTCGGTCCGGGAACGGCGTTGCCGTGCTCGTCGATCTTCATGCCCAGCGACAAGCCCATCTGCGCGAGGATTTCCTTGATCTCGTTCAGCGACTTGCGGCCGAAGTTCTTGGTCTTGAGCATCTCGGCTTCTGTCTTCTGCACCAGCTCACCGATGGTCTGGATGTTGGCGTTCTTCAGGCAGTTGTAGCTGCGCACGCTGAGCTCCAGCTCTTCGACCGAGCGGTTCAGGTTCTCGTTGCGCAACTGCATGCGGCCTTCTTCGCTGTGGCTCTCGGCTTCGATCTCTTCCTCGAAGTTGATGAAGATGCTCATGTGATCCTTGAGCAGCTTGGCGGCGAGGCCAACCGCGTCGGCAGGAAGGACCGAACCATTGGTCCAGACTTCCAGCGTCAGCCGATCGTAGTCGGTGATCTGGCCAAGACGTGCGGCGTCGACGGTGTAGTTCACCTTGCGCACCGGCGAGTGGACCGAGTCGACCGGAATGAAGCCGATGCCCAGGTCGGAGTCAAAGTTCTTGTCAGCGGAGATATAGCCGCGGCCGCGCTTGAGGCGCATTTCCATGTCCAGCTTCCCGCTTTCGCTGACGGTGGCGATATAGACGTCCTTATCGAGGATTTCGACGTCTCCATCGGCTTCGATCATGCCCGAAGTGACCACACCCGGCTGGTCGGCACGCAGGTACAGCGCCTTGGGGCCCTCGCCGTTCAACTTGAAGGGGATCTGCTTCAGGTTGAGAATGATGTCGGTCGCGTCCTCGACGACTCCAGTGATGGACTGGAACTCGTGCAGAACGCCTTCGATCTTGACCGCAGTGACCGCCGCGCCTTCGATCGAAGACAGCAGCGTGCGCCGCAGCGCATTGCCGATGGTGGTTCCGAAGCCGCGCTCAAAGGGCTGGGCGCTGAACTTCCCGTATTTTTCTGTGAGCGTCTCCGCATCTACTGCCAGACGCTTGGGTTTTTGAAATCCTCTCCAAAGCATATCGATTCGCCTCTCATGCGCAGCGAACGCCGCGAAGCATTCTGCAACGGCTGCGCTGTTTGCTCCATTCGTTGATTTGACCGCTTTCGCGGAGACTGGCCGTCCAGGCAAATGCCCTTCGGGCCAAACTGCACTTGCTGCTACTAACACCTTGCTATCCCGACCGAGGCGCGCCTCTTGACGCGCAACGGGCGGTACGCAAATCCTATTTGCTGTACAACTCAACGATCAGCTGCTCGTTGACCGGCAGGTTGACGTCTTCGCGCTTCGGCAGCGCCAGCACTTTACCGGTGTGGTTCGCGTGATCGACCGAAAGCCATGCCGGAGCCGGCTGATGGCTCGCAAACTCGCTCGCAGACTCAACCACGAGCAGTTTCTGGCTGTTGGGACGAACCTTGATCTCGTCGCCGATGCTGATCTGGAAGGAAGGAATGTTCACCTTGCGGCCGTTTACCTCGACGTGTCCGTGGCGGACGATCTGGCGAGCCTGACGACGCGAGCCGGCAAAGCCAAGCCGGAAGGCGACGTTGTCCAGACGGCACTCGAGCTGCTGGAGGAGCCGCAGACCGGTTACGCCCTTGGAGCGCGACGCCTTCTCGTAATACTCGCGGAACTGCCCTTCGAGGGTGA
>Ga0206998_1092_pt1 | contig 23729 bp, 21 predicted proteins | sample Alteio_BWMinCont_FD_153309 | JGI IMG/M metagenome (GOLD analysis project Ga0206998, IMG submission 153309) | Enriched cells from forest soil in Barre Woods Harvard Forest LTER site, Petersham, Massachusetts, United States -... | ecosystem: Environmental > Terrestrial > Soil > Temperate forest >... | reverse complement strand
CTGATTACAGGGGCAGGTGAAGCCGCAATTGCTGCCAGTAGTATCGCCAAACTTAAACCACCCATATTGGCAATTTTAATTAGTTGCGTCGGCCGTCGTTTGTTGATGGGGGAAAGAACAGCAGAAGAAATAGAAGCCACGTTAGGGTTATTCCCCGAAGGAACAAAACAAATAGGGTTTTATTCCTATGGGGAGATTTCTCCCTATGCCACGGGTTCTTGTGATTTGCATAATCAGACCATGACGATTACAACCATTTCTGAAGACTAAAAACTTAACTATCGTGATTAAAGATATAACTTTAAATCGACAATTAAAACATTTTGGTTTAACTGAAACTGAAATACCAAAAGATCTTAATGTATGGTGTCAATTTTTATTACGCGTTGAACGAACCTATAAAGAATTCGAGAATGCCCGTTATACGAATGAACGAGCATTAAAGATTGTATCAAAAGAAATGCAAGAATTATTCGCATCGTTGGAAAACGCAGAAAAAATTTCCTCCATGGGGAGTTGGCTATATAATCCTAAAACAAAATGGGTCAGATGGTCTAATGAGCTATATACTATTCTTGGAAGAGAACCAACTTTATCTGGTTTAACTTATGAAGAATTTGCATTATTTGTTTTTCCAGAAGATCGTAAAGGCTTCGAGAAATCTTGGGTTGATGCACTCGAATCTGGATCCGGAGAATTTATATTTCGTATCGTTTTGGAAACAGAAGTGCGTTGGGTTCATTTAAGAATTAGGCGTATAATGGATGAAAATAACGTTAAAACAGATATGGTGGGAGGAACGCTTACCGATATTACTGAACAGAAAGAAGCAGAATCAGCGTTAGCCAAACTAAATTCTCAATTAATCGCTTCATCCAAAAGAGCGGGAATGGCTGAAGTAGCAAGTAGTGTATTACATAATATTGGAAACGTTTTAAACAGTTTGAGTGTTTCATCACAGACAATAAACAATATTATCACTAATACAAAAATATCTAATTTAAAGAAAATTGCAGAATTGATCAGCGAGCATAAAGATAACCTAGGAAATTATCTAACAATGGATCCAAAAGGAAAATATATTCCTAACTACATAGAAAGCCTAGCGCTATATTGGATAGAAGAAAAAAACAATCTTGTTCAAAATGTAAATTCATTGGATACCCATATACAACACATTAAAGAAGTTGTTGCCAAACAGCAATCCCTGAGCGGTTTTTTTGGTGTCACCCAACCCATTTCAGTTTCAGAGCTGCTTGAAGATGCGGTTGCAATTGTGTTTCCAGAAACTGGAGAGGGGAAAGTTAAAATAAAAAGAAACTATAAGTATTCCAATAAAATTTTGGCAGATAAGGTAAATTATATTCAAATATTTGTTAATCTAATCAGAAATGCCAAAGATTCTTTGGATTCTTCTCCACGACTAGACAAATTAATAGCACTCAGTGTTGAATTAAAAAATCCAGAAATTGTTGAAATTACGATTGAAGATAATGGTTCTGGAATAGCCTTAGAGCACTTTCAAAAATTGTTTAGCTATGGATTCACAACCAAAAGTAAGGGTTCGGGTATTGGGTTGCATGCAAGCATTTTAAGTATTAGAGAAATGGGAGGAGACTTAAAAGCCTATAGTGCAGGCACAGGTAAAGGCGCAAAATTTGTCTTGGAAGTACCCAATAGGGTTGCTAAACTATGAAAGAAAAAACCGCGAGTTTAACCCCCTCTATAATCGATATTGTCAAACACAAGAAGACAGAACGCCCTTTTTCAGGCGAATATAATGACTTTGAAGGCGCAGGGACTTATTTATGTCGAGTCTGCGGTTTAGCGCTTTTCCGCGCTCAGGCGAAATTTCCTTCTGGTTGTGGTTGGCCTAGTTTTGATGAAGAGCTGCCTAATGCAGTAACCTATAAACCCGATCCCGATGGTCATCGTACAGAAATTATTTGTGCTCGATGCCATGCCCATTTAGGCCATGTTTTTTCAGGAGAAAAATATACCCTCAAGAATACCCGACATTGTGTTAATTCACTCAGTTTAGATTTTGTGCCTTCCCAAACGGTATTAGATTCAGAAGAAGCGCTATTTGCAGCCGGGTGTTTTTGGGGAGTGGAATACTATTTTAAGAAATTAAACGGCGTTTTGAAAACAGAAGTGGGATATACAGGCGGACACACAGAGAACCCTACCTACGAAGAAGTTTGCTACCATAAAACAGGGCACTTTGAAGCCATTAGAGTGGTATTTGATCCCAAAATAATCAGCTACGAAGAAATAGCCGCCTATTTTTTTGAAATCCATGATCCGGGCCAACAAGATGGCCAGGGGCCAGACAAAGGGGAGCAATATTTAAGCGTCGCTTTTTATTATGATGATCAAGAAAAAGACATTCTATTGAAGTTGATTAAAAAATTGAAAGAAAACGGGTATGAAGTAGCAACGAAATTGTTACCAGTAACACCCTTTTGGCCTGCTGAAAACTATCATCAAAATTATTATGAAAAAACTAAGAAAACCCCCTATTGTCATCATTATGAGAAAAAATTTAAATAGGATTCGTTTAGTTAAAAAATCCCATACGGGACTTTTTAAAGATTTTCAGGCCATTGCATGGCCGCACGAAAAACTCCTCTTCCTTTTCGGTTCCCCAACTGTTAAGCCAATCAACTACTTTTTCATGTTCAGTAAATTTAGCTTTTTTACTATTCGCTTTTTTAAGTGCTTTTTCGATGCCTTTGATCTGCCAGGCTTGGGCGTTTAAATAAAATTCAATCGCCTCTGCTGCCAAGAAAGATTTTGTTCTTCCTGTAATATCGGCTAATTCTTCTAATTTATCCCGTATTTTAGGTAACACTCTTACACTTAGGGGGACCACAGATTTTTGATGATGTTGCATAACCTATCCTTAATTTGTATGCTATTACATATAATATATTTTTTGTTCAAAATGAAAAGAAAAATTTATATCCACGTTCTCTTAAAAATAATGAGGGATTATAAGTGTTGCAAATTAGCAATAATTATGCTATGTTGCTAATTAGATACGATAGGTAAGTTTTTGAGTAACTTTTATGATATGTTACAAGTGTTTACAGAAAATAACCAAAAGCGAATCTGCTCACCATGGTCTGCACCCAAAATGCTTTATCGAGTGGTTTAATTTAAGTCATGATGAGGAATTTAACGATGTCGCCCTTCGGCAGGTAGAACAGGAAAGCGGTGGCGAGTTTAAACAAATTGCTTCAAGTTTTTTTCAAGGAAAATTTAAGAAATATTCGGCTGTTTTAGGAATAAACCATTATATTTTAAAAATACAGGTAGAGGATTACCCCGAGCTCCCAAGAGTTGAATATTTGTCTAATCAACTTGCTGATTTATTCGATCTTGAAGTGCCGCCTTTTTATTTAATAAAGTTTCAGAATGAAGTTGAAAGTTTTGTGACAAAAAGCTTTATACAAAGCAAAGAACTTGAAAATTTGGTTCATATTTATCGTTTTTTTGGAAAAAATCAGTTATTTAATTGTGAGAATTTATTGAAAATAATTCGTGATGAAACCGAAAAAGAAAAAGAGCTAGAATTTTTTGTCAAAATGTGTTTATTTGATGCACTTATTGGTAATCACGATAGACATGGTAGAAATTTAGGGTTAATTCGAACAAACCAAGGGTATAGATTAGCTCCTATGTATGATAACCCCAGCTATTTAGGGATAGAAGATGAACGGTTGCTCAATGCACAATTGGAACCTAGGGGAAAAATAGCAACGAAAAAAACAGACGAACCTACCATGAAGGATTACGTAATAGAATTTAAACGATTAGGATTTGAAGACATAATTAACCATTTTTATAAAATGATAAATTTGGAAAAAATACTGTATTTAACGAATAATTCGTTGGTATCAAAAAAACGAGTTGAGGCAATGAATAAATTAATTATTAAAAGACATAAGGAATTAGAAAATGAATTATTTTCTTGATCTATCTACAAAAAATATAACGGCTGTAGATGTGTATGGTGAACGGAGTAAAGCACGTCAATATGTAGGAAGATTAACTCGCAAGGCCGAAAATGAAAAAATATTTCAATTCGAATACGATAAAAATTATATGACGGGGAAAACCTCAATTCCCTTAGGGCCTGAATTACCCTTATATCAACAGTTACATGAATCTGAAGTTCTTTTTGAATCTTTTATAGATAGAATTCCGTCTAGAGAAAATCCAGCTTATGTGGATTATTGCGCTTTAATGCAGATCTCAGTTGACGAAAGAGATCCCATTATCTTAGCTGCAACCATTGGGAGAAGAGGACCGTCTTCCTTCATATTTGAACCTGTCTACAAAAATGATTTTTTTGCAGAAGATATAAAAAAATATCGTTTAGAATTGGGATTAACTTTAAGAGAATTTGCCAGTGCTTTTGATATGTCTTTTTCGAATCTACAGAAGATAGAATCTAATCAAGGCTCGGGTAAAGATATTTTAAAACGAGTTGAAATATTTAAAAAGTTCCCCAATGTAGCATTGTATGAAATTCTTAGAAGTGGAGGAGGATTACATATTAATAAGAAGAAAGCAGTAGTAGATTATTTGCTTAAGAAAATTCACAATTTAAAGCCTATAGAAAATGCTAATTTAGGTCTTTAACTTTGCGTCTTAATTTCGCCAATAGGCTGGCGCTAGAAGTACCAATAAGCTAAAAAATTCTAAGCGACCCGCAAACATAGCAAAGCACATAATTGTTTTTGCAGAGGTGTCAATGGATTGAAAATTGTCATACACTCGTCCCAATCCTATACCACTGTTAGAGAGTGTGGTCACGAGTCCTGAAAAAGCGCTTAGAAAATCGAGATCGGTTGCCAATAGGGCTAAAAGCAAAATGACAAACGTAATAACATAAAGATAAAAAAAACCTAAAATAGCCTCTAGCGTTCGATGATGAAGGACACTATTTCCAAGCTTAATGACATAGTGGCCTTTAGGATGAATCAGTCTTAGTATTTCTCGCACACTGTGTTTTCTTAAAATGAGTAGGCGAACCATTTTTATGCCACCTGTGGTTGAACCAGAACAACCTCCTATTATCGAAATAAACATTAAAAGAAACGGTGTAAACGTAGGCCAGTTGCTCAGATTAGAAGTGGTATAACCCGTCGTTGTCATTAAACTGGTGACATGAAAAAGACTTTTTAATAGAGTCGTTCCTGTGTTTTGATAAGTATGGTAATAAAACAGAGTAACACTTACCAGAGTTGTCCCTATTAACAAGGTCATAATATAAGCTTTAAATTCTGGATCTTGCCAATACTGTTGTAATCCTCCGCGTTGAAGCGCAATAAAATGCAAAGAAAAGTTGGCTGCTCCCGCTATCATGAAGATTATGGCGAATACGTCTAATAAAGGACTGTGAAAAAATCCAAAATTGGCGTCTCGTGTACTGAAGCCGCCGGTTGAAATGGTACCAAAACTATGCCCGATGGCATCGAATAGATCCATGCCTCCTAGCCAAAAACTAAAAGCGCACAGCGCGACCAGACCAACATAAATCAACCAAAGCGTTTTAGCGGTTTCTGCTATTCTTGGGGTTAGTTTTTCTTCCTTAAAAGATCCTGCCATTTCTGCACGAAAGAGTTGCATTCCCCCCACGCCCAGCATTGGGTAAATGGCGATGCCTAATAAAATAATCCCTCCCCCGCCAATAAATTGCAGTTGTTGACGATAGTAAAGTAAAGAGCGTGGTAAACCATCAAGATTGGTAAATACACTTGCACCCGTTGTTGTTAAGGCTGAAACAGTTTCGAAAATGGCATCAATAACTAAAATATTGGGATGGTTAGAAATAAGAAAGGGGAGCGACCCCATTATAGATAACGCGCACCAAAGTAAAAAAACGATTAAAAAACCATCTCTTGCATAGAGTTCGCGGATCGTATGACGAAAAGGAAACCAAATGAAGAGTCCCAAAAAGAAAGTTATTAAAGTCGATCCCAAAAAAACAGAAAAGGTGTTCTCATGATACCACCAGGCAACGAGTAAAGGGGTTAACATACTAAGGCTAAAAGGCATTAAGAGTAGGCCTAAGATTCTTAATGCATTGCTAAGATGTGCGGTATTCATATTAAAAATTAATCTGTTCTTGGAATAAACGTTCGACTTGTCGTACTTTACGTTTGTCGACCAAAAATAATATTACGCGATCATTAGGTTCAAGGGTAATATCATGATGTCCCATCAGTATTTGATTTTTTCGTACAATTGCTCCAATCGTAACCCCCGTTGGTAGTTCAATATCTTTTATGATACGTCCTACTACGGCCGAGGTTTTTGAAGTGCCATCTATAGATAACTCAATGGCTTCTGCAGTGCCTCGTCTTAACGAATGAACATTGATAATATGCCCCCGTCTTACGTGTGTCAGAAGACTACCGATAGTAATTTGTTGTGGTGAAATAACCGTATCAATCTCACCCCCTTCTACGACGTCGACCAAAGAAGGGCGGGTGATTAACGCCATGACTTTACGGGCCTTAAGACGTTTAGCTAATAGTGCGGAAATAATATTGGTTTCATCATTGTTGGTGACCGCACAAAAGACATCCGTATCTTCAATATTTTCACTTAAAAGTAAATCCTTATCCGCGGCATCGCCTTCTAATACGATACCTGTAGAAAGCTCTGTGGCTAGGATTGCCACTCGTTCTCTGCTTCTTTCGATGATTTTAACTTGAAATTTATCTTGTAGCGCAGCAGCAAGACGTGTGCCGATATTGCCCCCTCCCGCAATAAATATTCGTTTATTGAGTCTGTCTAGCTGAGTCAGTTCTGCCATCACTTGACGGACATGTGCTTTTTCCGCTAAGAAAAAAACTTCATCATCGGGCTCAATGATTGTACTTCCTTCAGGAATAACAGGGATTCCTTCTCGGAAGAGTGCCACGATTCTAGCTTCTATATTGGGTAGATGACTGGACAATGCTTTAACAGGTAAACCAACCAGGTTCCCGCCCTTGGCTTTTGCTTTAACAGAAACCAACTGTACTTTTTGATCAGCAAAATCCAATACTTGTAAGGCATTTGGATATTCAATTAAGCGTTGAATATAATTAGTAACGATTTGTTCAGGGCTAATTAATACATCAACTGGAAAAGCAGAAACGCCAAAAAGTTCTTCATGTGCAAGATATTGAAGAGACCGAATACGCGCAATTTTTGTGGGGATTTGAAAAAGGGTATAAGCAACTTGGCAAGCAACCAAATTGGTTTCGTCATCGCAGGTAACTGCAATTAACATGTCTGCTTCTTCAGCCCCACTTTTCTTTAAAGTGCTAGGATAAGCGGCATGTCCTGCAATGGTTCGAATATCCATGCATTCATGTAATGCCCGCAAGCGATCTTCATCGCGATCAACGATGGTGATATCATTATGTTCATTCGTCAATTGCTCAGCGAGGGTCGTGCCAACTTGGCCTGCGCCGAGAATGATGATTCTCATTGTATTTTTCCATTAGGGCTCTGTCTAAAAATAACGTTCCCTTTTTTCGCTCGCTAAACTCGCATAGCGAGAACAACTCTCTCTCAAAAGGGAACGTTATTTTTGGACAGAGATTAACGCTTGGCAATGGCAGCATAGTAAAAACCATCGGATTTATTTTGTCCAGGCAGTAGCTGATGTCCAATCGATTGTGGATACCCATAGGGAAGCGCAGTCGTTAAGAGGAGTGCATCAGGTTGTTGGTCTAAAAAGCATTTCACGACATCTCGGTTCTCTTGCGGCAAAATGGAACATGTCACATAAAGTAGTATGCCACCAGAAGTTAAAAGTGGCCAGAGAGACTGTAATAATTTTTGTTGTTGTTCAGCTAGTTGATTAATATCTTGGGGGTGTCGAAGATACTTTATATCGGGATGGCGTCGAATCACCCCTGTGCCAGAGCAAGGGGCATCTAATAGGATGCGGTCAAATAACTTACCCTTCCACCAAGTTTTAGGATGAGTGGCATCTGCAGCGAGGACAAAAGCCTGCAGATTAAGTCGAGCTAGATTTTCTTCTATCGATTTTATTCGTAAGGGGGAAATATCGATGGCGATTAATTCAGATAGCTTGGGTTCCATCTCTAAAATGTGCGTTGTTTTCCCGCCAGGGGCGGCACAAGCATCTAATACGTGCAGGCCTGGTGCAAGATTCAGACAATCAGCGGCAAATTGCGCAGCGCCATCTTGTACAGAGAAAAGCCCTTCCTTAAAACCAGGAAGGCCAGTGATATCTTCGGGGGTTTGTAATACAATCCCGCCTTTCGTAAAGGGTAGCACTTCAGCGTTAATATTTTGATTAGCTAATTCATTTAAATATTCTTCTCTTTTTATTTTTTGCAAGTTTACTCTTAAAATCAACGGAGGAGGCGTATTATTTTCGATTAATATTTCTTCGAAATCCTCTGGCCAAGCTTTTTTAATGGCATCAATTAACCAGTGAGGATGAGCATATTTGGCTTCGAGATTATTTTCTATAATCTCACTAAACCCTTCTGTTTTGCGCTGGAAATTTCGTAACACCCCATTAATAAGACCCGTTGCCCAAGGTTTTTGAAGTTGCCGTGCGGCTTCAACGGTTTCGGAAAGCGCTGCATGCGGTAAAACCCGCATTTCCATTAATTGATATAAGCCCACACAAATCAAATACAGTACGTCAATATCTTTTTCTTTGATAGGATTTTGTAAAAATTGGTTGGCAATAAGGCTAAGTCTCGGGTAGATTCGCAAAACACCAAAACACAACGCTTGGAGAAAAGCGCCATCTTGAGCATTTTTACATTGTTTTTTTGCAATAGGGAGCTCATCAGATAAAGAACGTCCTTCATGAAGAACGCTATAAAGAACTTGTACCGCTTGTGCCCGAGTGTTCATTTTTGCAACTTAAAAAATGTGATTCTGTTATTAACTTGTACATACAACCATCCCTGCAGAGATGATTGTATCATATACACCCTGCGCGGTCATAATTTTAGGTTTCGTCATTGCGAGCGGAGCTTTCGTCATTGCGAGCGACAGCGAAGCAATCCAAAAAAGACCCGTCCTGGATTATTAGTTAATTTTCCAACAGTTACGAACATGTTCGTAACGACAATGTTCGTAACGAAGATGTTCGTAATGGGTATTTGCCCAGAAACGGAGGTTCGTTTGTCTATTGCAATGAATACAAGTAGTGACATGTGGTTAAATATGCAAACAATTTACGATTTGGCATGGTTATGATTTTGATGAGTTACCGGGATCGACGGCGTATTAGGATTCAATACGGTAATTTTTACGGTATATTGACTTATCTAGTTATAATAAATAGTATGCTTAATTCTAAATGATTAAATAAAGGGGTTCAAAGATTATGACTGCTACTATAGAAAGTATTAAAAGTAACAAAGATTCTAAGGAAAATTTGGAACGCTATGCAACAAAGACATCTGCAGAACTTTTTAAAATTATAGATGAATTAGGAAATAGGGGTGATAACAGCTCTAAAGCAGTTCATGAGTCTAATAAAATCGAATCAGAAGCAGGACTTTGTCTTGTACGCAGAGCTATTTCAGGAGAAGAAAGCGCAACAAAACTATTGGGTTTTACCCAAGTACATATTTGGGCTGCTACTGGAAATATAAAGAATTTACAAGATTTTTTTGCAAGTAATAGAGACTCTTCTATTATTACGCAGGCTACTGAATTAGGATTAGGTAGAACACCCTTGCTTTTGGCAGTAGAATACAGGCAAGAAGGGGTACTTAACTATTTTAGACAACAACTTAATGTCTCTGTGAATAGTAAAATCAATTGTCAAGGTGGTGGGTATTTCTATGTTGCCCATCAAACGGCAATGAAAGGTAGCCTAGAAGAATTACAATTCTTAAAAAAATTAGGATGTGATTTTAACAGGCAAGCAGATAATAACAAATTCCCGCTTGATGAAGCCGTTGAAGCTGCTCCTCATGCATACAATCCTAATGCAGTTAAGTTTTTGATCGATGAATTAACGCCGGCCATTAGAACGACGCGCTTAAATTATGCGCTTATGCCCGCTGTATTGACATTTAACATTTCGGCTCTTGAAATTTTAATACAAGCAGGTGCAGATATAAATCAGCCTATACTACATTGTCCCTTAACAATGGTTCTCGAAATGCGTATCCCTTCTCTAGAACAAATTATCAATTTTACCAATAGGGTAATAGAATTGGGATTTGCTTTAGGGGGATACGGTCGTTCTATCTTAACTAATATTATAAATACATGGGACAGATTACCTAATGCCAAAGAAAAATTGGCTTTTCTTATTGCCAAGTTAATTGAGGCGGATATATCTCTTAATCCAATCTATCAGAGCCCATCTCAGGTAGATCCTCTTCTGATAGCTTGTTCGAAAAATAATATTGAGGCAATTTGTTTGTTAATAAAAGGGGGCGCTAAGTTAGGTAATATTCAGTTACCAGAATCTTCTGTGAAAAAGATATTAAGTAATCTTGAGGAGGATGCAAAAAAAGGGCAGGCAGATGCTCAATGTGCGCTTGGAAATTGTTATTATAATGGTAACCTTATTCCGAGAAATTTAAAGGGTGCGGTTGAACAATATCAAAAAGCTGCTGCTCAAGGTTATGCACGTGCTCAATATAATCTGGGTATTTGTTATAGGAATGGAACGGGGACACAGAAAGATGTAAAACAGGCAACGGAACTTTTTCAAGCGGCTTTGAAACAAAGATATATAAATGCCGCAAAACAGTTAGAGGAACTTGCAGCAGCTTCGAATGCCAATAACGCTTCTGTTGCTTCGATTGATCGCCCTGTACTTATTTCTAATCCAATTTCATTCCCGATTGCTGAGCATAGGCATACTGTACTTTATCGGTATTGAGGTATTAACTTAGCTTATTCCCAAATATAATCATTTAAGGTAAAAGCTTTCATTATTTAATACCTCCATAAGTCGTTTTTCCGTGGTTCTCCTGAGCGACCTGATACAGTATCAGCTACCGAAAAACCGTTATGCACAATCTTCAATTGAGGTAAAGCTAACTCAAGTTTTGCACCTATGAGATGTTGTAGTACTGCACCCTGATACATAGTTCCATTATTTTCTTGTTGTCGCTTTTTTGCCTGAGTTAATAAGTCTTGAATAATCGATTGTAAACTTTTTGCAGTATCAAATCTCAAGCGAAAAGGTTTAGATATAAAATGATCTCGGATTCGATCAACCCACCATGTTTCGATCATATTTAAGTTCACTGTGCGCCAGTAAGGTGCATCTATCTGAGGGTGAAAGTCCCTTGACGGAAGGAGGAACCAGCTCCACCGAGTAGCGAGTCTTGCGCCCCTCCTAGTAATAGAAAGGGGATGAAGCGTAGACAGCGGAACATTCGAGCCGGAGCCGTAAAGCCACGGAAATAAATTAGTTGGTGGGGGCCGATGTGTTCGTGAACACAGCAGGCAATAGATATCTAGAGGTCGTACTGGATTATACGAAAGATATCCCTCACTCGGGGTAGGAGGTGTTCGGCGAGCTTGTAGAGATAGGTGACATCACCTGGGAAGAGTCCGTATGACCCTTCAAGGACGAAGTATTGGAGATGCAAGCCCTCGCAAGGTAAGCGTCCCGAAATGGAAAGCGGACTGCTTAGCCATCCATAGTAGCGTGGAAGCGGGAATAATAAACCCGGGGAGCGAAGGGATGGCAGTTGGAAAGAACGTTAAGAGTGAAACAGTGTCCGTACACAGATTAGACGGGAATACATGGTTAACAAAACTTGAGCGTATAAGTGCACTAGCCATCTCGAAACCGGAAACAGTGTTCAATAGCATTGGACATGTTATCGGTGTTGAGATGCTAAGGGAGCTTTATCAGCAGATGGATGGAAAGAAAGCTGTTGGTATCGACAAGGTGACCAAAGTGAAATATGGTAAAAGATTAGAGGATAACCTCAACAATCTAATACAACGTATTCGCAGAGGTACCTATAAATCGCAACCCTCTAGAATTGTGGAAATCCAAAAAGAGGATGGAAGTTCGAGGCCACTAGCAATAGCTTGCTTTGAAGATAAGTTGGTACAGTTCGCTGTTAACACGATCTTGAACAAGATATTTGAGCCAATATTTCTACCATCATCCTATGGGTTTCGTCCTAAGCTTAATTGCCATAATGCTCTCATAGCACTGAAGGCGGCTGTGTACCGTTTTCCTAATGGCACTATTGTTGAAATCGATCTTCGGAAATATTTTAATTCGATACCGCATCAGGTATTGTTGGAATATTTGCAGAAAAAGATTTCAGACAAAAGGTTTCTACACTTGGTGCAAGTATTAATGACGGCACCAATTTGTGTGGGAGATGTTGTTGAGAAAAACGCAATCGGTTGTCAACAGGGTTCGAGCATATCGCCTATTTTAGCGAATATATACCTTCATTATGTGATAGATTCTTGGTTTGAAGAAATCAAGAAATCGCATATACAAGGGGATGCTGAGCTAGTGCGATACGCTGATGATATGGTATTTGTATTTGAGCGAAAAAGGGATGCAGAGCGATTCTATGAAGTACTACCGAAAAGACTTGGAAAGTATGGTTTAACACTGCATGTCGATAAATCACAAGTTATAGCTTCTGGAAAAAGTGCGGCACAAGCTGCGGCTAGAAACGGTGATCGATTGCCAACGTATAAATTCCTGGGATTTACGTGCTATTGGGGATTATCAAAAGGGAATAAGTTCTGGAGGTTGAAATATACCTCTAGAGCGGATCGCTTTACGAGTAAACTCAAAGGACTACGGAAATTTCTAAGGGAACATTTAAATGCGAAGACAGACGAAACTATAATACAGGTCATTAGGGTAGTGGTCGGATGGATAAACTATCATGGTATCTCGGACAACGAGAGGCGTGTAAGAGAGTTTATATATTGGACGAAAAGAATGCTATTCTGGTGGATAAATCGCAGAGGGGGGCGTAAACGAATGAACTGGGGATCATTTAGCAAAATGCTAGAAAGACTAAACTTCCCTAAGAAATTCAAAACAGTGTCGATGTTTCCAAGGGCACTGAATAGAGCCGAAAGCTCATCGAACCACGGGAACCGTATGCGGGAATTCTGCACGTACGGGTCTGAGGAGGGGCCGGCCGGAGTGATTCGGTTGGTCTACTCACATGGTTTTTCTCAACAAGCTTATTTAAAAACAGTACATATTGTTGCATGATAGCTATACTTCCCCGACTAGTACGCCCTCCTTCTTCGGCAAGTATTTGGGAAATCCCATAGTCTGCCAAAATACTTTGCACATTATCTTTACTTAAACCGAGTACTTGTCCACCCCCTTTTGTTAATAATTTCTCAGCATTCAATGGAAGACCTTTATTACGGGCTAAACGAGATATTTGAAGAACAACCGCCAGGGCACCTTTACTTTTAATAGATTTTTCATCGCGAAATTTAAGAAGTTCAACTTCAACTGTAAATTTATTTGTCATAAGTACTCAAGATAGGTAGAAGAAGTTTTTTTGCAAGCCAACGAACAACTGGAACGACAACCGCATCTCCCATTGCTTTATAAACGTCATTATAGCTGCCAGGAAGTTTATAAGTTTCTGGGGCACCCATCAATCTTGCTGTCTCGCGTTCAGTCAAAAGCCTGCTATGTAATTTTCCATTCTTACGTATAATAAGTAATTGACGACTACTTCCTCCTTTAGGGGTTCGTAGACATCCCGCCAATTCATCAAAACGTAATTCAAGAACCTGTTCACCGCCACGAGTACGCTTATAACCTGGTAACGCTAATACTTCGTTAGGTAATTCATTAAGACGAGCCGCATGTCGGTTAGAAATAAGACGAATATTATGCTTATCTGTTTTAGTTTCAGCATAAGGTGCATCCCAGTCAATAATATCAAAAAGCTTCTTTTTGCGTGCGGGAGGCTGTGGCATATTCCACCACACCCAATTGTTTAGGCCTTGACCAGCCCTTTGAACAATTTCAGGGTGAAGCCATGTGGGTCGAGGAGCAATTAAGTTACTTGGAATTGTTGTCTCTGAATCAACTGCTACAATGAATACACGAACTCTTGATTGTGGTACCCAATGTGAGGCATTGATTAATAGTGCACCAACTGAATATCCGCGTTTAACTAAAGCCCGATGAAGGAGGCGGTAATGCTCCCCTCCATCAATAGATAGTAATCCTGCTACATTCTCAGCCACGAGTAATTGGGGTCGTTGTTGCATCTCATCAATGATTCTTAGCCATTCCCAAACCAAACCGCTACGTGCCCCGTTAATTCCTTTCACTAAACCTGCTAACGAAAGATCTTGACACGGAAAAGAAGCCCATGCGAGGGGTGCGAAGGGTATATCATGTCCTTTAACATCAGAGACTGAACCAAGGTGAAAATATTTTGTACTATGATTTGCTGTATAAACGGCTGCTTTCTTTTCACAAATATCGTTAGCCCAAATTGGTTGGAAAACACCCTTAAAACCTTCAGTTACAAGACCGCTTCCCGAAAAAAAATCCAAAAAATCGTATGTAACTAAGGTGGTATTTTTTTTATACGAAAACAGGGTTTCCTCATTCACTTTATTAAGGTCAGAGTAGGTAGAGGCAATAGATTTCAGATTAAACTGTTGTGGTTCCATGATTTATATTGTAAAGTTTTTATTTCGTCCTTTCAACCGTGAAGTGCAATTAGAAAATCAAAAAAATTAGTGTCAAATGTCCAGAGGAAGCCTGAGCAGCCTGCTGTTGATTATTTAGCTTATTATTAAAAGGTGAGTTTATGGGAATGTTTAATCCGCCACATCCAGGTAATATCGTCCATCGTGCCTTGATAAAGTGTTCATAACCTATTCTACAATCTCTCTTTTTATTCTTTCCCCCCGTTTTTTTATTACATGGCAAATGTCATCAAAAACCGTTGATTGAATCCCCTCGCTCATCAATGTTGATTTTAAATCAATTGCTTTTTCAAAACAGATATTGGCTATCTGAAACAATTGCTTTTCCAAATTTTTCTTGGCGACTGTTGTATCCGGAACAAGTCGGTGCCAATGACGTAATAACACTTCATTGGGTTCATATTTTCCTCCGATTTTCATCGCCATCTTGGATGACAAATCTTTAATAACCGCTGTACTTAATAAATCGTAAGCAGGTGCTAGAATTGGCAGAGAATCTTTGTACAGAAGTGAAAAATTTTTGCCATGTGCGTCAGCATTTCCAATTAAATAATTGAAAATCACAATTTTAATAAAAGCTAAATGATCTGCTACTGGTTGGGCAGAATATTTTTGTACTAAATCCAAACATTTCTCAATATTTGGGCCCCCTTCTCTTTCATATTTAAACTCTGGCATCACGCTTAACGCTTGGCAAAAATCTTCTTGATGTAAACGTATAATCATATCTTCCTTATTTCGCATACGATCATATCGTTCAATTAAAAAATAGGGTGAGTCTCCAACCCAACGTATTTCAGTTTCGGGGACGTCAATATCAAGCAATTTTGCAAGACGCATGCAAAATAATTCATTATGAACGCTATCCTTAATATCTGCGATGAGGGGTTTTAAAATGTGGGTTGTTGGTGTTGTTCCTTTAACTAAAGCAATGTTCCCCTCTTTCAGGCCTACCGGTAATTTATCTTGCGCGCCTGCCAGGGACAATCGAAGATCATCCACACCTACCAATAGGGGCCGCCTTTTGAGCAAATCAAGGATCTCGGCTAGCTTTTTGTTATCCAAAATTTCAACATCTTCGTCTTGGGCTTTGGAGGGTATTTCGCCTTCTCGATAAAGAGATATCGCGCCTGCACATTCTCCACCAATTATTTCTAATAATGCAAAAGGGTTTTTTTCAGAGACACCCAGATATTTTGCTAAACGATGACGTATAATATCTTCAGGTAAGAAGCCTGAAAAAAACGCTTTAACCTTATTACCTTCATAAATTTCATTTTGAATGGGCATTGAAACAGAAATCGGAGGTGTATTTTTACCATCCATATAATTCGTATCATATTGGAATGATAAAACCCCTGATGTTTGTTGAATAAGTTTTCCAGCTAAAACACTATGAAAATAGACATCTAGAATACGACTCAAAATCCACCTTCCCCATCACCACGAATAGAAGCAAAAACAGTTATTCCTAAGGTTTGCATCACCTGTATCACTTTTCCTATTTCGCAAGATTCTTTACCGTGCTCTAATTCCCGTATGAACCGAATACCGACACCAGATACGGCTGAAAGTTGTTCTTGTGTAATTCCTTGCAATTTTCGCGTTTTGCGAACCAAAATCCCTAATTGTTTCATATTACTTATTTTGAACATAAAATCAACCCTCTCGGGATGATTGTATCATATAATTAATTAAAATCAATAAAAAAGACCCGTTCGGGGTGATTTTCTCAATATTTAGTTAAAAACCACTAAAAAAGACCCGTTCGGGATTATTTTATAGATAGTTAAATTTCAAACAATTACGAACTTCTTCGTAACGACAATGTTCGTAACGAACATTTGCGAAATTTTAGGGGTAGGCAGAGTATCTTTATTGCGACTTATTCATGGTCAGGTGGGTATTAGCCCAGAAATGGCGGTTCGTTTGTCTATTGCAATGAATACAAGTAGTGAGATGTGGTTAAATATGCAAACAATTTACGATTTATGGCAAGCAGAAAAATAGCTTAGGTTCATCACTAAGGACAACGATAAAAGATTGTTAATTCGTCAGTGCCATTAGAGTTTTTACTCATTTTTATTTTAGTGACTTCGCAGGCTAATAATTCCTTTGTTGATTTTACATGTGTCCCACCGCACATTCTTTCAGAGTTACCAAATTTAATATGGCGAACGCCATCTTCATGGTAATTAATAGAGGTGGGCAAATTTTTATTAATGAGCTCATGTAAACTCTCATTAATTTGTTTGATCAAAATAGGTATATCTGTTGGAATAGTATTCACCGTTACTTTGATGTATTCTTCTCCTGGAAAATGGTGTCCACGAGTTGCTTTAGCTTGATAAGAAGTAAATTTATCGTCTAATTCCAAAATGTCTGCAATCAAATGGCCTGCACTGTGAGAGCGTTCACATTGATAACGGTAGTCCGAGTTGACTTCTAATTGTACTTTTTGACCAATAGAATACTTTTCTGTATTAACTTGATTAAGATCAAGAAAATGATAAATTTTTTTCTGTAAAAGAGGTTGTGACTTATCCTCGTTGACCATTATAACGGTCTGACTGTTAATGGTGCCTTTATCAGAAGGTTGCCCTCCACCCTGAGGGTGAAAAATAGTCTCAGCAAATACTAAACCTATTGCATTTAAGATAACTGGTTTTCCATTTTGTATAATCTTTACAGTCTGTTCAGACAGTTCAACGATTTGCGTGGTTAATTGTAAAATGCGTTTTTGTTCATATAGACGGATAGAATGCTGCATAATATCACCTCGAACTAGGTTAAAAAATTGCCTACTAAAAATAGCGACTCTTTTGAATTTAACATTTCATGGGCTGTGAGCCTTTTTCCGCCTGGAAGCTGTAGTTCTAGCAATCGCAGTGTCCCTTCTCCGGTTGCAATGTCGATTCCTTCTGGATGGACTTGAAGAATCATGCCGGGGGTAGCATTGGGGATGGCGTTTGAATTTAAGAGTAAAGGCTGTGCTTTAAAAATTCTAAGCACTTGTTCTTCAATATGCGTAAAAGCAATGGGCCAAGGGTAATAGGCTCTTATCATTCTATCGATGACGATTGCGCTTTCATGCCAATTGATTTTCGCTTGATCTTTAGATAATTTAGGCGCAAGGGTCGCCTTAGTATCATCTTGTTTTTGAGGCGTGATTTCATTTCGCTCCAGTTTTTCTAAGGTCTCGATTAAGGCTTTTGATCCTAATTTTGCTAAATTAAAGTACAAGGTTTCACTGGTATCAGTTGGTAAAATGGGGTGTGGATAGAGAGAGAGGATATCGCCTGTATCCATGCCGACATCCATTTTCATAATCGTTATTCCGGTAATATCATCTCCCATTAAAATTGCTTGTTGAATGGGGGATGCCCCTCGCCAGCGCGGGAGAAGCGACCAATGCACATTAATGCAGCCCCATTTAGGAATAGAAAGAATAGATTTAGGTAAGATTAACCCATATGCGGCGACAATCATTAAATCGGGCGAAAGCGATTGAAGCCTGTCTTCTTCAGATTTGTCCTTTAAATGAATCGGTTGATGAACAGGAATAGCGTGTTCTAGGGCCAATTTTTTGACTGGGCTTGCGGTTAAATGACGTCCTCGTCCGGCAGGTCTATCCGGTTGGGTATAAACGGCGATTATTTCATGCGCACTTTCCAACAATCCTTCTAGAATGGGGCTCGCAAAATCGGGGGTTCCTGCAAATACAATTTTAAAGCTCATAAATTACAATGCTCGTTTTCGATTTTTATCTAATTTTTTCTTGAGTAAACCCTGCTTTAAGGGGGAAAGATGATCATAAAAAGTAATCCCATTTAAATGGTCTAATTCATGTTGAATGCAAACACTGAGTAAACCATCTGCCGTTATTTGATGGGGTTTTCCTTCTTTATCAAAAAAATTAACATCAATTTCTTTCGCGCGTTTTATTTTTGCATAAACCCCTGGAAAGGATAAACATCCTTCCTCCCAATCTATGCTGCCTCTTTTTTCTGTAATGGTAAGGTTAATCAGAGCGAGGGGTTGTTGATTTTCCCGTGAAACGTCAAGCACAATAATGTGTTTTTGAACATTCACTTGAATTGCCGCTAATCCTACGCCTTGTGCTTCATACATGGTTTCAAACATATTTTCTATTAATGTAGAAAGATCAGCATCAAAAGAGTCTACGGGTTTAGCAATATTTTTAAGTCTTGAATCGGGGAATTGCAAAATATTCATTAAAGCCATAATAAAAAACCTATACCATTCTGTTCCGTTATCCACGCACCTGCGTGGGATTTAATTTAGATCCCGCGTTTACGGGAATGATTATAATATAATCTAACCTAAGAAAGGGGCAAAGGTTTTATAAATAATGCATTAGTAATGCAAATTACTTATTATATTAAATAAGAATGAGGCTAGACAAAGTACGAAATCCATCACTAAACTGTCACCGTCGTGTATTGTGAGGTTTAATGTTCAATATGGTTTGTCAGGAAGAACAACTCAAGTTTTTATTAGCTTTGCTGAGGATTCCCGGTATGGGTCCCATGAAGTTAAATGAAGTGCTCCTGCATTATCCTGATTTAAAAGAAGTCTTTAATACGGCAGGGACTTGTCGTGTTATAGAAGGAAAGGCGGACTGGGAGGCTGTTGATAAGGACCTTGCTTGGGCAGAGAAAGAGCATTGTCATATTATCACTAAAAATCAAGCTAGCTTTCCGCCTTTGTTGAAAGAGATTGCAGGCGGCCCCGTCGTACTCTTTGTGAGGGGCAATCCTAAATTATTATCAAGGCCTCAAATTGCGGTGGTGGGGAGTCGCAATCCTACCGCCCAAGGGCGCGATCTCGCGATGAATTTTGCGCATCATTTTTCGAGGCAAGGGTTAACCGTGACGAGCGGTTTAGCGATTGGGATAGATGGTGCAGCCCATAAGGGGGCGTTACTGGGAAGTGGGGGTACCATTGCCGTCTTAGGGAATGGTCTAGACTTTATCTACCCTGCTTCTCATCAATCCTTAGCCCATGAAATAGTAGAAAAAGGGGCTATCGTATCGGAATTTCCGATAGGAACTCCCGCTTTGCCTGCTCATTTTCCGCGCCGGAATAGGATAATCAGCGGTTTATCGGTAGGGACATTGGTGATACAAGCGGCATTGAAAAGTGGTTCGTTAATTACGGCACAATGTGCTCTAGAGCAGGGTCGTGAGGTCTTTGCCATCCCAGGATCGATCCATGATGCCTTAGCGAAAGGGTGTCATGCATTGATTCGGCAGGGGGCAAAGCTCGTTGAGACAGCAGAAGATGTTCTAGAGGAATTGGGGTCCTTGCTTAAATATGTCACCAAATCATCCAAGAAAGAAGAGCAGATTCCCCTGCTGGGGTTGGACTCCCCCTATGAATCGTTATTGTCAGAGGTGGGTTACGAAAGTACGCCGATTGATGTAGTGGTCGCTCGTAGTGGGTTGACGGCAGCGCGTGTTTCTTCCATGCTCTTAGAATTAGAGCTCAAGGGGTATATAGCGAGTGTTCCCGGCGGCTACGCTCGTCTATTATCTGTTTAATGTATTAAATTTAAGAGTTGACCCAAAATGGCAAAAAATTTAGTTGTAGTCGAATCACCTGCAAAGGCAAAGACCCTTAAAAAATTTATGGGGGATGATTTTGATATTGTTGCCTCTTATGGCCACGTACGGGATTTAGTTCCTAAGATCGGGGCAGTCGACACCGAACACGACTTTGCAATGAAATATCAACTTATCGAAAAAAACTCAAAACATGTCGATGAGATCTGTACGCTCCTAAAAAAAGCGTCTGCACTCTATCTTGCCACTGATCCGGATAGAGAAGGAGAAGCGATTTCTTGGCATTTATATGAAATCGTAAAAGACAGAAAAATATTGGAAAAAAAACCTGTCTACAGAGTGTCTTTTCATGAAATTACCAAATCAGCCGTTCAGAATGCTCTAAAAAATCCAGGGAAATTATCCATGGATTTGGTGCATGCGCAGCAAGCCCGTCGAGCTTTAGATTATTTAGTCGGTTTTAATCTGTCGCCTTTGCTTTGGAAAAAAATCAGGCGTGGGTTATCGGCAGGAAGAGTACAAAGCCCGGCACTTCGTATGATAGTCGAGCGAGAACTCGAAATTGAAAAATTTATTTCTCAAGAATATTGGACCATTGAAGCGGATTTAAAAGCGAAAAAAAGCACTTTTTCAGCGAAATTAGTAGAATATCAAGGGTCGAAAGTTGAACAATTTACCATTACAAATGAAAAAGAGGCACGCGAGATAGAAAATACGCTAAGAACCGTTTCGCAAGGTAAGTTAAAAGTAGAAAAGATCACCAAAAGTCAAAGAAAACGGAATCCCGCAGCGCCCTTTATTACTTCGACGCTGCAACAAGAAGCCTCCCGTAAATTAGGGTTTTCAACGCAACGGACCATGCGAGTGGCGCAACAATTGTATGAAGGAATTGATGTAGGCGAAGGTGCCGTTGGTTTAATTAGCTATATGCGTACCGACTCCGTTAATCTTGCGCAAGAAGCGATTGGAGAAATCCGTGCATTAATTGAAGAACGCTATGGAAAAGAGGCGTTGCCTGCCGAACCGCGTCTTTACAAAACAAAAGCTAAAAACGCCCAAGAGGCGCATGAAGCCATTAGACCCACGATGGCGGCACTTCTTCCCGAAAAAATTAAAAATTCGCTCTCCGCTGATCAATATAAACTTTATAACCTTATCTGGAAGCGTGCCATTGCCTGTCAAATGATCCATGCCACCATCGATATGGTGGCGATTGATTTTTCATGTGGAGAGAAAAATCGCTTTCGAGCCACGGGTTCTACAGTCACAAACCCTGGCTTTATGCAGGTTTATTTAGAAGGCGTAGATGATTCGAACAGCCAAGAAGATGGGGAAAAACTGCTGCCCAAACTGTCGGAAGGGGATCTCGTTGATTTGCTAGAAATGAAAGCGTTGCAACATTTTACCGAACCGCCACCCCGATTTTCTGAAGCCTCTTTGGTTAAAACATTGGAAGAACATGGGATAGGACGTCCCTCTACGTATTCCAGTATTATATCTACCTTGTTACACAGAGAATATGTAGAATTTGAAAATAAGCGATTCAAACCTACCGATGTCGGTAGAATTGTGAATAAATTTTTAACGCAATATTTTACCAAATATGTGGATTACGATTTTACCGCCCATTTAGAAGATCAATTGGATGCTGTTTCAAGGGGCGAAAAACAATGGATTCCTTTAATGGCCGATTTTTGGAAACCCTTTATTCAGTTAGTGCAAGATACCCAAGAAAATGTGAAGCGCGAAGATGTCACCCAAGAGCAAATGGATGAAAAATGTCCGAAATGTGAAAAACCTCTTTCCATTCGTTTAGGAAAACGAGGGCGATTTATTGGCTGTACCGGATATCCAGAATGCGATTACACCCGAAATCTAGATGGCGAGCAGAACGCCGAACCCGTTAAGCCCGAAATCGTAGAAGGGCGTGTGTGTCCAAAATGTGAATCTGAACTTTTAATAAGACAAGGCCGCTACGGCAGATTCATTGGATGCAGTAATTATCCTAAATGTAAATTTATTGAATCGCTCGATAATAAACCCGAAGATACCGCGGTTGTCTGCCCAGAATGTAAAACCGGCAGTTTGGTGAAAAGAAAATCTCGGTTTGGTACTTTCTTTTATTCTTGTAATCGTTATCCCGATTGCAAATATGCGGTTAATAATCCTCCCGTCACCGAAGCTTGTCCTTCTTGTCATTGGCCCATTTTAACTATTAAAACGACTAAACGTCGTGGAACGGAAAAAGTGTGCCCTCAAAAACAATGTGGTTTTTCAAAACCCCTGGAAAGTGAGGAGAGTGTAACGTGATGTTGCTATAGAAGTATGGCTGCCAATTTGAACTATCCGGAAATTCCGGATGATTTAACTCGAACTACCATCCGGGCATTTTAAATAGTCTTCCAAAATCGTCAATATCATGTAAAGTCACTATAATTTCAGATTGTTCAAAGAAAGGTTGGTTATGATCCTCATTCATAGGCAGATCTGAATCAATCAAAGTTATAACTATTTGCATATTATAATTATTTGTATAAGTACGAATCACATCGAGTAAATTTTCTTTTTTTCTATCATCTAACGATTCAAAAACACCATCATGAAAAACAAAATGAGGGAATTTTTGACCCATATAAACACGTGCAACTGCCATATCAAAAGCAATACACATTAGTTTTTTATAAGTAAAACCTCGGTCTTCGCTGGTAGCATTTCCAAATTCATCTAGTATTTCAGCGCTAAAATGTAAATGAAATTCTTTATTAATTGAAACATTCAAAAGTGCTTTTCTATTGATCACACTTTCAATAATTTCACTAAAATACAAACGAATTAAAGAAAACAGACTTTTAGCATTAGAGCCTTGTTTTTCACAGTCGTCCTCAATCAGTTGTTGTAAATTTTCCTTTTCTTTAGAAATGTGACGTATTTCTTTACTCAATAACTGAAGTTTATGAATATTTTTTCGTTGATATTCGAGATTACGTATATCGGCTTTTAGATTTATAATTTCATTAGAAAATTTCTTGTATTTTAAGAAAATATCTGTCTCGGTTAGAAATCCTAATTTTTCCGAACGTTGTTTACCAAGAATTTGTAGCTCAATGCCAATATCTTTAAGCTTTTCTTCTATTTCTTTACTTTCTTCTAAAAGGTATTCTCTTCTCTCATCAGTGATCGCTCGATTAAATTCTATCAGCTGTACAAAATCTTTCTTAATTTGTCCTGAAAAGTAGACTCCGACTTCCTTAAATAATTCAGCAGCCATGTCTGGATTAAAAATAATTTGTCCTTCCTTTAGGGACGCATCAATTTTCTTTTTATTTTGAGCTAAATAATACCTGTCATTATTTAATTCTGCAATACGAGCATTAGTATCGTCTATTAATTGTTTAGTTTTTTCCGTATCTTGACTCCCAAAATCAAAATTCT
>Ga0206998_1091_pt1 | contig 23976 bp, 20 predicted proteins | sample Alteio_BWMinCont_FD_153309 | JGI IMG/M metagenome (GOLD analysis project Ga0206998, IMG submission 153309) | Enriched cells from forest soil in Barre Woods Harvard Forest LTER site, Petersham, Massachusetts, United States -... | ecosystem: Environmental > Terrestrial > Soil > Temperate forest >... | reverse complement strand
CCAACAAAATGCTCGATATGGGGTGCGGTTCCGGCATTCTCGCGATGGCTTATGTGAAAGCCGCGCGTGTGCGCGCGATCGGCGTCGATCTCGATCCTGATTCCGTCATGATCGCCAAAGATAATATTCATGCGAACGGACTCAGGGAATATATGCGCGTTACTCTCGGCAACGGCTATCGAACGGCTTTGGCCAGAAATCAGGCCCCTTATAACCTCATCATGGCCAATATTTTCGCCGGCCCCCTCTGCCGCATGGCCTATGATCTCAAACGGCATCTGAAACCGAACGGTATGGCGATTCTGTCGGGTCTTTTGACGCGCCAGGCCAACGGCGTCATTGCCGCACACAGGATGCAAGGCCTACGCCTCGTCAAACACATGAAAATTGGCGAATGGTCGGTGTTGGCATTTAAGTTTACAACGTGCAAAATGGAAAAATGACGGATTATAAATCACGCCTCGCTGCCCTTCGCGCCCAAATCGCCGCGTCGGGATATGATGGTTTTCTCGTGCTTTACCGGCTCGTCGGTCTTTATCGCCGTTCTCAAAGATAAGGCCGGTTTTTTCACCGATGGCCGTTATACGCTGCAGGCTGCGACGCAAGTCCCTGCCAAGCTTTTTACCGTCTACGACAGCACCGCAAAATCACCCACCGACTGGCTTGCTGAAACCATGCAAAAGGGCGAGAAACTCGCCTACGATCCATGGCTACATACCGATGAGGAAGTTACGCGTCTTAAATCCGCCCTTGCGAAATGCAGTGCCGAATTGGTTCCGGTTGAGCGCAATCTCGTCGATGCCATTTGGGCAGACCGCCCCGCGCCGCCCGCCGAACCTGTTTATGCCTATGATCTTGCCTATGCCGGAGAATCTTCGGCCGACAAACGCGCCAAAATTGCGGCCGAACTTATCAAAAACAAAATCGCCGCCGCCGTAATAGCGGACTCTGCTTCGATCGCTTGGCTTCTAAATGTGCGCGGCAATGACGTGCCGCATACACCACTGCCACTGAGTTTTGCGATCATCGACGACAGCGGCAAGGTCGAATGGTTCATCGATCCGCGAAAAATAGCGGCGGGATTGACCCCGCATCTCGGTCCCGACGTCGTCCTGAAAGCGCCTCAGGGTTTCGCCTCGGCGCTCGACCAACTCGGCAAAGCGGGCAAATCCGTGCGCGTCGATCTTGGCGGCACTGCCAACTGGATCGCCGAGCGTTTACGAAAAGCCAATGCCAAACTTGATAAGGGCGAAGATCCTTCGGCCCTGCCGCGCGCCTGCAAAAACCCGGTCGAACTCGACGGCATGCGTAACGCGCACCGCCGCGACGGCGCTGCGCTTACTTCGTTTCTGGCCTGGCTGCATCGCCAGCCTCCGGGCGAAGTCACGGAACTGGCCGCCGAAGAAAAACTTGCCGAATTCCGCGCTTCCAGCAATTTATATCGCGGCCCGAGTTTCGACACCATCGCCGGCGCCGGTCCGCACGGCGCCATCGTCCATTACCGCGCTACCGAGGCGACCAACCGCAAACTCGAAACAGGTCAGTTGTTCCTGCTCGATAGCGGCGGGCAATATCTCGACGGCACGACAGATGTTACAAGAACCATCGCTCTCGGCACGCCCACGGCCGAAATGCGCGACCGATTCACGCGCGTTCTCAAAGGGCATATCGCGCTCGCCTCAATCCGTTTTCCTGAAGGCACAACGGGCGCGGAGCTCGACGTTCTGGCGCGGCAATATTTATGGAATGCGGGGCTCGATTTTAATCACGGCACCGGCCACGGGGTTGGTTCCTATCTTGGCGTGCATGAAGGGCCGCAGGGTATTTCGAAACGCAACAAAATTGCCCTGAAACCCGGCATGGTGGTTTCGAACGAGCCCGGTTATTACAAATCGGACCAATACGGTATCCGCATCGAAAATTTGCAGGCGGTTATTGAATTACCTGGCCTGTCGAAAGAGCGTAAATTTTTCGGTTTCGAGCCCTTGACCCTGGTCCCAATCGACCGGAATCTGATCGATCCATCCCTGATGACCGAAGCCGAGTGGGATTGGCTTAGCGCCTATCATGCCCGTGTTTATGACATGCTTAGCCCCCTTCTTCCTACAGATGCAAGCACATGGCTTGCCGAAGTCCTTGGGTTTAAAGGCAAGTTATAATTTTCGCGACTCGGAAATTAATCCGCCGTTTCGCATCAACGTTGATTCTAAAGACAGATCGGGGTTCGGCGTGTCGATTTTTGAACTGCGGGAGGTAAAGATTAAATGAGTTTTAGTAGGTCTAGACAATTTTTTAAGCTATTTTGCCTATCCTGACGGTTCACGGTTCAGAACTTTTAAGTTTCGTTATCCTTTTGTGCCCGCAGTCAAAATTATCCCCATGGAATCTAATGCAACATAATACCCAATCCGACCAGTTTGCAATTAAAGCGTTCGAACGGCTCAAGCACGATAATCTTGAGCCGACACCGAATAACTACGCCATTTATTATTATTATTTTTCCGGCACGAATCCGGGCCTCAAAATGGCGATCGATGTGCTTATTTCCCATCAGGGCAGCCTGACACAGGAAAATTGCAACGAGCTTTACACCACGCATCTCGGCCTCGACGCCGAATTTCGCGTTTTGCAGCATACCAACACCGCGATCGAAACCGAAGTAAATCGCGTGCTTGAGGTTATAGACAAGGCCTCGGCAGGTACGAGCCAATATAATGAAAGCCTCGACGCATTTTCAGGCGAACTCGAACATTCTCCGTCCCTTGAAAATATCCGTTCCTCCGTCACCAAGATGAAAGATGAAACAGTTTCCATCATCAAGCAAAACGAACGTCTCACGATACAATTAGGCGCGGCGACCCAGCAGCTGGTCGAATTGCGTTATAATTTCGACCAGGCGCACAGGGAATTGCAAATCGACCCCTTGACCGAGGTCGGCAATCGCAAATATTTCGAGCGTCAACTGACCTATATCACCGCCGAAGCGCGCGATAACGACCAGCAGCTTTGCGTTCTCATGGTCGATATCGATCATTTCAAGAAATTCAACGACACTTTCGGCCATCTGGTCGGCGATCAAGTTTTGCGCCTGGTCGCGCGCACCATGGTCGAAAATCTGAAAGGCCGCGACATCATCGCGCGTTATGGCGGCGAGGAATTCGTGATTCTTTTGCCGCAAACCAGGCTCGAAGACGCCAAGAAAGTCGGCGACCATTTGCGTTCATGTCTCGGCACCAAAAGCGTGCGCAAGCGTAATTCCAACGAAACGCTCGGCACGGTGACTATATCCATCGGCGCTACCCTTTACTATCCGGGCGAAGAGATGGATGAATTCATCGCCCGCGCCGACAAGGCGCTTTACAAGGCGAAGGACAACGGCCGCAACCAAGTTGCCATCGAAACCCTGCTGCCCGAAAAGATCGAAGAGCTTAAAGCGCGGAAACAGGTTCCGTAAATTTAGTGACAACAATCAGATTGCCGACAATCTGGTTTCGGGCGGCTCCGTTCTGACGCGCTTCACCGCTAATTTATTCAAGGCATTGATATAAGCGCGCGCGGACGCTACCAGCGTATCTGGATCCGCCCCTTGTCCCGTCACCGTCCGGCCATTTTCCTCAAGCCGCACCGTCACTTCGGCTTGCGCATCGGTGCCGCCCGTGACGGCGCTGACCTGATAAAGCTGCAAATTGGCCTGATGCGGTACAAGCTGTTTGATGGCATTGAAAATGGCATCGACCGGCCCATTGCCGGTAGCTTTGGCGGACTGAGGACGGCCTTCGATCTCGATTTCCAATTCGGCACTTTGTGGTCCCTTGGATCCAGCGCGCACTTCCAGCCCATGAAATCGCACGCGCGCATGTGCATTCGCGACTTCATCGTCGACCAATGCCATGATATCTTCATCGAACACTTCTTTTTTGCGATCGGCCAAAGTTTTGAAACGCTGGAAAGCCTCATTCAGCGCATTATCGCCGAGCTCATAGCCGAGCTCAATTAATTTGCTGCGGAACGCGTTGCGCCCCGAAAGCTTGCCAAGCTTGAGCGATGTCTTTGTGAGCCCCACCGATTGCGGAGTCATAATCTCGTAAGTCTGGCGGTTTTTGATCATGCCGTCCTGATGGATGCCGCTTTCATGCGCAAAGGCGTTGGCGCCGACAATCGCTTTGTTCGGCTGCACGACAAAGCCCGTGACCGAGGATACAAGATGCGAGATGCGCGTAATATTTTCCGTCTTGATGCCGGTTTTGTAGGGCATCAAATCATGGCGCACTTTCATACTCATCACGATCTCTTCCAAAGCGGCATTGCCGGCGCGTTCGCCGAGGCCGTTGATCGTGCATTCGACCTGCCGTGCGCCGCTGATGACGCCCGCGAGCGAATTGGCGACCGCGAGGCCCAAATCATTATGGCAATGCGTCGAAAGAACGGCCTTATCGATAGTCGGTACGCGCCTGACAAGCATTTTAAACAGATCCGCATATTCCTGCGGCGTGGTATAACCGACCGTATCAGGGATATTGATCGTACGAGCGCCTGCTTTGATCGCCGTCTCGACCGCGCGGCAGAGAAAATCATGTTCGGTGCGGGTACCGTCTTCCGCACTCCATTCGACATCGTCGCATAATTTACGAGCGAGCTTGACGCTGTCAGCGATCGCTTGCAGGACTTTTTCAGGTTCCATCTGCAATTTGAATTTCATGTGCAGCGGCGAGGTCGAAATGAAGGTATGGATGCGCGCGTGCACTGCCGGTTTAAGCGCCTCGGCGGCACGTTCGATATCGGCACTTTGCGCGCGCGCCAAACCGCAGACGATCGAATTTTTGATGGTTTTGGCGATTGTCTGCACCGCTTCGAAATCGCCTTTCGAGGCGATTGGGAAACCGGCCTCCATGACATCGACGCCGAGCTCTTCGAGCATGCGCGCGATGCGCAGTTTTTCCTCAAGATTCATTGCGGCGCCGGGGGATTGTTCACCATCGCGCAGGGTCGTATCGAAAATAATGACGCGTTCGGCGTCTTTGGACGTTCTATCTGTATTCATAAATGTTTCACTTAATTGGCCTGTCTCAATTGAGAAAGTGCAAACATGTTGCACCGCCGAAGAGCGCAATAATATTGCGCTATATAATTATATTATTTCTAATTATTGCGCAAGGAATTTTTACGAACCCGATACGATTCCATTGGTTTGGCAAACACTGAGCACTCAGAGCCAAAACTCAATGGATATTATAGTCAAATTCGGTCGAAGCACTGCCAGTACCCGTTCCGTTGCTCTGACAGGCCGCTTCGATAGCCTGGCTGCATAGACCATAGAGCTGCGATCCCGAGCAGTGGGAATTGCTGACACCGCCGCCAATCTGTACAGGAGCGCCGCTATTTGTGACGAAATCAATCGGCGCATCGCTGGTGCCGAGATTGACAAGCTGGCTGGCTATGCGGAAACAGGCATCTTGCGGCGTGTTAAAAAATGAAACACGAAACTGCCGCGTATTGCCGCCGGGCTGAAGCGTAATGCGCACTTCACCGTTCCATGCATTCATGGCTGGGTAGGCGGCGCCCGAGGGGGTAATCAGATCCGAAGGCACGATACCCGCCGAGATCATAGCCGGCGTCTGGTTGCCGGACATGGTGAAGACATTCGCCGACAGATAGGTCGAACGCATGTTGGAAGCGATCGTCGTAATATCCTGCGCCGCCTGATCGGCCTTGTTAGCGTCGAAAACCGACTTCGCCGCAACCCAGACGGCACCCAGAATTATGCCGACGATCCCGAGAACAATGGCGATTTCGGTAAGCGTGAATCCGGCCTGTGGTTTTCTCGGTCGAAGCAGCACGCGCGTTCCCGTCAGTTCAAGGAAAAATTGGCATATACGTAATTGGTGGCGCCAGCCGCCGTGCATAGGCCGCTGACAAAGGATGCCACAAGCGGCGGATCGGTTCCAATCGGCGCGAAATTTTGGGTAGTTCCGTTAATATTCGCCCCGACCAAGCCCGTGGCATTGGCAACGGCATTGCCGAGATTGTTGCATTCGGTTTGCGTCAGGCCGAGAAATTGCACTTGAATGCTATTCGTATTTGCCCCCGATTTCACCTCGACCGTATTGCCGCCCCAAGGCCCATTAATGTAGCAAGTCCCCGCGTTTTGTCCGACAATGCAAGGCCCGTTCGGGGCGCCAGGCGGAGGTATCATTTCCTGCGACGCAAAGCTGTTATTCACAGTCATCTGGGTCATGTCGTTGCTATCGGCGACATCAATGCGTTTGTTGCCGTAAATGGATTTCCAGTTATTGACAATGGTCAGAATTTCGCTCGTCGCCAGCCTGGTGCGGTCGTTTTCATAAACCATCGCCGTGGCGGCCCAGATCGCGCCCAGAATAATGCCGACAATGCCAAGAACGACGGCAATTTCGGTCAAAGTGAAGCCGCGACAACGGTTGGGAGCAGCGCAAGAACGTTCCTCAGCCATTTTTATCATGAAACCCTCCGGTTAGAGGAAATGAGGGTGCAGCATAAAGCTTAAAAATGCATTAAATGCACAGGTTTTGAAATCTGTCTACGATTCCGATTTTTAAGGCGAAAAACGGGATTTTCGAGAAGCACAAGGCAAGCGTACTTAAGGATACGCACGTTACGCGACGCAGAAAATACCGTTTTGCCCCCGGACTTGATCCGGGGCCAAAAAGTGGGACCGCTTATCGGATGGCAGATGGATGGATGCCAGCTTCCGAACCTATGGCAAAATCAACCGATGCGTCATCGAGAGTGCCCGTATTCCCGGTTTTGATCGCATGGGCACAGGCGAGATCGAGCGCCAAGATCGATTTATCGGGATTGTTGCGGTTGCGCATAAAGCGGTCGGTCAGCTTGACAATGCGCACGCAAGTCTCATCCTTGACCGTCAGCCCGTAATGTTTTTCGAAACTGGGCTTGACGTTTTTGAGGATGCCTTCGGTCGCAGGAAGATCGGGCACATGCATATGGATTTTCTGAAACCGGCGATCAATGGCCGGTTCTACTTTCACATATTCGTCATATTCTTCGCGCGTCGTGGCGCCGACCACATAGAGATCGCCGACCGTCAAATAAGGCTTGAGGAGATCGGCGATACCGGCATAACTCGACGCCTTAAAAGGGACAGTCAATTGATGAAATTCGTCGATGCAGAAGATGATCGGCGGCTCAAGTCGCGCATGATTGCGTTCCGCCACGCCCTTGACGATGGGGATCAGGCGGCCTTCGAGATCGGCGCGGTTCGCGGAACCGGCGCCTATCATCGACATTTCAAGCTCGATGATGCGCGCCCCTTGCAGCATTTGCGGCACATTGCCGGCATTGATCCATTGCGCGAGGCCGGCGAACAAGGCCGTCTTACCGATACCGGCGGGCCCGAGCATCATGACGTTTTTTCGCATGCGCTGGAGCAGAATCAGGATCATCTGATTAAGCTCTTCATCGCGGCCCGTAATCGGATCGTAACGCCCTTCGCGCGCGAAATCCGTTATACTATGCGTATAGCGATGCAAGAGCTCGTTAAGCTCTTCGTCGGAGATGATATAAGCGGGCGTGGTCATGGAAAAAGGGCTGAAGTTGGGTTCAGCAAAACCATAGCCGATGACGGTTAATAAACCGAAAATGCCCCAAATTTCCCATGAATCCGCGTTATTTCTTCTGGTAAAATTCCTTCTTCAATTCGGTGATATCGACGGTCACGGAATCAGCTTCCGGAACAGTTTGAAGAAGCGCCGCATGCATAGCGGCCGCAAGGCCTTTCCGGGCTTCCGCCGACCGCCCTTCGAGTAGATAAATCATCGCATGCACGAAACTTCCCGCGCTTCCCTTCTCGCCGACATAGGAAAGCGCCGCGGGATGCAACCGCGTTTTGATGTCCGGCGCTTTGAACAATCCGCTTTGCATCAAAACATTATAGGCTTTTTTGCATACATCCTGTTGCCGCAAAACGCCCAGCAGATTTTCTGAACATTCGATCACGACGTGAGGCATGGTTTTCTCAAGCTACCAAAGATATGAATTCGGTTTTGACTAATTTTGGGGGTCGGACAGCTATATTAAAAACCATCTCTCCCGCCAGAACAGCGCTGCCGATAACTTGCACCTTACTAGCGTTGCCATTCTCACAATGTAACGCGGCGGTAATAATACCTGACTTACCCATCGCTTCCCCCTGAATTGCCTTATAGCTTATGGGATTTTGGCCGCCAAAATCTTTCAGCAACCCATGCTCATGCAGATAGAATATGGCTGGACCATTCGCATTTCCGGTTACGGGATCTTCTGGAATACCTATAGCGGGCGCAAACATCCTCCCGGCAAGAAAAATATCTTCGCGCCCCCCAGTATCGAGTGTGAAGGCGAAAAAACCATTACACCCTATTCTCTCACTTACCTTCACCAGTTTTTCCAAATCCGTTCCATTCAGTTTCAGTCCATCCAGAATGGCTTTACTCTTCAACGGCACCATGACTTTCGAATGCCCCGTATCAGCGACCTGTATAGGCATATCTGAAATCAAATCGTTTTCTGTAATATGAAGTGCTTCCAGAATGGCGCGGCGGTCTTCGACGCCAAGAGGCGCTTCAAGTTTTGGTTGCCTCTGCGTCATGGTGATTTGAATTCTATCGCCAATCCGGTCAATATTGATCGGCAAAATTCCGGCTTGTGTTTTAATACGCAATTCATCAGAAGAGGTGTTTTTTAAAAAAGCCAGCAGCCAATTCGTCGCAATGGTCGCATGGCCACAACTTGGCACTTCTTTTTTAGGCGTAAAATACTTAACTTCGAAATCATAATCCGGCTGCGGCACTTCTGACCGAATGACAAAGGCCGTTTCAGATGCACCAATAACGCGCGCGATTTCCTGCATTTGCGCCGCATCAAGAGCGGCGGCGTCCAGAACGACCCCCGCCCTGTTTCCTTTACCCGGCGTTTCGGTGAACGCATCGACCAGATAAGCGACCGCCTCCGACATCCAAATCCTCCGCAACCGCTGTGGTTTCCTTTATATTCTCAGAAAGAGAATAAAGCAAGGTCTACAACTGCCTTGCAATTTCTTCCATTTCAAAACATTCGATGGTGTCGCCCGTTTCGATATTGTCGTAATTCTCGAACGCCATGCCGCATTCAAGCCCTTCGCGCACTTCCTTCACTTCGTCCTTGACGCGTTTCAGGGTTTTCAATGTTCCTTCATGGATCACGACATTGTCGCGCAGTAAGCGTACTTTGGCGCCGCGCTTGACGACGCCTTCGGTGACTTTGCAGCCCGCGACCTTGCCGACCTTGGTGATATTGAAGACTTGCAGAATCTGCGCGTTGCCGAGGAATTTCTCGCGCAAAGTCGGCGCCAGAAGGCCCGACAGAGCCTGTTTCACGTCGTCGATCACGTTATAGATGATCGAGTAGTAACGGATTTCGACTCCGTCGCGCTTCGCCATTTCGCGCGCTTGGCTGTTAGCGCGCACATTGAAGCCGATGATCAGCGCCTGCGACGCCTTAGCCAGCGTCACGTCGGATTCGGTGACGGCGCCGACAGCGGCGTCGAGCACGCGGACCCTAACTTCGGTGCTATCATCGCCGAGCTTGACAAGCGCGGTCTTGATCGCCTCGATCGAGCCATGCACGTCGCCCTTGATAAGCACGGCGAATTCCTTGACCGCGCCCGCCTTGATGTTCTCAAGCATCTGTTCGAGCGTGCCGCGCTGGCTCGCGGCGGCCGCGAGCGTCTTTTTCCGGCGCAGGCGAAATTCGGCGATTTCACGCGCCTTGCCCTCGTCAGGCACCACCGTGAGCTCGTCACCCGCCACCGGCACGCCGTTAAAGCCAATGACTTCAACCGGCATCGCCGGGCCTGCCGCAACGACATTCTTGCCGTGATCGTCGATGAGCGCACGCACCTTGCCCGATTCACTGCCGGTGACGAAAATATCGCCGACCTTCAATGTACCGCGCCGCACCAGAACCGTCGCAACCGCGCCGCGGCCTTTTTCGAGCTTGGCTTCAACCACAGCGCCTTCGGCGGGGCGGTCGGGATTGGCTTTAAGATCGAGAATTTCTGCCTGCAATAAAATCGCTTCGCGGAGCTTGTCGAGTCCTCTGCCCGTCTTGGCTGAAATCTCGACCGACAACACATCGCCGCCCATTTCTTCGACCTGGATATCGTGTTGCAGCAATTCCTGCCGCACGCGGTCGGGCTTTGCCGCCGGTAAATCGATCTTGTTAATCGCGACGACGATCGGCACATGCGCAGCCTTGGCGTGATTGATGGCTTCGATCGTTTGCGGCTTGATGCCGTCATCGGCGGCGACAACCAGAATAACGATATCGGTGATTTGCGCGCCGCGCGAACGCATTTCGGTAAAAGCGGCGTGGCCGGGCGTATCGATAAAAGTGATGCGATCGAAACCGTGCGACGCCTCCGGCAACACGACCTGATAGGCGCCGATATGCTGCGTGATGCCGCCCGCTTCGCCTGCCACGACGGATGTATGGCGCAAAGCGTCGAGCAGCGAAGTTTTGCCGTGATCGACGTGTCCCATGACGGTGACGACGGGCGGCCGGGCTTTCAGCATTTCGGGTGTATCGGCTGCCGCCGCAAAGCCGGTTTCGATATCGGCTTCTGCTACGCGTTTAACACGGTGACCGAGTTCGGCCGTGACCAGTTCGGCGGTATCGGCGTCGATGGTCTGGGTAATGGTCGCCATAACGCCCATTTTCATCAGCGCCTTGATGACGTCCGCGCCGCGCTCGGCCATGCGGTTGGCGAGTTCCTGCACCGTGATCGCTTCGGGAATAACCACGTCGCGAACGATTTTCTGTTGTTCCTGCTGCCCCTGCATCGCTTCGCGCCGTTCGCGCTCGATGCGGCGGCGGATCGATGCGACGGAACGGCGGCGACCGCCGCCCTCGTCATCCGTCAAGGCTTGCGTCACCGTTATCCGGCCGCCGCCGCGACGTTGATCGCCGGGCGCGCGGCGCGGCGCTGCAGGCGTGTTGCGTCCCGGTTTGCGGCCACGGCCGCCTTCTTCTTCCTCTTCAGCCGCGCCACGGCGGCCGGGCGCTCCGGCGGGACGCGCCGGACTGTCGCCAAGACGCGCAGCCGTCATATTGGATGCGCCCCTGCCGCTTGCCTCGCCCTTGCGCGTGGATTGCAGATCGCGCCCGCGCGCGGCATCTTCGACGCGGCGGCGATCGCCCTCGGTTTTTTCCTGTTCCTGGATGCGGCGCAATTCTTCAAGTTCGCGCTGGCGTAGCGTATCGCGCGTCAACGGCGCCGTTGCAGCCTCGCCGCCGATGGAAATTTGCGCGTCCGGAAGGACATGTTCGGTATCGCGACGGTCATGATCAAGCACAGCGCCGCGCAAGGCGCGGGCGCGCGCATCGCGTTCTTCAGATGTCAGATTGCGTATGACGGCGCTTGTGGCCCGGCCGCGGCCGCCGAGATTGACGGAGGTACCGGGCTCCGGCCCCTTGACCATCGATCCGCGCTGATCGGTGGCGGCAATAGAAACCTCGCCGGTTTTTTTGGCCGCGCCGCGTTTTTTCTCGACCATCACCGTATTGGTGCGGCCATGGCTGAAACTTTGCTTCACCGACCCCGCCGGCACGGCGCCTTCGGTTGAAACCGGCTTCGTTTTCAGTTCCAGTTTTTTATTGCCGCCGAGGCTCAAAAGCTTCTTTTCCTGTTCGCTCATAATCTGTGCTTATCCATTTCCCTGGGTTGTGCGTGAATTTGTGCCGTGAGAGGTCACCGCCAATTTTTCAAGCCGGTAAAGCTCCGTCTGCAAGCGGGCCGTTAAGCCATGCGGTTTCAGTCCCGCATAAACGATCTGCGCATAGCCAAGCGCCGCGCCGAGTTCATCGCGCGTGAATACATTATAGGTTGGCACGTTTTGGCGATTATCAGGTTCGGCGCGCGCGTCATTCGCGAGAAGCAACAAAGCCAGTTTCTTTGCCCGTAACGCCGCCTCGACCTGCGGCTCGCCGAGCACAGCGATGCCCGCGCCTTTGGCGAGGCCGGCCAAACTGAGGCAGCGCGCGCATAAAAGTTTTATGATTTGATCGGCAAGATCGAGGGCAGCTTTGACGGGTTTTTTGGCAGCCTTGGCGAAAAGCCCCTTTTTCGCGGCGAGAGTCAGCGCATCGTAATCGGCTTTGACCCAGAACCCGCGCCCCGGCAAATTTTGCGCAAGATCGGGAACGATATCGTTTTCAGGACCGACGACGAAGCGGATCAGCTCATCCTTCGGCAATTCCTCGCCCGTGACGAGGCAGCGCCGGTCTTCGCCCGCGCTCCCCGCTTCGCCCTTCGGGCTTCGCAGGGCACGCCGCTTCGGCTTCGACCCGGCAAGCCGTCCACCGTCCGCAACGGCGGTTGCCGCTTGTATCTCGTGGGCTGAGGGATGAGCCGCTTGCATAGGATCCTTTGCACCTCATGGCTTTACGCGGGCGCTGAAGGAGGATTGTCCCCTTCAGCAAACCAATGCGCGCGCGCCGCCATGATGACTTCGTTCGCCTTGTTTTCGGTAAGATTATCGGCGCCGATGATCTCGCGCAATTCGTCACTAGCGAGGTCGGCCACATCATCGAGGGATTTAAGCCCCTTTTCACCAAGCTTAACCGCCATTTCAATCGATAAGCCGGGCAAGGCCGCGACTTCGTCGGAGACGCCAAACTCCTTGCGCTTGGCCTCAAGCCGCGCCGCATTTTCGGCAAGCCAGTTGGCGGCACGCTGTTGCAATTCGCCCGCGACTTCAGCATCGAAACCTTCGATTTCGGCGAGTTCGTCGAGCGAGGTTTCTGCGATCTGTTCGACCTTCGTAAAGCCTTCGGTGACGAGCAAATGCGCGATGACGTCATCGACCGCCAAAGCTTCGGTGAAGAGCGCGGTGCGCGTCGCAACTTCCTGCTGGCGGCGTTCGGATTCTTCCTTTTCGGTCAGAATATCGATGTCCCAACCGGTCAGCATCGAAGCGAGACGCACATTCTGTCCCCTGCGGCCGATGGCGAGCGAGAGTTGCTCATCCGGCACGACGACATCCATGCGGTTATTGTCTTCGTCCAAAACGACCTTGGCAACTTCGGCGGGAGCGAGCGCATTGACGACGAAAGTTGCGGGGTCTTGCGACCACGGAATAATGTCGATTTTCTCGCCCTGCAATTCGCCGACTACCGCCTGTACGCGGCTGCCGCGCATGCCGACGCAGGCGCCGACCGGATCGATCGAACTGTCGTTCGATACCACCGCGATTTTAGCGCGGCTGCCGGGATCGCGCGCGACCGATTTGATTTCGATGATGCCGTCATAAATTTCCGGCACTTCCTGCGTGAAGAGTTTCGCCATGAACAAAGGATGCGTGCGCGACAGAAAAATCTGCGGTCCACGCTGTTCTTCGCGCACGTCGTAGATATAAGCGCGAACACGATCGCCGTTTTTGAAATGCTCGCGCGGCAGGGATTCGTCGCGGCGCAAAACCGCTTCGGAACGGCCGAGGTCAATCGTGACATTGCCGTATTCGACGCGTTTAACGACCCCGCTGACGATTTCGCCGGCGCGGTCTTTGTATTCTTCATATTGGTGGCGGCGTTCGGCGCGGCGCACTTCCTGCACGATCACCTGCTTCGCGGTCTGCGCCGCGATGCGGCCGAGATCGATCGGCGGCAATTCATCGATAATATATTCGCCGATGGAGGCTTCGGGGTTGGATTTCTTCGCAGCCTTCAGCGTAATTTGCGTAAATTCATTTTCGACCGGATCGGCGACGAGCATATAACGATGCAGTTTAACTTCACCGGATTTGCGGTCGATTTCGGCGCGGATATCATGTTCATGGCCATATTTCGCACGGCCGGCTTTCTGGATAGCCTGCTCCATCGCCACAAGGACTTCGTCCTTTTCGATACCTTTTTCGCGGCTGACAACATCTGCTACTTGCAACAACTCCATAGTCACCTTCTCCATTACTAATTAGTGCTTGCTCCCGCCCGTGGCGTTGAGCAAAGCGTCGGTTAAAACCAATCGCGCGCGCGCAATCGATTGTAGAGATACGCGCACATCGCCGCTTTCAGTGCGGAACTCGATCTCGGCATCGGGAGCGGCGCCGGTCACGCGAACGATACTGCCCTGAAAACGCTTCTTCTTGCCGGCTACGCTGTCGAGCGGCGTTTCAAGCTCGATCCTCGCCACATGGCCGGTGAAACGTTCGTAATCCTTAAGCCGCACGAGCGGGCGGTCAATGCCCGGCGAACTAACTTCGAGCGTATAACGGTCCGCCAACTCCAAGCACGTATCGAGCCGGTCGGACGCCGCGTGGCTAATTTGGGTGCAATCGCTTACCGTCATCGGCTTGCCGTCGGCGCGCTCGGCCATCACCTGTAACGTCAGATAGCGCCCGCCGCCGAGAAGCTCGACACGCACAAGATCATACCCCATCGCGGCAAGATCGCCGACGATAAGGGCGCTGATCTGGGCCTCAAGCTCTTTATTCTGCGTCATTCCTCTACCGATACAACTTTCCAAGACAGCGGGTAATAAAAAAGGCGGGCTTTTCGCCCACCTCAACCCTACCGACCATACCGTTAACATAGCCCATTTTGGTGATAAATCAAGAGGATTCAGCCCAGGCGTGATAATTTAAGTTCTTGCCCTTTAAGGAAAAAAACCTGAAAACGGCAAAAATTTTCCGCCGTCCTTCAGTTTTTGGCTAAACCGTCCAAAATCACCGGATGCATAATAAGGGGCTGCTGCCTGAGATCCTGTGGCATTCCTTCCCCAAACTTAGGTGGAGATTCAAGAAAATCGCGCGCCATGTCGACCATCAAGGCATGAAGTGCGCTTTTATCGAGGGTAGAATTGCCTTTATACTTTCTACGCCCATATTTGTCTAATTCGTTAGTAACATGCTCACATAAGACCGCGCTTAGGATAATCATTTCACTCGCGGCCAATCTAACATCTCCTGCATTGTAATTCGCAGACGTTTCGATTGTCTTTGCGACGGCTTCGAAAAATATGTTTGCCTTTATGTTTCCTGCTTTATCTTGAGCGCGTTCTCTTAATAATTTTTCGACATCTGGCACAATCTGCATCTGTTTTAACCTTTCGGGTGAACAGGCAGCCAGGGCGTAAGATAAAACGACTTCATCCACATTTTTGTAAACTGTTTCTTCAAAATCAATCATGGCCCCAAGCACAGCCTGGTTTAATTTATGGTTGCCCGGAAACCGCACGGCATAGGCTTTTTCAATCGCGCCGAAAAGATTGCTGATGCCGGACTGAATTGCAGTGATCGATTGTTCAACGGCTACGCGCTCTCGCTCTGCTTTTGCCGAGGCTCGCGCTATTCTTCGCATGGCGGCCTCCCGTAATATAACTTCGCGCACTTCTCTCCGGGCTTTTCTGCCCGAAATTGTATCTTCCAAATTTGCAAGCGCGTACAAACAATTGTTAAGAATTTTTCTGCCAAAATTTTGGAGCTTTTCGACGGACGGCCGCCAACGGAAGCCTAACGAGGCTCCATCGCTCATTTGCCAGTCGTGAAGAGAAATATCACTCACAATTCAACCTATTAAAATTTCAGTCTGTCAAAATAAAAACAAAAAATAATTTGGGTTCTTTGCGCCCAAGAAAAATCCAAAGGACGGCAAATCGCCACCCTTTGGTTTTTCAAAAATAAACTTCAGAAATACGGCTCACAATACTGACTTAGCTTGTAAAGCCTGGCCCACCTTCAGCTTCTGCTCCCAATGCCTTCTTTCTCTGTCTTTCCGTCGCGCGCTTATCGGCTTCTTCTCTCGTGGTTTCCCGCTCGCCTTCAGGGAGTAGATCAATAAAGATGGACCGTATATTACCGGAAAGCCTTGAAGCAACTTCATGCATGCTGCCCCTGATAGTTGCCAACTCCGTGCACGCTGCACTTCTGAAGCCAACCGAAAGGAATAAACTCTGACCCTTGATCTTGTTTTGGATTTCATTAATACGCGTGACAAATTCTTTCGCCGCCGGACCAAACGCATCGCTGACATGAATTTCTGCCAAGGCAATTGCCGAGCCGTTAACATTCTGGTCTTGAGCAATTTCAAGAAAATCAAGCGCAGCCGTTAAAACTCTTGCCGCAGGATCATTCACCTCTTCTGTTGGCGCTTTGCCTGCAAAGCTGGCCTTGGCCTCGTCAAAAGCCAATCTTTTTGCATCTACTGCACTCTGCGATACCAAAATCGGTTCGACCACCTTTAATCTGCTCCGGGCTATATCCAATGCCGGCTCGACAATTTTCAGTGTTTGCATGGCAGCTTCACCGCCTGCACGCGCGCCTTGAAGTGCAGCCAGTTCGCCTGTTGCAATCGACCTCTCATTGATTGCGTACAGCTGCGCGTTTTGTATGATTTTATTTGCGCTAAGCGCTTGCTTACCGACCGTCCAATATTGCCTTGACACCTCGAGAGCTTTACCGACAACGGCCTGCTGAGCTCGCAATGTCTCCAGCCTTTTTGTCACTGCCCTGGATTCGACCGGCGATTGACGACCCTCCTGTTGATTAGCAGTGGTGGAGACTGCGCTTTTTAAAGTGCGTTCGGCGACTTCCAGCACTGCAATAGCCGCAGTATATCGGTCGGCAGGATGTTCCGGCCCGACGGGCTGTGGCATCCCTCTTTTCCGCTGCCACCACGTAAGTTTTTGAGGGGAATTTTCAGATTCGAAAGATGCACGGGATTGAGCAAGCGCTTTTGGATTGGCAGTTGCAATATGCTCTATCGCTACGCGCACGGACTGTAACAATCCTCGAGCTTCCCTGCTTTTGGCCATCTCCGCGAGTTGTTGTTCCAATGTCGGCGGAGTGGGCGGTTTTTCAATTGCTGCCGTTATGACTCGTTCTGGTAAAGCTCCTAGTGCATCATCTCCGTGCCCTATTTGCCGCTCTGCCGCTGCTTCAGTAGAGCCTGCTTCCAACGCCTTGCGCGATTCCGCAGCGAAGTCGAAATCACGATCTTGCTTCGTATTTTCTGCTTCAGCTACAAGCCCGGCTCTTTCTTGTCTTATCTCTTCAACCACTTTCTCCTTGTCTGTCATGTCTTCCAATATCGGGGTTGTTTCGCCCCGCGTGAAGAACCGCCCGTCATATTGACTTTTGATTGATTGCGCGGCTTTTTGATTCGCGGAAAATTCCCCATCAGCGGCTTCACCATTCGGAAGATTGTCGACAATGGTGGTGGCTGCTGAAATAATCTCGTCAGGGTTCAAACCATCAAGGCCTTCGATAGTGCGAGATTGAACAAGATAACCGCCAAACTGTTGGATTGCTCTGAGCAATTCAACGGAAGTAGCGTTCCCATTTTCAATTTCGAAACCTGTAAAAACGTCTTTAGTGGCGGTAGCCATAATTCAACTCCTTAAAAATGATGATTGTCAGAAAACGGATTTATTAGTGAATAACTTGCCGTTTCTCTGGAGTTAATAATGTATTGGCGCGAAGCAAGTCAATTAAAATCTTGTTAATAGTTTCAGAGAATTATCGAATTCAGTAACCATAACAACGTAATAAGGCCCGCTGTTTGCCGCACCTGCTTAACCATGCTGCACCGCATATTAACCCGGGTAAACGAAATTTAACCAATATTTAACATCATTTCGGTATCATGATGATTGAGAAAGCCTGGCGATCTTTTTGATATCAAAAAGTTTTTTCACCGGGCGCAAAAAATGAAATATTTTTTTCACCCTACTGATTCCTTAACCGAACCTGCGGATCGGCTAGGGGTTTTGTTAATCCTTTTATTCTTCGTGGTTTTTCCGCTTCACGCTTTGTCGGCAGGCGACCCAAACACCAATATTTTCATTTCGAACCCGGCACAATATAACAGCACGATCGAAGCCAATGAACAAAATGAGCGTCGCACCGCCCTCACCGACTATGTCCGCAAGGAAGCGTTAAACTGGGCGCCGGGACTGCCTGATATTTTGCGCGATCCCGCAAGATGGGCGCTGAGTGGTTTCCATAGCACGCGCAGCCTGTTCGATTTCGGCATTTCCACGCATGACGATGATACTCAAACGGCCGCCGCTTCGCAGCCTGTCGCGGGCTTGATGCAACCGCCCGAAGATGGGGCTGACCAATGGCTCGCTTCCACTGCCTATCACCATCTCCACGGCATTTTGCCGACCCATGATGCGCTGACTGCGGGCGCACACGCGCGGCAGCAATTATTCGATCAGTATATCCAATATGACCTGCACCCTTATTACGGGCAGAATTATTTTTCACGGCAAGGTTATTACGCAACCGATCTAAGTCTTGATTTCGCCGCGCCCGCCAATACTGCCGAAACCACGAGACCGTGGGGCAAGCTCGTGATCGGCTATGCCAACGGCGACGGTGAATTGATCGATCACGGACGCGGCATCGATCTGCACGGTGAGTTGCGTTTCAACGATAATTTGAGCCTTAATTCCGGCGTGCGGCAAAGCGACCCGACCGGCAGCAGCAATTACCTTCTGTTGCAATGGAAGCTCGCGACGGAATAAATCGGCCTTCTCACAGGCAAATCACTTCATATTTCTGTGTATTTTTGCCGTTTCTTGATAAAGAATGCTCTTGGCTGATTCGACGTTCCACTAAAAATCCTATGACTCAAACTGCTCCTCTTAAGATCATTGCCTGGACAGCTTTTGCAATGGCTGCCTCTATCGGGCTTATGGTTCCCGCCTACGGGCAAAACTATACCGGCCATCAGATCGCACTTGATCCCGCGCAACAAGGGCAGTTGGCGACATATCCAAACTACCCTTACGATCCGGATATGGACCCCAACCGCAGCCACGCTGCAGCATCAGTGAATTACGACAACTCTGAACAAAGAGCCAAGGATCTGGCGACGGCGTCCGGCCTTGATTTAGGCTTGCAAATTTCCGACTACCAATATGAGGAGCCGAGCCTCAACGTCAAACTCACCGGCCCCAAATTCGGAATCAACGCGCTTCTGACCGGCAAATTCAGCCAAAACTGGTTTGTAACCGCCGATCTGCGCGGGGCTTTCGGTTATTCGGATTATTCCGGCTCCGGCACGCAAAATGACAATTTCGAGGATTTATGGGATATTCGCGGTTTAATCGGCCATGATTTCTTTTTATCCACTTTCAGCCTGTCCCCCTATCTCGGCATCGGTTTCAGGGATTTGTACAGTGACGACCGCGGCGTGACGAGCACGGGCGCCCACGGTTACCGGCGCGAGAACCAGTTGTTCTACGTTCCTATCGGCATCGAGCCGCGCTTCCGCGTTATGCAAGGCGCGCGCATCGCTACCGATATCGAATTTGATCCCGTCATAGAAGGCACGCAGTCATCGACGCTCAGCGACGCCAATGTCGGTTTCCCGAATATCAGCAACACGCAAAAATTCGGCTACGGCATCCGCGGCGATATCATGTGGGAGGCGAACCGTTGGTCGGCGGGGCCTTTCTTCAATTACTGGAGCATCCAGCAGTCAAACACCACCTGCGCGACGGGCCCTACCTATGGCCTGTGTGGTTATGAGCCGACCAACCATACATTCGAAGTCGGCGCTCAATTCCGTTATCATTTTTTCTAAACACGATGATAAATGCGGTAGACTGGCGGCCGTCCTGCTTTAATCGCTTTCTGTTCATAACGCGTCGGCAGCCAATCGGCGGGCGGATCAGATGCGTTATAGGTCTCTTCGAAATCGGCGCAGTTTTGCATCTGTAAAAACATCCAGTCCGCAAGACGCGTATCGTCGGTCGCCAGATATAATTGACCCTGAGGTTTCAAAATCCGCGCAAGACGCAGCAGATTTTCGGAACCAATAAAACGCCGCTCGGCATGTTTCGCTTTCGGCCACGGATCGGCGAAAAGAATATAACAACGTTCGATGGAAGCCGACGGCAAAACGTCGCAGAGCCTGCGCGCATCATCGGGAAAAATGCGGATATTGCCGATACTCTCGCGATCGATGTGATCGAGAAGGCCGGCTATGCCATTCACAAAAGGCTCACAGCCGATAAAACCGAAGGACGGATGCCGCAGCGCCTGCGCCGCGAGATGCTCGCCGCCGCCGAACCCGATTTCGAGCCACATTTTTTCAGCAGGCGGCGTGAAGAGGCCGAAAGGATCGAGCTTTTCATTCACCGCAAGCGTAATTTCAAACTTCGGCAACAGCTCACGCATAAGCCGGGCTTTCCTCATATGCAAAGGGCGCCCTTTGCGACGCCCATAAAGGCGTGTGCGCGGTATTTCAGAATTATTCATGGCTTTTTGCGCTCGCCGAAAATGGCAGTGCCAATGCGGACTTCTGTTGCACCCTCGCCAATCGCCGCCTCAAAATCCGCGCTCATGCCCATGCTGATATGCAGCAATCCATGGGCTTCGGCCAAACGCCTCAGCGCGGCAAAATGAGACCGCGGATCGCCTGCCTGCGGCGGAATGCACATGAGGCCGGCAACAGTGAGGCCATGAGTGTCGCGGCAAAGGTTTAGAAAATCACCGAGTTTTTCCGGCGCTATGCCGGCCTTCTGCTCTTCGTGACCGCTATTGATTTGAATAAAACAGGGCAAAAAACGCCCTGTTTTCTGCATCGCCTTCGCGAGCGCCTCGGCAAGCTGCGGGCGATCCAGCGTGTCGATCACATCGAAAATCCTGACCGCATCATCGGTCTTATTCGTCTGCAGGGGCCCTATCAAATGCAGTTCGATATCGGGATAGGTGGCGCGCAAGGGCAGGAATTTCGCTTTCGCTTCCTGCACGCGATTCTCGCCGAACAGCCTCTGCCCGGCCTCGAGCGCAGACCGGACGACTTCTTGAGAATGAAATTTACTGACGGCAACAAGGCGCACGGAACCAGCATCACGACCAACGGCGAGCGCGGCGCGGCGCAGGCGTTCGTTAATGGCGGTAAGGTGAGCGGCAATAGACGCGGTCATCTCAGGAATTCGTTTTAAAAAAGAAGAAGGGCGGCAGGTCACCCTGCCGCCCTTAATCACTTGTAACTTATGCTAGGCCTAGCTTAGAACGCCAGGCGTTGCGAAACGAGGACGGTGTAACCGCCTTCTGTACCACCAGCTGCCGTTGTCGGGTCAGAAATCGCCTGACCATAAACAACACCATCGAGGTTCGATGTCAGACCAGGGAACCAGGTATAAGTCGCACCAGTGCCAAGGGCATTGTAACGCTTCACATAGTTCTCACCGCTACCCGCTCCGGTTGTGTCATTGGTTAGCATATTATCATAGCCTTTGCCATGAATGTAGCTGAGGCCCACGCCGACTTTGTCGAACTCGTACTTGCCGCCGACGTTCCAGCTGGTTTGACCCCTATTTTGGTCTATGCCGCCACCATTGACAGTGTCGTAATCGCCGAGATCGTTATACGCGCCACCCAAGGTGAAGCCGTTGAACGCCACTTGCGTACCAAGGCCCCATGCATTGAATTCCCTGGCTCCGCCTGTAGACGATGACAGACCGCCGCCAAGGGTTGTTCCGCCAAGAGCACCAGCGCCTTGACCACCATGGATCCACTGCGCGCTCGCCGTCACATTAACCGGTTTGAAATTGCCAGTATATTGCGCGACGCCCTTGATGATATCTTGATAGGGGGAGTTGCCATTTGCTGCGGAAGTACCAACAATGTCCGTGCCGTAATTATACAACTGCGGAGCAAAAGACACACCCAGTTGCAGTTTGTTGGCATCGTTACCAACTTTAGGCGTGTAGTAGGTCACCTTGGTGCTATGTTCGGTATTGTCGAAACCAGACGGCATGATCGCGAAATCCGCAACCTTGGCATTGCTCGTGAAGTCCCTGAACCGGCCGTCGATCTGGCCTTCACCGACCGTCGGAGCATAAACGAACAGATCCGAAGCGCCATGTTCGTCGCCGAACAGAACCTTACCGAACGCGCCCGACATCCACACATAGCCGGAATTGAGCGTCACGCCATTTTGACCGCCAACCCAGTTATTGCCGACTTCGGGACCATTCCAGAGGCCGATATTCGCCCCATATTCAACGCCGTTCGAAGCTTTGCCGAGAGCGTCGAAGCTGAGCTTAAACTCATTTTCGAAATCATCATGGACAGTTTTGCCGCCTGTCGGCTTGGTGTAGCCGCCATTATCAAGGCCAGCAACGAAATCGTCGTAGCCGCCGACATTGAGCGAGATCGGCGAAGCCGGGGCTGCAGCATGGGCCGCGCCGGCAAAAGCAACGCCGATAAGAGCCGTCGTCGCCAAAAGAATTTTACGCATGTTTTCCCTCTTTGGATGGTGATGATTAAGACTTACGAGTTTTAGGCGTGGGCTTGAAACAGAAAGGCCGAAAAAGGAATTCCGGCCTCAACGCTGCTGAATGTGATACAAGACGCTTGCACAGACAAGCGCGAAATTAATTATCCACGGCTTTCATGCTCTAACTGTTGCGAGGCAGCAACAGTTAAGTAAACGGCCATATTGCCTTGCTTAGCCGTGTTTTTTCCGGCAAGAAGGACGGGCGAATAGCCGGTAAGTTATCGCAACTCAAGGCCAAACAGGCCGTTTCCTATAAAGGCCGATCCGGCCTTTTTGGCCTTGAATCGCAATGGATATTCGTTAATACAACCCTATCTTCTTAATGGAATCTTACTCCATGAAAATCCGCACTTTCCTCATGACCGCAAGCTTTTTCCCGTTTTTGGCGGCCTGTTCGAGCCTCGGCCTCGATAGCGATCCGACCTATAGCGACAAGCAAAAGCAGGAAATGTACAAATATGGCAGCGTCGCGAGCGAGGAGGGCGGTGTCAATATCTTCGGCGGCGATGATAAAAAAGGCGCCGAAACCGGTGGAATCGGCGTCAACGGCTATTTGTGGCGCGCCACGCTCGACACGATTTCCTTTATGCCGATCGCATCGGCCGATCCTTTCGGCGGCGTTGTTATTACCGATTGGTACAGCCCGCCCGACACGCCGAATGAACGCACAAAACTCAATGTTTTTATCCGCGGGCGCGATTTGCGCGCCGACGGCGTCAAAGTCTCGGTTTTTCGCCAAACCAGAAGCGGCAGCAGCGCAGCCTGGGTCGATGCCACCGTGGCACCTGCGACAGCAGGGTCGCTTGAAAACGCCATTTTGACCAAGGCGCGCCAAATCCGCATGGCACAGAAACAGGCGCAGTGAGAACCTCGCAGGTCAAGACTTGGCAAGCCGTGCCCCGTAGATTGAATAAGATCAATTTCGACGCTAAACAGCTTGCCAAGTCTTGAGTTGAGAGAACCAAATATGTCCGAGCCGAAAGCGCCGACGCGCTACGATCCGCAAACGACCGAACTTAAATGGCAGAGAATATGGGCTGATAAGCAAAGCTTTAAAGCCACCGAAGATAAAAACCGCGCCAAATATTTCGTCATGTCGATGTTCCCCTATCCTTCGGGGCGTATCCATATCGGCCATGTACGCAATTATACGCTCAGTGATGTCGTCGCGCGCTATAAACGCGCGCAGGGCTTTAACGTTCTGCATCCTATGGGGTGGGACGCGTTTGGACTTCCGGCAGAAAACGCCGCGCGCGATCGCAAAATCCATCCCGCCACCTGGACCTATGAGAATATCAAAAACATGCGCGCCGAGCTTGTGCGCATGGGGCTTTCGATCGATTGGAGTCGCGAGGTCACGACCTGCGATCCAAGCTATTACAAACATCAGCAGAAATTATTTCTCGATTTTCTCAAAGCCGGATTGGCCTGTCGCAAGGAATCCTGGGTCAATTGGGACCCGGTCGATCATACGGTCTTGGCCAACGAACAAGTCATCGACGGCAGAGGCTGGCGTTCCGGCGCCGATGTCGAAAAACGCAAACTTTCGCAATGGTTTTTGAAAATTACCGCCTATGCCGACGAGCTTTTGGCTTCGCTCGGCACGCTCGACCGCTGGCCCGAAAAAGTGCGATTGATGCAGGAAAATTGGATTGGCAAATCGGCGGGCGC
>Ga0206998_1090_pt1 | contig 24036 bp, 32 predicted proteins | sample Alteio_BWMinCont_FD_153309 | JGI IMG/M metagenome (GOLD analysis project Ga0206998, IMG submission 153309) | Enriched cells from forest soil in Barre Woods Harvard Forest LTER site, Petersham, Massachusetts, United States -... | ecosystem: Environmental > Terrestrial > Soil > Temperate forest >... | reverse complement strand
TATACAATTAGAAAACATTGCATCGCTTGGGTTATTTCTAACCAAAATCAAAATTCCTTTAGGCGTAGGAAATCATTTTGCTCGGTTACTTTTTTATTATCATACTTGTTTAATAACAAAGGAACAACCTATAGTATTAAGCTCCGAACATAATGACTTTTTATGGATTGAAATAGAAAAGGCAAAAACGTTACATTCGGATGATTCTATATTTTTTTCCGAACAAAATATAGTTATCTGTGATTGATATCGATATGTTTTCTATTTCAGCTTATTGGATAAATGGGGATCATTAGCATGAAATATGCTAATTGGTTGTTTACAAAAATAAATCCCTTAACTCATTGGCAAAGTCAAAAATGTTAATCCTATTTTGGAGTCGTGGCTTGTAATAAGGAAATTTTTCATCAAAAATAGCCTCGATGGTAGCATCATCGCTGTGATACTCATCTAATATTTTTTTCTTCTCCGCACTATAACTCACGTTGTCTTTCCGACTATTTGATAAATGAACAATCGTAATGTTAGAAACGGGAAGATAAATCAGCCGAGATTGATAGCCAGGGCAGCCACCTGCATGTTGATAACATATTTTGCGATCTTCATAATAAACTTCTATGCCATAACCATACCATACTTGATCTAATCCATAATACGTTGGGAAAGGAATTGCCGGAATATGTTGAATTAGCATAAGATCTACAAGATATTTAGGAATAATCTTACCATTGTATAATGCATTATTCCATTTTATACAATCCTTTACTGTTGAAACGATGCCTCCTGCAGCATTGAGCTCATCAAAACTTATTTTCTCATCTGCGGCATTAAAAACAATTTCAGAAGAGAGGAGGTTATACTCAAAACCTAACGCTAAATTTTTAAAATTGTCCTGCTGTTTTAAATCTTTTGGTGTTCCGGTCATTGGAAAATAAGTGTTTTGCATTCCCGCGGGCTCAAATAAAACTTGTTTATAATAAATATCTAAAGGAGTTGTGGTGAATTCAGATATAATTTTACCGATCAAAATGTAGTTTAAGTCTGAATATGAAAATTGTTGTCCAGGTTCACATTCTAGGATTTCATCAAAAACGGTTTCGTTCTTCTTTTTAATTCTTGAAGTATGCGTTAATAAATGATGAATCGTCACAACATTGGCCCAATTTGGCATATTATTATTCCAAACCGAGTGTTTGGGCGGCAAAAAAAATGAAACAGGTTTATGCAAAAAATCTTGAATAAGCTTTTTTAAAGTTTCCGCATCTTGACTAATGCCCGATGTTATTTCCTTATCATAAAATACTTTTAAAAGTGCTGTTGCCGTAAATTGTTTTGTTACAGATGCAATTAAATATTGGGAATTCTTATCAACTGTCCAAGGCGCATCAGCATAAGTGAAACTCTCATGGTAAAGGATATCATCACCATAAGAAACGGCTATTTCACCATGCATATCTGGAAAATGAGGTAAAAACCTATTTACGGCAGTTAATATTTTATCTTTCATATTATTTTCGGTATTATAAAATGGCATCGTCATTTTCGTCGAGTAAAAATTGTTGTTTTTATCCATCATAGCTCTCCTGAATCTTGTCTAATTAATTAAAAAGATTTAAGCACATTGTTTCAATAGAGTAATTTTTTTTCTAAAACATACCCTTGAACCATTTTTTCACTTTCGTAAAGTAAATATGATTTTTTATCAATGATCTGATAACCGAGTTGTTTATACAATTGTAAGGCTGGGATATTATGAGTCATTACTTCCAATTTAATTCGGGTGAATTTGCAAGAGCAAGCCCAACTCTCCATTTCTTTAATTAGAGATTTCCCTATCCCTATTCCAGTATATTCTTGAAGTATCCCAACAGTGACATGACTGATAAAAGTGTGATCAATATTAGCTTGGGCTAAGAGGTATCCAATAATTTCATTTTTTAAATATACCGCTAACATTAATCTTCTTTCCAGGACGCTGCTTTGTATTCGTTTTATTTCATCTTCAGGTGTTTCTTTTTTTTCTTCAGGAGATAAACGTAAAAATTCAGTTTCTTGATGGAGTTTTCGTTTCAGATGCCAGAATTCAATTCCATCGGAATTATTCATGATTTTAATTTGCCATTCTGTCATAATAAACGCTCAATTTATAAAAAAATACATTAAACGAGGATCTGCACCTCGGAATTAATGCTATTCGGCTAGGGTACTTATTGTCAAGCTGACAAGTACTCTACCTAACTGTATACTCCTTTTTTTATTCATTAGTTTTAATTTTTTGACTTAATTTTATTCAAGGCTATTTACTGATTAATTTCAAGCATGTTATGATTGGCACTATATTGGGTAGCCATATTATTCCTGTTCAGATCTATTCAAAATTCACCAATGGTCCTGATGTGATGCCAAACGTTGTAAGAGAACCTTGGCAAAAAATTTGGCAGATGAATTCTTTAGATTTTGGTGGGAATAGAAATTATCTTTCAGATTTCGAAGTTTATGATGAAAGAGCTATAGATCACCAAAATGTAATTCTAGACATATACATTGGCGTTAAAATTTAAGAGGGGAAGTGCAATGTTTGCAGTAATTTATCAAAATTATATTAAACCAGAGAAAGAGGCAGATTACAAAGCGGCGTGGCGTTTGGTTGCTGGTTATTTTATAGAACGACGTGGTGCCTTAGGTTCTTGTTTACATCAAACTAATGATGGATTATGGATAGCATATTCGCTTACCTTAGATAACCCAAGACAAAAGCCTCATCCATTATTGCTGCGATATGGTACCGGCTTTGACTCCATTGTCTTCTCATAGTAATTCCTTAAAAATTCTTTCCGCAATCTCTGAAGAAGATTGAAGGTCAGAATTATATATTTGGTCATACTCGCATTTCGCTCTGATATTAATTTTGATAAATTACTGAATCCAATTTTTTCAATTATTTTCTCCATCTCTGCTAAATCCCTGCAAAATGGTGCTATAGCTTTTTTTGCATCTTCTATTTTTAATACGGCTATATATTCATTTTTTTCATTGCAGGATCTGAAAAGCTGTGAATACTGTCTAAACGGAAAAGATTTGTCTCTTATATTTTCTGAATTATCATTGAGTAATGAATTTTGATTACGATTAAGCATACGTTCAGACAATTGAGGAATTGAGCAATGAACTAAAGCAATATGTATCTTGCCTGTATGGTTTTTACTTTTTAAGCAACTCCGAAAAAGATCCACCATAAATTGGCCTGATCTTGCGGGATGAGGAATAATATCTAAAATAACAGGTATTCCTTGTATTGAAGTATGAATGGCCAGATCAAACATGTTTTCATGTACCGTGATAAATAATTCGTCAAGATATTTCTTTGCTATATTGCGGAGTGTTATAATTGCTTGCTTTTCAATTAAATGTTGTTCGCCAAACGTTTCTTCAAGAACTTTTTCATAAGCTTTATCTTCCAAATCAAATAAAAGGGAAATTTCCTTATTACCTATATTAATCGCTTCATTTGATATCCCTTTGCAGATTTCAGCGCTAGTAAATATATTCTGCATTTGTGATAAATTGGAGAGTTGATCTTTGTGCACAGAAAGAAAATTAAGAATCCTGTCAGAGTCATCTGCTTCAAGCCTTTTAAAAGCAGAATCTGTACCATCAATTTTAAGATTGTGAATCAGTTTCTTTAGACTGGCACATATAGTCGTTTTTCCTGAAGTGGATGAACCGTATAGCAAAATAATAAAAGAAATTTTTGTATTCTGGTAGAGGGTCTTCATACAAATCTCCCCAACAAAATTTGCCAAGCCTTCCATCCAAGAACAATTCTTTGTGTGTGTACCACTGAGTCCCGCAAAAGTCCCGCAGGGCACTTTTGGAAGGTTGGTTGAAAGTGTCGCAAGTCTTTGATTTATATGGAGCTGGTGATAAGATTCGAACTTACGACCTGCTGATTACAAATCATCAGCTCCAAATCCAACCAAAGTCACAGGTAAAGCCCCTTCAGAAAAAAGATGAAAACAATGTAAAGCACGTTCAAATTTTGTACTCAATGCTTCATGATAATAAAGCCTACGGGCTTCATCTGTTTCTGCGTTATTTCTGAAATATAAAAATAAAGTAATGGGCGTCTCGCCAGTAAAAACTCGAGGAGAGCCGGGTAAAGAATGATCGTAATAGCTTTCTCTAACTCTGGTTAATACAATGTGAGTTAAAACATCTTCTTCTTTTTTCTTTCCCGCACCTGCAGCACTCTCGTGCGTTAATTTTCTTTCATAGATTACTTTTTCGACACTTTCTTTGGGTTCTAGTCGACTTGGATCCCCCTCTGCGATAACCCAGCCAGATGGTAATTCTAAACTCTTTTTGATTTTGGAATTAGCTTCGTCATCAATCTTATTTTTTGCAGCTGCAGCGCTTAACATAAAATCATACCTCTCTAATTTGTGTTTGTTAAATAAATCATATCAGTGTTGTCTTTAATAATATTAAGACTACCTCGAGCATAGTAACAGTTATTTTTTTAGAAGATCAACTTAAGTTAACGAAATTTATTGCACAGCCTTCAAATGTCAACTTATGCTCTAAATACCTCGTAATTCATATAATAAAACGCCATAGGCTAAATAAGGATCTCGCAGATGAATTTTATTGATTTTTCCATAGATTTTGATTGAAAGATAGCCATCAACTAAGCCCTTTTTTATTTCTTCAATGGAAAAAGTATCAATCGCTGCAATGGCCTCACCGTCTTCTGGGGAGGATTGTTGTTGTCCACCTACTTTTGCTAAAAATATGGGGACGATTGAATTAACAACACCCGAATCAGTAGCCATTTTCCCAAGCATTTGAAGATCTTTTATAACCATTCCCGTTTCTTCTTTGACTTCTCTAGCCGCAGCTTGTTCTATTGTTTCATTGGGTTCCACGCCTCCTCTTGGAAGTTCATATTCCCATGTGCGCGTAGCGTGACGAAAATTGCGATTAAGGGCAATTTTCCCGTTTGGTAAAATCGCCATGACAGCTACGCCGCAATTGTCTCCATTCGGGTTTCTTGCGGATAACATTCTCCCGTAAACACCATATTTTTGATTTGGGAACTGTACAGCGTCATTTAACCAAACCCAATATTTATTTCGAAACATAATACCAACTGGGCATCCAGAAATCTTTTCTATTTCCGAAATTTTTTGCTTATCTCGTATAATTTCGATCTCGCCTTTCTTAGAATTTCCAGTTAAACCAACGAGTGGATATTTTTCTAGATACTCAAAATAAGCATCTAATCCAAATGAAGCTTTATTTTCAATTGCAAGGGTAGTATTGAACGCTGTAAAAAGAACCGCGAATGCTCCCAAAAAATCACCAAGGTATTCATTTAAATTGTAATGTTTAAGGCAAGCGTGTGTCAAATGTCAAAACTTAACCTTTGCCCAAGAGTCAATTTAATAATTAAACTGACCATAGCATAAATAACCAGCTGTTATCATCAATAATAATCCCATGGTAAAATTAAAGAGTCGTAGACGAAAATGATCTTTTAAAAAATACGACACTTTAGCGCCCAAAATTGCCCAAACGCCAAGCGAAATATAACATACAATAAAATAAATAATGGTAAATGTTAAAAACGGACCATGGCTTTCTGCGCTGGAGAAAATTGAGGCTCCAGATACACAAGCAATCCATGCTTTAGGATTTATCCATTGAAGTAAAAAACCTTCGTAAAATTTAGGGGCATCCTTTTTGTTTACTTCCAACTCTGGCTTTGAAGAAGCTATTTTGTATCCCATATAAATAATATATAACGAACCCAAAATCGCTAGATAGGTCTGAAAAAATGGATAGGCCTTAACAAACTGCGAAAATTCAAATCCAATAAAAAGCAATAATAAGGTAAAGCCTACGGTCGCCCCTGACACATAAGGAATGGTACGCTTTACTCCATAACTAATGCCAGAGGAAAGAATAATCATATTCACAGGCCCTGGCGTAATTGACATGACCAAAGAAAATGAAAACATCGATAATAAAAGTGTCATCGCAATTTTCCTGTGTAAAAATTATCTTAATAATCCCAGACTACCAGTAAATTTATTTACGACTTTTATCTCGCCATATAGCGCCAAGCCTAGATACTCTAAGTGCTCGATCGGAGTGTTCTCATATTGATAGACATAGTCTGCATAACTTTTAGTAGTTTGGGTTGCAGTAATTAAATCAATCACCATTAGGTCGGGTTCATAGGCTTTTACTGCTTGGCGCATCTCTTTAAGCAACAGGGCGCTGCTTTTTAAAATTGGGATGGCCATCGTCGTAATCCCATGATGGTAATCTCCCATATTATCTTTGTGGCCATGGCCGACAATTTCAGGAATCATCTTACCTAAGTTAATCGATAGTACCGCTGCCGTATTCGCAATTACACCAACGGGTAAAGAGTGATCAATTACAACCACACATTTTTTGGTTGATAAGTCTTTGTTATTCATAAACTTCTCCTAAAAAAGACGCAGTTTCATGCTGCATTGATAGATTATACTATGCCCACTAAAGCGTGATAAGATGCTATAGTTAGAATTGATTGTTCGATAAGGTAATACAATGATTGATGAATTACGGGCATTGGCAATCTTCGCCAAAGTGGTAGAAGCAGGTTCATTTCGTTCAGCAGCAAATGCGCTAAAACTTTCGCCTTCGGTTGTGAGCCACCATGTGGCACAACTAGAGGAACGACTGGGCGTGGCTCTGCTTTATCGCTCTACGAGACGACTTTCCCTTACTTATGAAGGCGAAAAATTATTCATGAGTGTAGAAGCAATGTTATCTGCCGCAGAAAAGGGGCTTAATAGCGTTGCATACCACGCCATGGAACCAACTGGTAAATTAAACTTGACTGTCCCAGCTATGCTCACAAGAAGCCCGCTTGTTGGTGATATTGCTGCATTTGCCAAGGCGTTTCCAAAAGTAGCGCTTTCAATAAGCTTTAGCGACATACAACAGGATTTGATTCGAGAAGGCATCGATCTGGCGATTAGAATAGGGGACTTAAAAGACAGTGCTTTAAAATCTAAAAGACTTTTTACTATGACACGTAAACTCGTCGTTGCCCCTGCTTTAATGAGCGAGCATAAGTCTCCACAACGGCCACAGGATTTACTCAAATGGGATTGGATCGGGCTCAAAATGCGTCCAAATACCAAGACGCTAATCAATCAAAAGGGCAAAACTTGTTTAATCAATTTTGAACCAAGAATCATCGTCGACAGCATGGATGCTGTTTGCCAATTGGCCATTGCTGGGTTAGGATTAGCAACTCCGCCTGCGTTTCTTGTGGCAGAAGATATTCATCAGGGATATCTTGTTGAACCTCTGCCTGAATGGCAGGCTGAATCCCTTCCTGTTTATTTTGTATGGCCACCCAATGCCTCTAAAGAATCTCTGACGTTTAGATTTATGGCATTCCTAGAGATGAGAAAAAAATCTTACTTGAGCCTCTAGGGGCATGTCTCAACAGTGCACAGTTTGCTTATCTCGTTCCCTTCAACAGTTTTTTTATGCTAGTTTGGAGTAACTGCCTGGATTGTAACAAGTGCAAAAGTCGTTCAAAATGAGCTTGTAGTAGGAAATGAAAATGCAGACAGTTCCCCCTGTAAAAAATACACTTAAAGAAAATCATTTTGCTTTTAAAGCGGTGAATTCCTTCTTAAAACAATTCAATTTAATATCAGAGTTTAATCTAAATAACATAAGTATTTCACCCTTAAAAGGCGGAAAAAGTAATGCCCCCCTTTACAAATTTGATGTTGGCTCATCTTCTTACGTTATTAGGTTTCCATCACCTACAACCAACCATCTTAATAAAACGCTACAAGTTTTTCTAGCCAAACAAGCTGGGAACCTAGGTATAGGACCAAAAATACATTTTATTGATCCTGAACAATATGCTGTTGTCATGGAGTATATTCCCGGCCGAATCGTTTCTCCTTTAGATTTTAATGATGTAGCGTTACTTATTAATTTCTCAAAACTTCTTAGAAAAACACATCATTCTCGATTAGAATTTCCATTGGCTCTTTCGCCATTCAGTAGATTTCGTGATTTTTTATCAAAATGCGACCCTCAAAAAATAAAACAACTTTCAAATTTTACTGAAATAAAATTGTTAATGGGAAAAATTGAAGAAATCCTTCAACTGCACCCAGTTACGTTAACACCTACCCACCTTGATCTTAATCTTTCAAATATAATCATCTTAAATGAACAATTTTCTCTGGTTGATTGGGTAAACGGGGGAATAAGTGATCCTTATTTTGATTTGGCAACTTTTGTTGTTTTTGCAGGATTAAATGAGATTCAAACCAAAAAATTTCTATTCAATAATTTTTGTTTCGTCATACACAGCACACTCCAAAATTTAATGATTGATTGACCAAACCTATACACCCCTTGAAAATTCTTGTAGTATACAGCCTTAATGAGTTTTAAGGAATTATATCTTCAAATACCTACAACGCGCTTATAGAATTTTGGGAGTTCAAATCTATGTCTAATGGTGAGATTATTTTATATACGACAGAAGATGGTCTGACAAAAATTCAATTAACGGCTCAAGATGGTACAGTTTGGCTTACCCAGGATGAGATAGCTGACTTATTTCAAAAGGCTCGGTCTACAATTGCTGAACATATTCAAAATATCTTTGAAGAGCAAGAATTGGACTCTAATTCAGTTTGTCGGAATTTCCGACGAACTGCTTCTGATCAAAAAACATATGAAATCCAACATTATAACCTTGACCTAATACTATCTGTTGGCTACAGAGTAAAATCTGTTCGTGGTACCCACTTTCGCAAATGGGCCACAACCACGCTTCGAGAATACTTAGTCAAAGGCTTTGTAATGGATGATGCTCGTCTCAAAGATCCTGGCGGCCTGGATTATTTTGATGAACTATTAGAACGTATCCGAGAAATTAGGGCTTCCGAAAAACGATTCTATCAAAAAATCAAAGATATCTATGCTCTAAGTGTCGACTATCAACTCAATACAGAAGCCAATCAAGTTTTTTTCAAAACTGTTCAAAATAAAATGCTCTGGGCTGTAACCGGAAAAACTGCTGCTGAGTTATTGGTAGAAAGATCCAATTCAACGCTTCCCAATATGGGGCTTACATCCTGGAAAGGGTCACGGGTACGTAAGGGAGATGTGAGAATTGCAAAAAATTATCTTAACCATGAAGAAATATCGGAGCTAAACCGTATCGTTACTATGTTTATTGACTATGCTGAAGATCAAACAAAAAAGCGTAAGTCCATTTATATGAAAGATTGGGAAGAACGTGTTAGTGCTTTTTTAGAATTTCATGAGCGACTGATACTAAATCATGCGGGTAATATTTCGCACGATCAGGCTGAAGAGATTGTTCACCAACGCTATGGGGAATTTGATCTGAGTCGTCGAGAACAAGAATTTCTTCAATCTGAAAGAGAAGCTATTGAAGAACTTGAGAAAATTTCTACCCCTTTCTGATATGGTTAGTAAGACAAAAGACAGGAACGAAAGTTAGGTAAACATCTTTTTTATGGACTTTTTCGATAACCCCATTATTGAACTTAGGCTTATAATAGCAATTAATAATTTGGAGAAACAACTATGGCAATAAAGGGCCACGAATGCTATAGGTATTCAATCACGCGCGGGTAGATATGGTGGGGGAATATACCATGAGGGTATCTTATGAGCGAATTCTAAACTTATGTGATCTTGGCGTAAACTACACGCCAAACCAAAGGAAACACATTGATTAGGAGAAACAACTAATGCATTTTCTACTCAAAAATAGTCAAGGTCCATTTTCACAAAAAGCTTTGAAACTTTTATTTTCTATTGATGATTTTCTCAACACTGATTTACCCCCCAGAACACAAGATCCAAAAATTATAGGCAGTATATTAAATGCAAAACCAATAAAAATTAAAATGGGATTTTGTGGAATGTGTGATAGCAATATCAACAATGAATGGATATTAAACACCGATCGTCCATTTTATGAACTACGTCATCTTTCTGATTCAAGAATCCTCAGAAAAAGTGAAGTGGAGATCTTGATTAGGTCTTTAGAAAACGGAAGCTTAAATGACTTCTGGTTTAGCAGAGATTCAATGGGATGTTTTGTAAAATTAATAAAAAATATATTTTTCATCTCAAATAAAACTATAAAGTCTATTCGTAGAAAATTTTATGTATGGAAAATATTGTCTTCTAGAAACCGATGGTATAGAAGCAGAAGAGGAAATTTATATAATCCCATCTTTAAAGCAACAGTATATCCTTGGAACGACAAATGGAACATTGCTAGATTTAATGTACACCATGAAGGATTCCCTTCCCAAAAATATGCTAAAAAAATAGCTTTTCAAATGTGGTATCGCAACACTGTGGGTTTTTATGAATAACAACAGCCTCTTTTCCAAAAAAAGGAATAATCAATTAAATTATCCATGGCAATTTTTAGAATCACGATTTTTTTAGATTACCTGTTAGCTATTTGGTTATTTACTCCTGAAACAATCGTCTATAGTAATAACTTGGGTTATCAATTCCCTTCGCTGACCGGCAACCCTTTTAGCCGCGATAAGTGTCCAGAATATTTGTTTCTTATTTCTAGTTTTTTCTACGTAAACTGCCTCTTTTGTTTTTAATGTAAAAAAAATTCTTTGGTCATAACAAAAGGCTTATCGCTATACTTAATTTCACACAGTGTTACGCAACCATCCTCTCGATCAAAAACCAAATCAATCTGGGCACCTTGTTCTTCAGTTTTTTTCTCGGGTCGATACTCCCAATCACTCAACTGCTGGAACATGCTCAACCCCTAATGCCTAATGTCCTCTTAATTCTATCAACGTGCTTAAAACACATTGCTTCAAAAGCTTGACCAGCCTTAAACCAGGCAGGTTATAATCAGGGACGGACTCCCAAATCATCAAAATGCCATCAAATAAGATTAAAGCCGCTCTGTTGGTCTTGTGATGGAGTTAATTTGTTACATACTCATAATTATTAAATCTTTAAATTGAATCATTTTTTGACTTTTTTTGTAGTTTTTATGTTATACTTCAAGTAAGAATAAACTGTGAGATAGTTGAGTTATGCGGTTAATTGACTATATAGAAAAACAGGAGGAAATGGGTAAATTGTGGTTTACCAGGATGGATGCACAACAAAAATTAGGATGCACTAAAAGTGCATTAACTCAATCCATTCACTATCTAACCCAAAAAAAACGTTTGACCAGAATTAGAGGGGATTTTGTTTTAATTATCCCCTTAAATTATAAAAGCTGGGGCATTACTCCAGCAGATTGGTTTATCGATCCCCTCATGAAAAGCTTGGGTCTACCGTATTATATATCGACCTTAACGGCCGCAGAATATCATGGTGCAGCACATCAAAAACCTATGCAATTTCAAGTGGTGACAGATCGGTATTTAAGGGATATAAAGCATGGCCGTATTCACATTCATTTTATTCAAAACAACCAAATTTCAGAAATCCCCACACAACGTATACAAGTACAAACCGGATATGCTTTGATATCAACCCCAGAAGCAACCGCTTTTGATTTATGCAAATACTATACAGTCAGTGGTTATTGGAGTAATATTGCAACTGTATTGCTAGAATTGCTCGAATCGATAGACATCAACAAATTATGCCAAATAGCAACCAGTGGCATATACGATATGCCAATCATTCAGCGACTAGGCTTTACTTTATCTCATCCCGATGTTGGGGGAAAGGCTACTGCAGCAAAATTATATCGAAAAGTCAATTCAAAAAACTTTAGATGGACCCCACTGTCACCAAGGCAAAGTTTGACGGAAGAAGAAACTCTCAAGGACGATAAATGGAAAATATTGATCAATGAAGATATTGAGGTCGATGTATGATTGACAAACAGAGTTTATTAATTTGGAGAAATCATGTTCCTTGGGTAAGTCCTGCTCAGGTAGAACAAGATCTAATTATTTCCAGAGCTTTGGTAGATATTTACAATCATCCGTTACTTAAAAGAGAATTGGCTTTTAGAGGCGGTACAGCTTTACAAAAATGTTTTTTTGAACTTTAGCTGTAAAAGATATCGATAGATCTTTTAAATTTTATTCTGGAGTCATTGGTCTTTGAACCAAAATACTGAAATATTATGTTAGTTTTTTTCTCGTGCAAGAGAATTTAATTTTTCTTTTATTAAAGAAATGTTTGAACTGTTTTGTTTTTCTAAGAATGGATCAGTGATATTGTGATTAAGGACTATATTTAATTTTGTCGCTGGTAATAAAGTAATTTTCATACCATTTTTCTCCAAATCATGTATCAGAGTTCTATCAAATTGATACTCACTGTGGAATTATCTTTTGCATTGATTTCACAAGTCCCTCCTATCGGAAAGGTGAACATCGGCATCGTATGACCAAAATCCATATTGGCAATAACCGGTATATTTTTTAATTCTTGTTTAGATTCGATTATCAAGTTAAGCTTCTCTAAATCCATGCCAAACTTTTTCTCAAAACGCCCAATCAGCAGTGCTTTTACTTTGTCAAAATGAGTCTGATGAATAACCGATTGAAGATAACGGTCGAATTCAGCGACACAATGACCTTCGGTAATAGAATCGGCTTCTAAAAACAAAATGGTGTCTACCAACGAGGGCATATAGGCTGTGCCATGAAGTAGTTGAAATGTGCTTAAATTGCCCCCAACAATAGTACCCTTTGCTTTTCCAGAATGAATCAACCAAAAGCCTTCGTTAATATAAAAGGTTCTATTGCTTTGATCTAGAAACCACTCATCATCAGACCAAGCGTGAGAAGAAATCAAAGATATAGGCGCACTCTCGAAGAAAACTTTTTTAAAAAAATCTAAAGTATACTCAAAGCCTTTTTTCATGGCAAAAGAACTAAATTGAGGCCCAGAATAAGTTACCAAGCCTGTTTTATGGAAAATGGCATTTTGTAAGGCCGTAATATCAGAAAAACCACAAAATATTTTTGGATTATTTTTAATTAAATCATAATCAAGATATTTTAAAAGTTGATTAGCATTACTCCCTCCAATAACGGCAAGGATTGCCTTTACATTGCTGTCTTGAAAAGCGGCATGCAAATCCTCCACGCGGGATTGAATAGAGGATGAAGAAAATATATCTTGTTCATTAACATGCTTGCCAAAAGTGATTTTTAAACCCAATGCTTCGAGCACTTGAATGGCATAATCGATATTTTTTTGCGACACAATTTTAAGACTCAGAGCGGGCGCAATAATTCTTATTTCGTCGCCTTTCTTTAATTTTCCAGGAAATATTTTCATGATAATGGCTCCATAAAGTCAATTTAATGTTTAAGTTTATCAGCTTCTTCATCGCTTAACCATCTATGTTCTTTTTCAAGAATTTCGAATTGAAGTCTAGCTCTTTTTTCATTTAATGGTTCTGTGGATTTATCTTTTACAGCGGTATATTGAAACCCAACGAAATCAATCCCTTCTTTTAAACAAAAGGATTGTATGAATTCTAGGTTGGCTTGTTTATCATCAACAAATATAATCTCATTAGGTTTTAGCTTTACATACTGCAGAAATGCTTCCAATACTTCACCTTTAGGTAAGCCAGAGGTAAAAACAACGCCGTCTTTGAAGGTTGAAAAACGAGCAGGATCTTTTGCCTTTAAATTTGCAAACTCATGTTGATTTATCGATTTCCAAGAATCTTTGAAATTTATATTATGTTTTTTGAGTCGTTCAATAGTCCAATCTTCCATGGAGGGAATTTTACCTAACGATCCTGTTAACAGATTAGTGAGGCCTAATATTTTTAGATCTCTAGTTTTAATATTTTGCATTAATGGTATTATGTTTGGATCGACCACCTCATCATGAAAAGATAGTAAAATGATACTCCATAAATTTTCAGCTTCATCTTTTCGAAGTCTGTTTTGAAGTTCTTTAGCAAGGGTATTATTAAAAGTTTTATTTCTAGGTTGTAAAATTTGGTCTTTTGCCGTTAGAAGGACATCGTCTATATCAAAAACGACTAAAGTGCTAGGATTTGCATTTTTAATGGCGGTTTGTATAGGTAACAAATTGGATGTTTGAATAATATCTGCAAACCCAAGACTGCTGCAAGTTATGGTAAGTAAAGAAATAATTATCGTAGTAATTAATTTATTTTTTTTAAAACTCAAAATAATCATATTAACTTCCTATTAGTAAACGCAGGCTATCTGTTTTTCCATAATTTTTCCAAAACAAAGTCGATTTCGCGAATTATAAACATTCTATATCCCGCGGAATGTGGGTGTCAAGTTACTGTAGGTATCCTCACAGCAATTTATTATATTGGATATACTCAATTTATTTAATTTAAGCAAAATATAGCCTGGCAAATCAAATAAATAATGGTTCTGTTTTAGTGTGCCCCTCCGATTACTTTCCCATCATTACTTGCCAATAAAACTGGTACACAATCCGCAGATTGAATCGATATTACAATTCCTGGCCTAGTTGTAACTGCTGCATCTGCTTCTACTTCATGTGTAAATTTGTTAGCAGATCGGCATCTACTACCTTATTTTCATGTACGTGTTTTAAAATAAGTAAATTATTAGCATTAAGTTCATTGCAAATAGCCGTATAATTATTATATATTTTTTGAAGCTTCCCTTTATCTTCATAGCGATGGAGACCGTAAACATGTGTGGAATTAGTGAAAGTTTTATCAAAAATTTTAAAACAGATATTGTCATTTATATTAGCCATAGTTTAATTTCCTTGAGATATTTAAAAATTCGCCCCCACCACTACTATTATTGACTTACTTGAACCAGCCAAAGAAATTCTAATCACATTATAATACAATTACAATGAACCCTTTGATCAGGTATTAACGCAAACGACTTCACGCTCAATCTTCCGTGGCCCTCAGTTTGAACTATCCGGAAATTCCGGATAGTTGATCCCGGGTATTTAAGCTTTAAATTGAATCATTTTTTGACTTTTTTTGTAGTTTCTATGTCACCCTTCAGGTAATAATAAATTGTGAGATAGCTGAATTATCAGGCTAGGAAAGTCACAAATTTGTAAATTTCCTCTAAAATGTAAAATACAATAGGACAATTTAAAAGAATTTTACAAATTTTATTCCTATTTTTGTATTTTACCTCTATAATGTCTAATATGAATAGACATAATCATGGGAAATTACAAAACCTTCTTCAATCTTGGCCCAATATCAAGATCCCTGGTTCCTGAAGCAAAGAGAATTTTTAAACGTGATGTCGATATGTTATGCCTAGACACTAACGATTTATTCGCTGGAAAAATATGTGCCGCTCTTGACCGACAGCATCCACGGGATTTCTTTGATCTGTTCATGTATTTCAATCAATTTTCCTATACTCGGGAATTGCACCATGCATTTATTGTTTACTTGCTCAGTTGTAAAAGACCCATATCAGAATTAATCAAACCAAATTTTCTAGATATAAAGTCAACCTACTGCCAAACTTTAGAAGAAATACGAACCAAAATATTTGAAATAATACCTTCCTCCTTTACTGAACAAGAAAAAGAATTTCTTATTTCTTTTAAAAGTGGCGAGCCAAAATGGGATCTTTTGCCTATTGAACATGCTCCTCAAATATATGCGACAGCTGTAATTTCTATGATTAATCTTGAATCCGTTAATAAGCTGGTTACTCCAACTACAGTTGATGTACATAAATGATCTCCGAAATAATTAGATATCATTTTTCCTAATTGTTCTCCATTTTCTTGTATGTTGACAATAAATACAAATAACTGAACTATATCGTTAAGCGTTCCACCAGATGACTCGAGAATTTTTTTGAGATTTTTCATCGTCAATATAGCTTGGTTTTCTGGGCTAAAATCCAATTTTTCAAATTCTTCAGGTTTATGTGGATGGCTGTGATAAATTGGAGCAGCGTTAACTCCCGAAATATAAAGAGCCTTACCAGATAATACTTTGATTGCCGGCACATATGGCATATTCCACTGTGGATTGCGCTTCAATATTTCTTTTGTTACCACATGAATGGTTGCAAACTTTTTTTTCATGATTATCCCCCAAAAAATGTCATAGACATTTTGGTTAATCTATTTGACCTAACTGCTTCAACAAAGTGAGTTCATCAGTTACTCGCCAGTGTTCAATAATTTTGTTATTTTCGATACGCTCAATTTGAATTTGGCTGACTCTAATCATCTTATTTGTCGGTGCGATACCAAAAAAATCTCCTTTGTGTGTACCATGCATAGTGGTATGTATAGCAACCTGAGTGTCAGTGGCCACTATGTTTTCTATAACATATCTTAGATCGGGAAAGGCCTTGCGAATAGCTACAATAATAGGCTTTAATCCCTCAGGACCAGGTATTGGATTAGCTATGCCGGGATTATGATTAATATAATCAGGAGAAATAATTTCATTAAGCACATCTAACTTACCATTGTTCCAAATTTCATCAAAATACCTTCTGATTAGGCGTTCGTTACTTGTTTGCATCTTACATATTATCCTCTTGTTGCATTTTCTTTAATAATGTAGAAAGATGCTGTTTTTCAGCATCCGATAATGCTTGCGTTAATTTGAGTTCGCAAGCTGCTTGAACTGCCATTGCTCTATCGACTAAATCTAAACCCTTTGGGGTAAGTTTTATAAATGTAGAACGTGCATCTTCTTCCTTTGTTCCTTTCCTTTTTATAATTAACCCTAATTCAAACTAGAGCCAGCTATTTCAGACTTGAAAAAAGAAATGTTTGAGTTAAAGAATGAAGTAGTCATTTTGAGAGATGAAAAGGCTGAATTAAAAAACGTAGAAATTCTTTTAAGAAAAGAAAATGCCGAGTTGAAGGAAAAACTAAATGTCAATTCCCAAAATTCATCGAAGCCTCCAACGATCCCTTTAATAAAAGGAAAAAGAAGCACAAGGCAAAATCCAACCGAAAGCAAGGGGGACAGCCGGGGCATGTAGGCCATACTCGAAACCCATTGCCGCCAGAAAAAATAGACCATTTTATATCTTGTGACCCACCCGTACAGTGCGAATGCGGTAATCCTATTCAAAAAACCATCGATTTTAAACAACACCAAGTGCATGAATTACCCCTTGTGAAACCGATTGTAACAGAATATCAATTGTTCGATGGGATCTGCTGTGGGTGTGGGAAAAAACACTGTGCAGAACTTCCTCTTGGTATTATCAGCGATGATGAACGATTTGAATCCTCGAGTTTACATTTATTATTTATTAAACCAAATACATGCCATGAGGACCAAAAAAGTCGATCCGGCAACGCTGTTGCCTCATGTTATTGACAAAAATAAACTCCAAGCCTTCGCCAATGAGCAAATTGAAATCTGCAAAGAGGTGTTGGACAGTCCTTAATATATTTAAAAAAACAAAAACTGGAAAAAACAATCGTGGGATTTTTAGGGGCTTACTAAATACCGGAGCTACAGATAGAATTTTCGTATAGTTATATCTGCTCATATATGTTATTCTCTAACAAACCATTTGTAATGTGTTGGAATGGATATGACTAAAGATTCAGAGCTATCTGCAAACGACAATAGTAAAGCACATCCATGGCGTCATTGCCCAATTGGATCTCATTATGTGCGTGAACACTTTGTGCGCATACCACCCAGCAAAAAACATCCCAAGGGCCTGGTTGTAACCAGACATGCGCATTGTAGAAAAAATCCTAATGGCACAAAAGATTTATTATCTTTTGATGAAATCGCATATATTTCCAAGCATTATTTTACGGATCTCCCCGGATCGCCCAAGCTTAACCCATTAACAAAGTTCGGAAAAATCGGCGATCAGTATGACAACTTAATTCTTCTGGGTTGGGTACGTTATTGGAACGACGTATTAAAATTCAAAGAACCCTTAGATCCTAATTTAATAAAAGCATTAATTGGTTCTGAATCTAGTTTCAAAGCAAATATTTCACTCGAAAAAGGAGCTCATGGATTAATGCAGTTGCTACCAGAAACCTTCTCTTACCTACGAGACCCCGGAAAGAAAGAGCTAAAAAATTATTTTGTAAATATTAATAAAGCAAAGTATTTAGAACCATCAGCCAATATTTGCGCTGGCGTGCGTTGGTTATTCAGAAAAAAATCCACCGCTTCTTCAAAGTTGGGAAGAGACGCCACTTGGATTGAAGCAGTAGCAGACTATAAAAGTTATCTAAACGAAATGATCAGCGGTAAAGACCCTAATCCTAAGGGCATGGAGAGGTTTAATGAATTATATGAAGAAATTAATAGCAAATAAACTCAAATTTGTGACGCTCATTTTCTTATATTTTATTGTAGGTAATGCATATGGAATTGATCCGTCCATTAGCGCCAAATATCCTTTTGCACTAGCTAACGATGATCATGACATTTTAACAGAAGCAGAATTAGCCGATACATCGCATGGAACAGGAACTATTTGGAAATGTTACCGAACTGATAATGTTACCATAACTTACAGAGTTATGGAGTATAGTAAAGAACATGGTGAAGATGTCGCTAATTTCAATATTTATGTTATAGATGAGAATGGTATAGTTAATCAATATGGCATGCGCCGTGGTATGGGTGTATCGTATTGTAAAGAAACCTCTAAAATTTGGAAAAAATTGATGGCGAATCAGGAATATGTTTGCATCAATGGCGATAATGTTGGCACTGCCAATGAATTATATAATGGCAAAACACAGCAAGTTATTGGCTGGGTTTTTAACAAATTCAAAACCAAGAATGGTTGTGTCAATTTTTTTGCTTCACGAGATTGCACCGGCAAAGAAATCCCAGTGGTTTTTAAATAAATTAGGTGTATAATGCGATATACAAATTTAATCAAAAATAAATTTTGAAAATAAATCATTTAAATGATTCCTATTATGCTTATGCGTGTTGGCTTTCCTGATTGGCACGATAAAGCCATCCCAGGGATAACACGCAATCTTATTGAGGAACGATTCAATCAATTGAGTGAAAAAAGCTCAGCACAAGCTATCTAGAGCCTCATCAATTGAAATCCTGGTTTGAGGCTCTATCTCAAAACTCTGAAGGTAAATTTAAACATAATTCAATTAAAGACTATTGTGCTGTTGTGCTACTAACGGGCTGTCGAGAACAAGAAGCAATTGGCTCGTAGCTTCAGTCTATACACCATTAAAAGGCTGCTTAATCACAGTAATGGTGGTGTCACTGCAGGATACATTCAGTTTAGGATAGAAGATCTACGGGAACCGCAATAGGTTAATGAGAGCGGTTGCGATTTGGGTGGTGATTTCTAGTTTATCTTCTTCTGGAAGATCAGACATACGACGCCCTCTTCGTCATTGATTCATAGAAAGTTGATTCGGTGATCATACTATTTCTCCTACATACCATTCGGAAGCAATGGTAAGCCTAAGACTCTTTAAAAACTGACGTTTAGGTTCATCATGTGCACCACAGACAACGAGAATTTGTACTGATCCTTTTGTTTTGGCAACCTGTGTGAGTTCCGAGATTAGCTGCTTGCCGACTGATTTCCACATAGAAGGCTCGGAAACACAAAAGTCATCAATCAGCAAAGTTAGTCCACCTGGATCGTACACTTCTGATGCTACACTGAGCCTGCCGATTATAAAGCCAATGATCTTCTGCTGTAATTCTGCAACAAGTATGACATGATCATTTTTTTGCAATAATTTTTCAAACCATTTAGTTTGATTTTTATTCGCGTCTTCTGCGTGTTTCCAAAATTGAGGTTGAGCTTGCTCGTAATCATGACGTTTCACATGAGAGAGAGCAACTATGGCTGAGATATCGGTCTCAAGGGCTTTTCGAATAGGAAAAATCTCTTTAGATTGATTCTCTGCGATAGTGTTAAAAATAAATATATTCATCGAATACGGATCAGAATTCTCTGCTGTTTTTAATTCTTCTTCTGTCTTAAAAAATTCCTTAAAATTACCACCAGAAACATCGGTAATCATTTTACGCCAAAAATTTACAGCTTTTATATTTTCTGGCATGACTGCCACTGACCATTTTCCTGGAAATTGTTTAAAAATTTCTTTAGCCACTTGTCTAGCAATACCTTTTCCTTGAAATTTTGCAAGAACGAAAAATTCCCCTATATTCCAATCTACTTGTTCAGTAAGGATCATCTTATCTAGCAAAACAAATCCTGCTAATTCATCATTAACTCTTATCAAAAATGCTTGTTCGTTGGCACTTTCAAAATAATGCTTAAAGTCTATACATTCAAACATCCCATTTTCAGGACATTCCCACCCCATGTATTTCGTTCTATCATATACATAAAATCGAGCCATGTTTTGGATGGTCTGATAATCAGCAATAGTAGCCTTGATTAGTTGCATCAAATTTTACCTCTGAAGCAAAGAAGATGTTGAAATTCCTGTGGATAGTTGACTCTAACCTTCGCTCGTTGAAAAACAATCTCGGCAGCCGTATGGCCATGAGCAGCCCAATGCATTTTGTTTTGGACAGTGGCAAAAAATATTTGTGACGCCTCAACGCTCGGCTCATAGTCAATGCTACTGGCGTAGATATCCAACACTTTGCGCCAAAATACTTTTTCGCTGGAACGTATGTCGCGAATTCGGGCGAGCAATTCATCAAAATAATTACCACCATCCCCGTGTTTAAAACGTTCATCGTCCAGCGTAAACCCTTTGATCAGATATTCACACAAACGCTGTGTCGCCCAGATTCGAAATTGAGTTCCCCGATGTGATCTAACACGGTACCCAACTGAAATAATGACCTCTAGGTTGTAGTGAGTCACCTCCCGCTCAATCTTCCGTTGACCCTCAATTTGAACTATCCGGAAATTCCGGATAGTTGACCCCGAGTTTAATTCGCCTTCTTCAAAAATATTAAGGATGTGCTCATTGATAGTGCTCACATCCTTTTGAAATAACTCGGCCATTTGCTTTTGGCTGAGCCAAACTGTCTCATCGATGAGCCGAACTTCTAGTTTTGTTGCACCATCTTCGCTATTGTAAAGAAGAAACTCACCAGTATTCATTTAACAAACCTACAAATATTTAACACTATGCAAATGACATTGATTTCAACTAATAGATCAAATTGTTTCATAACATACCCCGGATCCAGTTACATTCTATTCCAAAATTGGGCATAGAACGTAATTGTATCCGTTATTTTTGAATTTTCAATCAACCTGAGGCTCAGCCTTCCTTCTACCCGTTTTTATTTTTGGTAAGCTAGCCAAAACATTTTTTAGCTTATCATCGGGTAGCTTTGATAAAACCGCCAACCCCGCCCGCATGAGCTCGGACTTATTAGTTTCAACCCCTAACTTAAGGCACTTCTTTTTAATATCAAGGACGAGCTGGGAATCACTTTTTAGCATCGAAAAAGTGTCTCGGACTATACGTTCATCGGCTTGTTTCATTATGGGGTTGACCTTATAGCAAAAGCAATAGCCCTTACAGACTGATGCTGACTATAAATTTACAGGAGCACTCCGCTTTAAATTTACATCTCAACTTAGAGCTATTAAACGATATCCGCAAGCACATTGAAAATAATTTTGATTGCATCTTGAAACTCCCATCTTCTGTTCCCCGAGAGACCGAACGCGCTCTAATCAAATAAATGAATCTGCTGTAAAATTTTCAAAAGTTCCTCCTCATTTTTTACAACAGGAATACCATAATTTTTGATCTTTTGATGATACCATTCATATTGTACATGACTACCTCCTAAAAACCCTATTACTGTCATATTTGCGGTAAGAGCGGCTTCAATGCCCGCCATACTATCTTCAATAACAATACAGTCTTGTGGAAAATATCCCATTTTTTTTGCTGCGTATAAAAACAAATCAGGCGCTGGCTTACCTTTATCTACTTGCTGTGATGTAAATATAGAATCCTCATGAAAAAATGAAAGTTGGTTAGTTAATGTAAGAGCGCGAAGAACACGGTTTCTTGGACTACTTGAAGCCACGCATCGTTCTATTTTTTGATCCTGAAAAACCTGTAAAATATTTTTTATTAATGGATTTAATTCTATTTCAAACGCATCCACAGTAGCTTGTTGTCTGTCATTAAAAAATTGACCTGGAATATCGACACCAAATTCTTCAAGCAGTATCTTTCTTTCTGTTTTATCATTTACGCCAGTAAATAATCTAATGCTTTCTTCGACCGATATATGACACCCAAATTGTGCTAAAGCCTTTATTCCCATATTATGGGCAATTATTTCGCTATCTACAAGCACCCCGTCACAATCAAAAATAACACATTTATTCATAATAATTCGTTCCAATAGTATAGTTTTCACCTCAAACTTTATTAGGATTTTCTAAATAAAATTCGCGTAAGCTCATATACAATTACACTTATTTGGTGGGCCCACTAGGACTCGAACCTAGGACCAAGGGATTATGAGTCCCCTGCTCTAACCAACTGAGCTATGGGCCCTGTACGGGTTACGCTATTTTATCATGAGTAGAAAACTTTTTACATCCCCTTTAGGATGATGAGGTTGTCTTCCCCTCGCTGCGTTTTATTTCCTCTTCTTCTAAAAAGGTTTTTAGTTGATCAGCGCGACTGGGTTGTCGAAGTTTTCGAAGTGCCTTGGCTTCGATCTGTCGAATACGTTCCCGAGTCACATCAAACTGTTTACCAACTTCTTCTAGGGTATGATCGGTATTCATATCGATACCAAAACGCATTCTAAGCACTTTGGCTTCTCTAGGCGTCAGACTGGACAAGACTCGTTTGGTCGCTTCCCGTAGACCCTCCGCTGTTGCAGCATCGGGGGGAGATAGAACACTGCCATCTTCCAAAAAGTCCCCTAAATGCGAATCGTCATCGTCCCCGATGGGGGTTTCTGTCGAAATCGGTTCTTTCGCAATCTTAAGCACCTTACGAATCTTTTCTTCGGGCATGCCCATTTTCTTACCCAATTCTTCAGGGGTCGGTTCGCGTCCCATTTCTTGTAACATTTGTCTCGCCACGCGATTGAGTTTGTTAATAGTCTCAATCATGTGAACCGGAATACGAATGGTTCTAGCTTGATCGGCAATGGAACGGGTAATCGCTTGACGAATCCACCAAGTGGCATAGGTAGAAAATTTATACCCTCGTCGATATTCAAATTTATCTACTGCCTTCATCAAACCAATGTTACCCTCTTGAATTAAATCCAAGAATTGCAATCCTCGATTGGTATATTTTTTGGCAATAGAAATAACCAATCTAAGATTAGCTTCAACCATTTCTTTTTTGGCGCGTTTTGCTTTCGCTTCTCCCCGGGACATATTGCGGTTCAATTCTTTAATTTCTGAAATTTTTAATCCCGTTTCTTCCTCGAGGGCCACTAATTTTTTTTGCTGATCAATAATCGCCTCTTTATGAATTTTAATAAATTCAGAATAAGGCGCTTTGGCATTAATATGTTCTGTTACCCACGAAAAATCCGTTTCATGATTCGGGAATGAAGTGATAAAAATCTGCCGAGGCATACGTCCTTTGTTAACACAAAGTTCTTCTAAGATCCGTTGATGGTTTCGCACACGATCTTGCATATGACGCATTGCGTTGGTCAGTGCATCAAAAAGACGAGGCACCAATTTAAAGACAACGAAACATTCTCCTAATTTACTCAAAGCAAGTTGTGCTTTTTCATGAGTTCGCCCGAAAGATTTTATTGCTTTTTCAGCCTCACGCTTAAATTCAAATAATTCTTCAAATCGCCGTCTTGTTTCGGTTAAATCGGGTTCCGCATCAAAAGTACTGCTTTCACCCCCTTCTTCCTCTTCTTCAAGGGGAAGCGTAACGGCAGGTTCTTCCATGACAATAGCTATTTGAGGGGCTGAATCTTCGACAGGGGGCGAAACAGGGACACTATTATCCACGAACCCATTTAAAACTTCATTCACTCTAATTTCGTTTCTT
>Ga0206998_1088_pt1 | contig 24260 bp, 19 predicted proteins | sample Alteio_BWMinCont_FD_153309 | JGI IMG/M metagenome (GOLD analysis project Ga0206998, IMG submission 153309) | Enriched cells from forest soil in Barre Woods Harvard Forest LTER site, Petersham, Massachusetts, United States -... | ecosystem: Environmental > Terrestrial > Soil > Temperate forest >... | reverse complement strand
GTCGACAGGCAGGGTCATGTTCTCTGGCGGGCGTCAGGCCTGCTGACACCGGCCGACCGCGTGGCTCTCACGGCGGCGGCGAGTTCACATTCCTGAGCTAAATGCCAGGCTCGCTCTCGGAGATTGAGTCGAGGCTTTTCTCCATCACCAGCGCGTCGAGCCTTCCAAGATAGAAGCCGCGGATTCGTCCCGTTTGAGAAAAGCCCAGCCCGCGATAGAAGGCCTGCGCGTCGATATTATCGACCGCTACCTCCAACCTGAGGATCGCGGTTCCGGCGCTGGTGAGCCGGTCCAGCATTGAGTTCATCAGCCTGCCGCCCAATCCCTTTCTTCGTTCTAAGGGAGCGACGTCGATCGTGATGATGTGGCCGATGCGCCTCGCATGCTCAAGATAAGACTCGGCGATGATGAAGCCCAGGATGGCTTTGGTTGAATCGTCCTCGGCAACGACGCAGAGCGAGCGAGGGTGGGCGAGGTAGTAACGGAGATCGGCGCGGGAGTAGGCGATGCCGGGACGAAAGCATTGCTGATCGAGCGCGAAAAGGGCGTCGAGGTCGGAACGCTCGATGCCCCTGAGATGTATCACCGGCTGTTAGCGCTGCGCCTGAGCCAGCCCTGCCGAATCCGACTCTTTCGGTTCGACCACCACGCCGTCGTAGAGAGAAGCCCCGATCAGCTGGCCTTGCATCGAATGCACCATGCGAACATTCCAGCCGGCATCCCACCACTTCCAGTTCTTCTGTTCGGGATCCACCGCAAACACCAGAGTGGAATTGCCGGAGGTGATGATCACCCGCTTCAACGCCGCGTCGTAGTCAATGTTGCTGATATCGGAGACCGGAAGCTGGTTCATGGCAATCCAAGTATGCCCGTGGTCCTGGCTGTAGAAGGCTCCCTCACGACCGCCAACCCAGAGCGTTCCATCCGGAGACGTGGTCAGGGCGCGGACAGAGGCGAGCTTGTCCGGCAAGGCGATGGAGGTCCAGGTCATTCCGCTGTCCTCCGAAAGCCGGAGATCGTCGCGCCGCGCGGCAAACACAATGGCTCCGTTGGCGTCGACGAAGCGGTATTTAGGCTCGTTCAGGACGGGCCCGGTCCACGTTGAACCCTGGGTCGCGCTGCGGTAAACACCGTTTGCAGTAGCCGCAAACCAAACTGGTCCGTTTACGGACAGATCGCTCACTTCAGCGTCGATGGTTACGGGCTTGGAGGTGTCTGTTGTGGTTTTAGTGGTCTTTTTACCCTTGCGCACCACGGTGACAGTTTTAGTCAACGTGTTCACCACCGTGCCATCCTGCTGCCAGATTGAACCATCCCAGCGAAAAATCCCGTGGCTGGTTCCCGCGATGACGGTGCCGTCGTCGCCCTGGGCAAGGCTGAAGACGTCGCGCCCATCGAGTCCGCTGCTGCGCTGGGTCCATGTTTTGCCGCCATCGTCGGTGACAAATACGCCACCGTAGATCTTGTCATTCACCACACCGGCGTAGATGGTCTCCGGATGCTTCGCGTCGGGCAGCAGCGCTGTTACCTGGCGCTGGTAGAAGCCGCGGTTGGTCGCCTGAAAGCTTGCCGACGCATCCTGGCTGGTCAGCACGCCGCTGCGATCCGTGGCCAGCATTACATGCTTGTTATTGCGAGGATCAACGTAAACGTCGTTGATGATGACGTCAGGCCCGGTCATGCGGCTCCACGTCGCGCCACCGTCTGACGTCTTATACAGACCCTCGGTTGTACCCGCATAAACCACCTGGCGGTTCGTGGGATCCTGCATGAGTACGCGGGTGCGACGCGCGGTGGAAGGAATGCCCTGAACCTTGTGAAACAGTTCGCCTGCCGTGCTGCTCAGGTAAATGCCGGAGCATGCGCTGGCGTACACCACGCTGGGGCGGGTGGGATCGATGATGATGGAGAAGACATCAGAGTCGTCGATCAGACCTTGCTTGATGTTGTGCCAAGTGGCGCCTCCGTCGGTTGTCTTCCAAGGGAGATGCCACGTTCCGGCGTAGATGGTCTTTGGATCTACAGGATCGATAGCGATCGACTCAACCTTGAGGATCTCACCGTTACCCACAGGAGTGATCTGCGTCCAGTGAACTCCCGAGTCCGAGCTGCGGTAAACGCCGCTGATCGCACCCGCCACCAGAATCTTCGGATCCGACGGGGCTTGGGAGAGAGCGCGTATAGACTTCCCGTCCATGTCGGCCGAGGCCGCCCATGTCGCGCCTCCGTCGTGGCTGATGTAGATGCCGCCGTCGGTGCGGTCCAACCGCCAGACGCCGGCGTAAATGGTCTTCGGGTCGGAGGAGTCGATCACCATGTTGTCGACAACCAGATCATCGACCTTGCCCAGGCGCGCGAGCCGCTTCCAGGTGGCGCCGCCATCGGTCGACTGATAGATCCAGCTCATCGTCGTGCCCATGTAAATGTGGGACGGATTCGCGGGATCGTATGCAAAGCTTCGGGCGTCCCCGCCTTCGGGGCCTACTGAAATCCACTGAAGTGCGGCGGCAGGCGCCTGGTTCGGCTGGATGAGGATAAGAGCGGCCACGCCAAGGAAGAAAAGTCGCAAAACTGTATGTCTCATGTTCGTTCGTTAAACACTCGCTTCTCGCATGATACGGGGGAGGGGGCTCTTCCTATGGTAACGCCGCAGATACCCCTGTGGGATGCAAATACTACGGCATGCGATTTCCCTTCCGGAAATACAAAAGGCTGGCCGAGATTCCGGCCAGCCTTTTGGGTTGAATTACGTTCAGTTCAGGTTTTACTGCGCAGGGGCTGCGGCCTTGTGGTGACGTTCGGGCAGCGGCTTTCTGACCTGCGGCTTGACCGTCGATTCGTCGACCGGAGTGGTTCCCGGGTTGTCCTTGTCGAAGTCGGCGCCCGCAGGCACGAGGTAGTTGTCGACCTCGTTGGTTCCTGTGGTGCCCGTCCGTACGGAGATGCGGCTGGCATCAATGCCCTTCTCCGTTACAAGGTAGGCCTTGGTGTTGACTGCGCGCTGCGCGGCCAGATCCGGCATGGCCTTCGCATGCTTGCCCTTCGGCGGAGCCTGCGGCGCTGCGTTCCCGACAACGACCACGGTCGCATCGGACGAACGCTGCGCATTCAGTGCCACGTCATCGAGGCAGCCCTTCGCGTCGTTGTCAACGCGAGCCGGACGCTTCGTGTCGTGGTCGAAGGTGACCGTGCACAGTTTCTGAGTGGTTGGCGTGACTACCGGCGCCGGAGCGTTGATCGTAACGGTCGTCGTCGCCGATGCCGTCTGACCCTTGTCGTCCGCCACCGTGCAAGTCACAGTGATCGTGCCCGCGGGCGCTCCCGTCGTGGACAGGGTTGCCGTTGTGCCCGAGCCGCTGATCGTGCCCGAGGAGGCCGTATAGCTGTAGGTCAGCGGGCGATTCTGCGGGCTTACGCCGGTCGCGGTAATCGTCGAGCTGTCACCTGGGTTAATCGAGGACGGGTTGGCCACGCAGCTCACTGTCGGCGGCTCGTAAGGCTTCACGGTAAATTGCGCCGTGCAATCGGCTGCCTCACCAGGCTTCGTGCCTTCGCTGACGTGTCCGGTCACCGTATAGCTGCCGGGCGCCAGGCTGCCGGTATCGATGGTGGCGGTGGTACTGGTTCCACTAACCGTCACACCCTGTCCGCTCCAGCTGTAAGAAGCGGTCTTCTTGGGATTGAGGTTGGAGGCAGTTCCGGTTACTGTGACCGGCTCACCCGGGAAGATTGCGCTGGGGGTTGCCGAGCAAGCATACTGCACAGGTGGAGGAGGAATGATGCTGCCGAACTTCCAGACCAGACCTGAGCTCAGACGAGCGGCGTTAGCATTGACGCGGCCACCATAAATAGGTTGAGGGCCGTAGTTTACATGAAAATATTCGTAGTCCGCTTGAAAGAGGCGCAGCCCAATGCGGTGATTGAAAAAGGGCAGATTGTAATCCAGACCGCCACCAGCCGTCAGAGCAGGCCCCCATGTGGACTTGAGGGTGGTGAAGGGCGGGTTGTCCGGGCCTTGCCAGTGCGTTGCGCCCACGAGGCCATGAACAAAGGGAGTCATACCCGAGACCGGGAAGCGGAAAATGATGCCGGCCTGGCCGGTGTAGCCGCCATCATTTTTGTCCTGAGGGTGGAATCCAAATTCGATCTGTCCGCCAACGTACTTGTTGAAGTAATAAGCGCCGCTGAGCAGTGCGCCGTAATTGACCGCATCCATGTTGCTGGTGAAGGTTGTCCCATCCGGCTGGGTGGTAGCGACGTTGGCCTTGGGGGCTATGTAGGAGTAGCCGGTGAAAATATCGATCCGAGAGATCGGTGCCTCGGGCGGAGCTGCCGGTGTCGTACTTTGCGCATACACCGCAGATGCTCCGATCCCAACGGCGCACCCCACCAGCAGCACTCCGCTCAATTTACTAAAAACACGAGAAAGCATGCGTCTATCCTCCGCAACCATTTTGGAAGTCACACAAAAAACTGGGGGCCTATGCACGATAGGCCGGAAAGTTAGCAAACCTCAGTCGAACGAAACCGATAAAGCAATAGCGGTATCCAAAGTACCATACTTTAATACGCTTAGAGCACGATTTCTTCAATAAGTTGTCTCGACTGATACGTATGACTCGATTTGCGCAATCGCCGAGACTCCCACATTGAAAAAACTCACCTATTGCCGCTACTCTTCGATAATCGAACCGTTACTGCCAGCTAACCCAATGAAAATAATATCTTACTGCAGGTTGAGCACGCGCTTCAAACTGCCGCGTTCGTGCTGAATCTTCTCTTGCAGAAGCGTGAGCGCGTACATAAGCTGCTCCGGACGCGGCGGACAGCCGGGCACATAAACGTCTACCGGGATGATCTGATTCACACCCTGCACCAGCGCGTAGTTATTGAAAACACCACCGGATGTAGCGCAGGCCCCCATTGAGATTACCCACTTGGGTTCGGGCATCTGGTCGTAAAGCCGGCGGATTACTGGAGCCATTTTCTGGGAGACACGGCCGGCGATGATCATCAGATCCGATTGCCGGGGGGAAGGACGGAAGACCTCCATGCCAAAACGCGCCACATCGAAGCGCGATGCACCCATGGACATCATTTCGATCGCGCAACAGGCGAGTCCGAATGTCATCGGCCAGACCGAATTCTTTCGCACCCAGTTGATGGCAGCGCCGAGCGAGGCGAGAACAATTCCTTCGGGCTGGTCGTAACCGTAGCTCACCTCATGCAGCTTTTGGCGGTTCTTCGCGCTGCTTTCGAGTGCGCCGAATAGATAACGATCCTGCATCGCTTCGCTCATGCTTCAAATATAACGCTTCTTACGGTTCTTCAACTCGCGAATTCCCTGACCTGCAACCTTTGCATCGTCCCGCAGGAGTAAGCGAGGAGATCTTTGCCCCAGGCGCTAACTTCACAACGACCATTTTCGACTGTGCCGTCCTGAATTGCGACTGTCAAAACTGTCAGGTGGCCAAATGCGCCACTGATGCATCCGTCGCGACCGTCAATCATCGACGGTCGGAGTGTGCGAATCGTGCCGAAGACGGTGACATGTTTCTCCAGCCTGCTTTATCTCTTGCCTGCGTCGAAACGACTCGGTGCCCGCGGGTACTGTGCTGCGTCGCAATTCCCTATTTGCCAATTACGAAAAATATGTAAAAGTAATTCAATCCCTGTACGAATCCCTGATGCTGGGTCATACCAATCCTGGGAGATGCATATTGCTGCATCCCCGGCGAGGTTCGTTTTTCACCAAGGCGTTCCTCGACTTCAAGACGCCGGAGGTTCACCGGCACGCCGCAACGTTTTGCAACCTGTCGTTGGGAGTGTTATGCGTCGTTATATTTTCAGCGTCCTGCTTGGATTGACCCTCTGTTGTCCTGTTCTTGTTGCCCAGACGCCGGCGGCCGCGTCAACCTCGGACCGCCTTTCCAAGCTCGAAGCGCAGGTAGCGCAAGCCCAGTCCTCGGCCGATAATGCCTGGATGCTGACCAGCTCCGCGCTGGTGTTGATGATGACCGGACCAGGCCTGGCCCTGTTTTATGGCGGCCTGGTGCGCAAGAAGAATGTGCTTTCCGTGATGATGCAGAGCTTCGCGATGATGGCCATCATCACCGTGCTATGGGCTCTCGTGAATTACAGCCTGGCATTTGGACCCGGGACGAGCTTTATCGGCGGGCTGCATAACGTCTTTCTTCGCGGGGTCGGGCTGGCACCTGATCCGGACTATGCGGCGACGATCCCTTTGCAGACGTTCATGATCTACCAGCTGATGTTTGCGATCATCACGCCGGCACTGGTGACGGGAGCGTTCGCCGAGCGGATGAAATTCAGCGCCATGGCTCTGTTTCTCACGTTGTGGTCCATCGTCGTGTATTCCCCGATGGCGCACATGGTGTGGGGTAAGGGAGGGCTGCTCAACGCGTCGCTCGGAGGACGGTTTCCCACGCTGGACTTCGCAGGCGGCACGGTGGTCCACATTACCTCGGGCGTGTCCGCACTCGTCTGCGCGCTCTACCTCGGAAAACGCGTCGGCTATCCGAGGGAAGCCATGCCGCCCCACTCGGTGGTGCTCAGCTTCATCGGGGCGTGCCTGCTCTGGGTGGGATGGTTCGGCTTCAACGCGGGTAGCGCTCTGGGCTCGTCGCCCCTGGCTACAAGCGCCTTCGTCAATACCCACTTCGGAGCGGCCGCAGCTGCACTGAGCTGGGCGCTCGCCGAGTGGATCCGAAACGGCAAGCCGAGCGCACTGGGTGCCATATCGGGATCGGTCGCGGGCCTGGTAGCTATCACTCCGGCAGCAGGCTTTGTACAGCCTTTTTCCGCTATTCTGATCGGGCTTATCGCCGGCGCCTTCTGCTATTTCATGGTCATCAAGGTGAAGTCGTGGTTCGGGTATGACGACTCGCTCGATGCCTTCGGCGTGCACGGCGCGGGAGGGACAATCGGCGCGATCCTCACCGGCATTTTTGCCTCGAGCCTCATCAATCCCATCTTCAAAGACGCCAAGACGGGAACGCCGCTTCCATCCGGCGCCATCGAAGGCAACTGGCACCAGGTTGGGAACCAGCTGGTCGGCGTTGCCATCGCGTGGGTGATTTCCATCGTTGGAACACTGGTCCTGCTCAAGATTGTCGACGTGATCGTCGGTCTGCGGGTGGCACCCGATGACGAAGTCGAAGGTCTTGACCTCACCCAGCATGGCGAGGAGGGATATGACTTTGCTTCCTGATTCGTGCAAACCTGTTACTCTTCATCCCTGGGATTGAGCTATGCATAAGATCGAAGCGGTGATTCAACCGTCAAAGCTGGATGCTGTAAAGGACGCTCTCGTGGAAATCGGGATTGAGGGCATGACCATACTTGAAGCACGCGGCCACGGCCGTCAGAAGGGACATACCGAGTTCTATCGCGGACGCGAGTATACCGTGGACCTTCTTCCGAAAATAAAACTAGAAATGGTAGTGCCCGACGAACTCGTCGAAAAGGCCGTGCAAGCGATACTGTCTTCGGCCCGTACCGGCAAGATCGGCGATGGCAAGATCTTCATCTCAAAGATCGACGACGCCATCCGCATACGAAACGACGAACGCGGCCCTTCCGCTCTTTGAGGATTGCGATCAAGTCTGGAGTTCTGGGCTTGATCGGTCCGAGCAAGTTTCCCGGCGTGGTAAGAGGATCGAAACAAACGACCCATCGCCGATTGGCTATCGACGATTGCGCTACCGGTCTATCCGAGAGTTCCTGGCCGGAGAGTTTTTGAATCGCGAATGACTGGTGACTCGCCATCCCTTGTGCGGCTCCGCGACCTGTATCAACAGGAAAGCGCCGACCTGCGTCAGACCTTCGAGCGCGGAGGCGACGGCTCCGCAACTATCCGCCGCCGCGCGTCCACTGTGGACAACGTTGTTCGCGAGATATGGACGGGCGTTGCCGGGAACCCAGAACGCCTCAACATCGCGCTGGTTGCGGTCGGCGGTTTTGGGCGCAGGGAACTTTTTCCCTATTCCGATGTCGATGTGCTTTACCTGTGCGCCAACGACAGCGTTGAGCACGATCACCACGAGACGATCCGCAGCGCGACCCAGGCGATGTGGGATGTCGGATTGCGGGCCAGTCCTTCAACACGCACGCTAAAGGAGTGCGACCGCGTCGATCCGGAAAACCTCGAGTTCACCGTGTCGCTACTCGATCGCCGCTTTCTGGTCGGCGACTCGCCACTCTACAAGCGCCTCGAAACCGATCTGCTGCCGGCGCTTATGCTCCGCGAATGGGACACGATCGTGCAGAACCTCTCGGAGATAGCGCGCACCCGCCACGCCAAATATGGCAATACGATCTTTCATCTGGAACCGAACATCAAGGAGTGTCCGGGAGGGCTGCGCGATTACCACCTTGCCCAATGGCTGACCCTGCTCTCTTCCCTCCAGACGGAGAAGGCATGGCCCAAGCCTGCGGGTAACGCCTTTTACGGGACTCACAACGACCGCGAATCGGCCTTCGACTTTCTGGCTGCGGCCCGATGTTTTCTGCACTACCGCAACCGTCGCGACGACAACACGCTGGATTGGCAAGCGCAGGACGAAGCGGCCGCACAGAGCATCGGACTGGAGACGCTGGGGTCCGCGGATCCGGCGTACTGGATGCGCACCTACTATCGTCACGCTCGCACTATCTATCGCCGTGCATCGCTGCTGATTGACGATCTGCCGCCGGCGCGGCGTTCCTTCTACAAGCAATTTCGCCGCAAGCGAGCGCCTATTCCCGGCACGGATTTCTTCCTCGAGCACGGCCGACTGGACCTGGACGAAGCGGCTACGGATGTCGATGGCGACGCAATTCTGCGCGTCTTCGGTAGCATCGCCCTGCATGGGTACAAGCTGAGCCAGAACGCTGAAGACCGCATCGCGGAAAGCCTCCCGGTGCTGGCGGTCCAGATGCCGGAAGGCCCGTTTCTATGGAATTGCCTGCGCGAGGTGCTGCTGGGGCCTTATGCGGCGCATGCCCTGCGAACCATGCACGCACTCGGCATTCTCGAGCTGCTCATTCCGGAGTTTCACGGCATCGATTCGCTCGTCATCCGTGATGCCTATCATCGATACACCGTCGACGAGCACACCTTCCTGGTGATCGACAACGTTCACCTGTTGCGCCAACCACATCATGACTGGGAAAAACGGTTCGCAACTCTGCTGCCGGAAATCGAACGCCTCGATCTATTCTTTCTCGCGGTCCTCATGCACGACACCGGCAAAGCGCGCCGCGCGGGAGAACACGCGAGCCAGAGTGTGGAGCTCGCCGAAAGCGTCTTTGCACGCCTGGAGTTTGATCCGGAGGAGCGCGAAACTGTTCGCAGGCTGATACGCAATCACCTGGAGATGTCGATGGTGATGCGCCGCGATATCTTCGCTCCGGAGACGATCCGCAATTTTGCCGAGAAGATCGGATCGCAATCGCAGCTCAAAATGCTGACCCTGATGACGTACGGGGATATCAAGTCGGTCGCGCCTGATGCACTGACTCCGTGGAAGGCGGAAAATGTGTGGCAGCTTTACATGGGCGCATCCAATTTCCTCGACCGCAGTGTGGACGAGGTCCGCTATCACGCCGACGAGGATCCAGCGCTTCTCAACCGCATTGTAGCTCTGGTTCCGGACCGCGCGACGGAGCTGCGTACCTTCCTCGAGGGTCTGCCGCAGAGGTATATTCAGACCCGCCCGCCGGAGCAGATTCGCAATCATTTTCAGATGGCGCTTGACCTGCCCAGGGAACCTGTTCAGGTCTCGTTCCGAACTGTGCGTCAGTTGAACGAGATTACGCTGATTACCGCGGATCGGCCGCTGCTTTTTGCTGATATGGCCGGCGTGCTGTCGGCCTGGGGCATGAACATCGTCAAAGCGGATGCTTTCTCAAACGCTGCCGGCATCATTGTGGACACCTTTCAGTTCGCCGATCCTTTTCAGACGCTGGCACTGAACCCATCTGAGATCGATCGCTTCATACAAAGCATCCGCGATGTCGCCGCGCAGCGAGTGCCGGTGGAGAAACTTCTGCGCTCGCGCAGTCACTCGTCCAGGCGGACTCAGGCGAAGGTCGCCGTCGAAACACGCATCGAATTCGATAACGAATCGTCGACACACAGCACGCTGTTGCAGGTGGTATCGCAGGATACAACCGGCTTGTTGCGGGAGATTGCGAAGAGCTTCGCGGAGTGCCGCTGCAACATTGAAGTCGCGCTAATCGACACTGAAGGCGAAATGGCGATCGACGTCTTCTACCTCACCTCGGCGGGTAAAAAGCTCAACGAAGAATCACAACAAAAGCTGGATGCGGCTCTGACCAAGTCCCTCGAACAACTACGCCAATAACGGATTCCCGGAGCAGGCTGCTGGGCGCTCCGGAGCAGGCTGCTGGGCGCTAATGATGCTCTGAAAGAGGGCTACTTCAAGTAGGCCCTGACTAAATCGATCAGATCCTCGGCCAGTTCGGTCGGCGCCATGGAGCTCTTTTCTGTCGTCATCATGTGATTGCGGACGTGATCTTCCAGAACTTCTCCCATCAGACTGTTGATCCCGCCGCGCACGTTCGCCAGCAACATCAGCACGTCAGCGCAGTCGTCGCCGGTAGAGAGCGATCGCTCAATGGCGTCCACCTGACCGCGTATTCGCCGGATGCGGGCAACCAGCTTCTGCTTATCTCTGTCGGTATGCGTCATGATTTTTCCCTTGCGTATATCCTAGGGGGATATGATACACCGTATTAAACGGTGTCGATAGATCGTTGTCTCCGGGCCGATGCGTCGCGAGGTTAAGGCGAAACAAGCTCTTCGTTCGTACGGAGATAACTCGGTCACTGTAACAACTCTGCAATCTTGAACATCGATCATCATTCTTTGTACGACGGCCCTAATACTGGTAAGCCGGCGCTGACTCCGGAGTGAAGCTGTGCGTTTGTTCGTCGCAATCCCGTGCCTTCTGTTGTGCCTCCATTTCGCAGGCGCGCAGTCGCCCGCCTCTTTGCCGGACGCACCGACCCCGCGGATTCTCTCGCTGACTGTTCAGGAAAGCCACGATGCTTCCGGTGCCGACTCCAGCAACGGCGGTTCACGCCAGCCGGCTAGCTCGCCATCTTCATCCGAGGATGTGGCGGTCTTTCCCCATCCGGTAAATACGCGTTATTACTTCGGTGGACAGGCAAACAGCATTGGCCAAGTGAACGCGCGCTTTCATTCTCCGTACCAGGGAACGAACAGCTTCCTGCCCGCGGTTGAACCCAAGGTATCGTTTGTCGGCACATTCTATTCCGCATTTCAGCCGCATCGAAATCTGCGCTACAACACTGACCTTATTGTGGACGCCGAGAGCGCAGGAGGGCGCGGTCTGAGCCAGGCGCTTGGCCTGGCGGGATTTACGAATCTGGATGTTGTCCGAAATCCAAATCTCGGCTCAGCACCCTATCTGGCGCGCGGCCAGATACACCAGACGATCGGGCTAACGAACGAGATGGTCGATTCGGATAGGACGCCACTGAGCCTTGCCATCAGGGTTCCGGTGCGGCGCTTTGAATTTCGGATCGGCAAGATGACCTTACCCGATCTATTTGACATAAATCCGGTGGGGAGCGACAGCCATCTGCAGTTCACCAATTGGACTGTCGATAACAATGGCGCGTGGGACTATGCCGCAGACACGCGCGGTTACACGGTTGCAGCGGTCCTGGAATACGACGACCGTAACTGGAGCGCCCGCTATGGTTTTGCCGCGATGCCTACGGTTGCCAACGGCATCGATCTCGACTGGGCGTTCTCGCGGGCTCACGGTCAGAATATGGAATTCGAACTGCGGAAGTCGTTTCTCCGTGGCAGGCAGGGCGCGACGCGGATCCTGAGCTTTGTGAACACGGCACACATGGGTATCTACAAGGACGCCATCAATAATTACCTCGAGGGGAAGACGCCGACACCGGAAATCGCGAATGACGCACCGTTCGGGACCGTCAAGTACGGTTTCGGCTGGAACAACTGGCAGGAGCTGACACAGAATTTTCGGATATACAGCCGTGTCGGTTGGAATGAGGGAGCCCATGAATCCTTCGCCTACACCGAAGTGGATCAGACCGTCTCGTTCGGCGGCGACTACGCCGGGACGCGATGGCATCAGCCCGATGACAAGTTCGGCGTTGCGTTCGTGAGCAATGCCATAAAGAAATATCACCAAACCTATCTCGCGTACGGCGGGTTAGGTTTCCTTCTCGGTGACGGCCGGCTCAACTACGGACGGGAAAATATCGTGGAAGCGTACTACACCCACCACATCCACACGGGATTGTTTGGCTCGGTGGGACTTAGTCATATCAACGATCCGGGTTACAACCGCGACCGAGGCCCGGTGTGGGTGCCGAGTGCGCGCCTGCATGTGGACTTCTGATGGACCGGCGAACTAGCGTGCCTCTTACTTTCCGGGGCCTACCGCCTTTTCGAGTTGTGCAATCTGCTGCTTCATCAGATCGGAGTTGGGACCGGCTGGGGTGTAGGTGAGGCAGTTGCGCAGGTGGTCGAGGGCTTCGGCGTAAGCTCCCTTGGAGGCTAGAATCACAGCAAGCAGTTGCTCGGTGTTGGGAGCTGTGTGCTGAGGATCCATGGCCAGGGATTTCCGGGCGCTCGCTTCTGCGGCGTCGCGATTTCCGATGTTAAAGTTCCCGACCGCGCTGAAGTACCAGATTTGCGGCGTGCCGGCAGGATCAAGCTTCAGGTAATGATCCGCGGCATCCGTAACTTCCTGCCATTTCTTTTGGGTTGCGGCGAGTTCGGCGATTGGTTCGTATGGCGGCACAAACTGCGGATCTGCAGCGACCGCCTTCTCAAAGGAGCCCAGTGCGTCCTGCGGCTTCGTCTTCTGCTGCAACTTGCCGAGCTGGTACCAGGCCTCGGCAAACTTGGGATCGGTCTGAACTGCTTTTTCAAGGTCGCGCTCCGCTCCATCCGGATTCTTGCTCATCGCTTCGGAGCGAGCCTTATCAAACTTCTTCAGCGCATCTTTAGAGGCCGTGACGGTTGTAGGGCTGACTCCGTAGCCCGTCGCATGTTCGTCCAGATGAAGGATGATCGTGCCCATGTCGGGGTTGTCGTTGAGATTGCCGTTGTTGATGGTTAGAACGCTCGATCTAAAACCGGCCAGCGACGCCTTGATCTGACATCCGACTAACTGCGCGGCCGTGACTGGCTTGCTGTCTCCCACCTGCGGGACGAGCTCGGAGGTTGTCTTTATACGGCCCCCGTTCTCGATAGAGAAGTTGCCCTTCGGATCCGTTTGTGTGTTGTATTTCACAACGCCATTGCAATCGACGATTACCGGAACCGGGTCCCAGGGAAGCACACCGCCGTCGACGGCGACCTTTCCCGTGAAGTACATGCTTCCATGCTGGTGGCTCATCACCTGACCGAAATTGGCGTCTTTGCCCATGCCGCTCGCCAGCTCAGGGCCTTTGCTGGCATTTGCGGCAGCCCCAGCCGCAGCCCCGCCGCCGCCAGCCTGGGCGAAGACGGTGACAGTGAATCCGATTCCTGCAACTGCAACAACCAGCAATGTGAGTTTCATGGCTCGTCTCCGAGACGCCAAATTATCTACCCGGCATAGACGAACGGGAAGAGGAATTTGCCGCAAACACCTCTGCTTATATTTAGGAGCATGGTTGAGGCCTACTCGTCCTGCTCGCGCAATTTGGCGATCACGCTGAAATCCTCGAGGGTGGTGATATCGCCTTTGATTTCACCGTTGGTGGCAAGCTCGCGCAGCAGCCGGCGCATGATTTTGCCGGAACGCGTCTTGGGGAGCTGATCGGTAAAGCGCAGGTCGTCGGGCCGCGCAAGAGCGCCGATCTCCTTGGCTACCCAGGCACGCAGCTCTTCCTTTAATTCCGGTGAGGCTTCATGGCCACTCTCCAGAGTGACGAAAGCGGCGATTGCCTGCCCCTTCATTTCGTGAGGGCGGCCGACGACAGCAGCCTCGGCTACCTTTGGGTGAGCGACGAGTGCCGACTCTACCTCCATCGTGCCCAACCTATGACCACTCACATTGATGACATCGTCTACGCGACCCATCAGCCAGTAGTAGCCGTCCTTGTCGTGACGCGCGCCGTCGCCGGTGAAATAGGATCCGGGAATCTGGCTCCAGTATGTCGTCGCATATCGCTCGGGATCATTGAAGATGGTGCGCGCCATTGATGGCCACGGCTTGCGAATTACCAGCAGGCCTCCCTGCCCGGCCGGCACTGGTTGGCCTGACGGGGTTACGACCTCCGGAACAACGCCTGGGAAGGGCCGAGTGGCTGAGCCGGGCTTTGCGGGAATCGCGCCTGGAAGCGGTGTGATCATGATGGAGCCGGTTTCCGTTTGCCACCAGGTATCGACGATCGGACAGCGGCCTTTGCCGATGACATCGCGATACCACATCCAGGCTTCAGGATTGATTGGCTCGCCTACAGTACCGAGCAGGCGGAGACTGTCGAGGCTGTACCTCTGGGGATATTGATCTCCCCACTTGATGAATGCGCGGATCGCGGTCGGCGCCGTGTAGAAGACGGTGACCTTGTGCTCGTCGATGATCTTCCAGAAGCGGTCGAAGTCGGGAAAGTTCGGCGCGCCTTCGTACATGAGCGTGGTAACGCCGTTTTGCAGGATTCCGTAGACGACGTAGGAGTGTCCGGTGACCCAGCCGATATCGGCCGAGCACCAGTAGACGTCGTCCTCTTTGAGATCGAAGACCAGTTTGCTGGTCAGATACGTCTGGACGGAATAGCCGCCCGTCGTATGTACCAGGCCCTTCGGTTTGCCGGTGGTACCCGAGGTGTAAAGGATGTAGAGCGGATCTTCGGAGTCCAGCTCCTCAGCAGGGCAATCCGGGGATGCAGCTGCCACCAGATCGTGCCACCAGTGGTCTCGGCCGGCGAGCATGTGGATCGGCGAGCCTGACCGCTTGTAGACCACGACATTCTTCACGGTCGAGCAGTTCACGACGGCTTCATCGACGGTTGCCTTCAGCTTTACTTCATTGCCGCGCCGATAGGAGGTGTCCTGAGTAAGGATGGCTACGCATTGTGCGTCATTGACACGGTCGACGATGGCATTGACGGCGAAGCCTCCAAAGATGACGGAGTGGATAGCTCCGATGCGCGCACAGGCCAGAATTGCGATGGCCAGCTCGGGAGTCATCCCCATATAAACTGCGACGCGATCGCCCTTCCTGATGCCGAGCGATTTGAGAGCGTTGGCGAATTTCTGAACCTCAGCCAGCAGCTCACCATAGCTCAGCTTGCGAACCTCGCCGGGTTCACCTTCCCACACGATCGCTGTTTTCTCACGCTTGCCGTTGTGTACGTGGCGGTCAAGGCAGTTATAGGAGATGTTGGTCTTCCCGCCGACAAACCACTTTGCCCACGGCAGGTTCCAGTCCAGCACCCGGGTCCACGGCGCGAACCAGTGGAGTTCCTTCGCAACGCTGTCCCAGAAGCCCTCCGGATCGGCGACTGAGCGCTCATAAAGCTCTTCGTATTCGGCAAGGCTGCCAACGTGAGCCTTGGCCGCAAACTCAGGCGGAGGGGGAAAAACGCGATCTTCGCGGAGGATCGAATCAAGGTTCTGGTCAGCGGCGGTCGGAGAGCCCATGCGTATTTTGTCCCTGCCTGATGAAAGAAAGTATTTGTCCAGCGGCGAATTTGCCGTTCAAAACAAACACTAAAGGTTGCGAACACGCAGGCGCAAGCGGTTTCCTGTCTACATGTATAGACAATATGGAGAAATGCCGCGACTTTGCCGCCGCGCGCAATGCATTAGACTGGCGTTTTAGGCACTTTTTCGGGGATTTCTCGTCTTGGCTGAACCTGTTATCGCGCATCCTGAGCTCCAGAAGCTACGCATTCTCGCTGTTATTCCCGCCCGGCTGGGCTCTACGAGATTGCCTCGCAAGGTACTTCGGGAAATCGCTGGAGAGCCGATGATTGGTTGGGTCTATCGCGCAGCGCGAGCCTGTTCGCTCCTGGATCAAGTGCTGATCGCGACCGACTCGGAAGAGGTTCTCAACTTCGCAAGCGCGCACAATCTGCCAGCGATTTTCACTCCGGAGGATTGCGCCAGCGGCACCGATCGCGTGCAGGCCGTCGCCGAATCGATCGCCGCGGATATTTACGTCAATATTCAGGGTGACGAGCCGCTGGTTCGTCTGGAACATCTCGATGCGCTGCTCGAACCAATGACCCGACCGGAAGTCCAGGTTGCCACGCTGGCTACATCGTGTGCGCCCGATCAGATCAACAATCCGAACGCCGTGAAAGTGGTCACCGCGGCCAACGGGAGGGCGCTTTATTTTTCCCGTGCCACGATCCCTTACGACCGAGACGAGGCCGGCGGGGTTCCGTATCGCAAACATCTAGGCATTTACGCGTATCGCAAGGATGCACTCAAGCTCTTTCCAAAGCTGCCGCCCAGCAGGCTTGAGGCGGCGGAAAAGCTGGAACAACTCCGGTTCCTTGAAAACGGCGTCGATATTTATGTCGGAGAGACTCCGTATGACACGATCGGTGTGGATACAGAAGAGGATCTGCGCGCGGTCGAAGCGATTCTGCAGAAGCAAAGAGTTTAGGCGGTCAGCTCTATTCCGCGCGATTCGCGGCCGAACGAAGTAACCAATGCCACGCAACACGCGACCAGCAGCACAGTGACTGCCAGGACTCTGCCGAATCCCCCGAAACGCTCTGCGGCGCGCGCCTGAATGACCGAATTGCGCGAGGTAATCAGGTTACCGAGCTGATAAGCCAGGCCTGGGAACGTTGCCCGCATCGGACCTGGAGAGAGTTCGCTCAGGTATGCTGGCACGACACCCCAAGCTCCCTGCACCATGAACTGCATGAGGAAGGCGCCCGTCGCAAGCATGAAGAGCGAATGACCCAATGCATACAGTGGAATTATCGGCAAGGCCAGCAGGGCGGCACAGATGATGGTCCGTTTACGCCCGAAACGTTCGGAAAGCCCTCCGAAGAAGACCCCGCCGAGAAGTGCTCCGACGTTGTAGATGATTCCGATGGTTCCGGTGAGGGTTGCGGAAAAGCCGTGGTCTTTCTCGAGAAATGTGGGATACAGATCCTGTGTGCCGTGCGAGAAGGCGTTGAAGCAGGTCATCAGAAGGACGAGAAAGATAAAAGTCGGGGCGTAGCGTTTGATTCCGGCTGTGAGGCTCAGCGTTTTTGCGGAGGTCTGTGCGGCGGCCACCTTGCCGCGCTGGCGCCAGACGGGAGATTCCTCGACCTTCCAGCCAATGTAGAAAACCAGCAGAGCAGGTGCGGCGCCCACAAGGAACATGCCGCGCCAGCCGACCGGATGGCCGTGCCAGTACATATGGGTGAAGAGAGGAAACAGGAGCGCATAAGCGGCTGCGGCGGCGAGATAGCCGACGGCGTAGCCTTCCTGCAAGAGGCCTGAGAAGAACCCCCGGCCCTCCTTGGGCAGCGTCTCAAAGGCCAGCGCGGCCCCCACGCCCCATTCGCCACCCATGGCTATCCCAAAGAGCGCACGGAGCCAGTAAAGACCGTGCAGCGATGTCGCGAAGGCGCACGCCAGTTCGAAAACGGAATAACAGGCGATGTTCAACATCAGTGCAGGACGGCGCCCATATTTGTCAGCGAGCAGTCCAAAGAGGAAAGCACCGACGGGCCGGAAGGCGAGAGTCAGAAAGAGAGCTTCAGCAACTGCGGATGGCTTCGTTTGAAAGTCCCGGGCGATCGCCGAAACACAGAAGACCAGGAGGAAGAAGTCGAAGGCGTCGAGCGACCAGCCCAGAAAGCTTGCAGTGAACGCGTGGCGCTGCTGCGGGGTCAGGCTCCGAAAGGGGGTAGACATTCGCAAAGGAGAAGCTACGAGATTATCAGAGCCTGTTTCGATCTAAAAAGACAGCCAGAGGAGCGGTTCAGCTTTCCGCTGCACCATTTGCTGTTCCGGGATGTTCGATCTCCTTGGCCCTCTTGTGAATCTGATGATGAAGGCAGTAGAGGGCCAGTTCCAGCCGGTCCGACACGCCGAGTTTGTCATAGATCTTGCGCAGGTAATTCTTGATTACCTGTTCGGTGGTGCCGAGCTGGAAGGCAATTTCCTTATTTCGCTTGCCCTGGGTGATACAGGCAATGATGGAAAGCTCTTTCGGAGACAGCCGGGGCTGTGACTTCGGATTCGTGATCGCGGTCGCTTGCGACCGGTAGGCTTCGATGACCCAATTCACCGATTGATTGTCGATCCAGGTCTCGCCTGCGCCGATCTTGCGTACACACTTGACAAGCAAGTCGGGGGAGATCGAACGCGGAATGATTCCGCGCACACCACGGCGGTAGAGCTCCACCGTATTCGCCTCGTCCGCACCGGCCGTCTGGACGATAATCTTGATGTCCGGCGCCACGCGCATGATCTCCGGAATAGCGTTTGCGACGCCGGTGATCAAGTTGCTTTCGAGCAGTAGAACGTCGGCCGGATGCCGTTCGAGAGCCGCCTGCAGGTTCTCGATGCGGTCCACCTGCGCGACAACTCGCAGATCGTCCTCCAACGCGAAGACCTTACGCATGCCCACGCGGTAAATGGCTTGTGAATCCGCCAGCACAATACGAATCAAGGGCCGCTCAGGAGTGTTGGGGGATGGTTCCCGGCTTACCGCTTCTTCACTCGTTCCTTGAACAATGTCAGCCATAGCTTTACTTCCTGAGATAACTACTGAAAACTGTATTCGTCAATCACGGCCGCGGCGTACGTCACGGAGCGGATGCCGTATGAACGAACCACCCTCCCCGAGCAATGAACTGCCGCACTTTCATCCGGAGCAATCGTGCCTTCCGGTATTTCAATGAGGAACTCCACCACTGTTCCGGGTTCCAATAATTCGCCCAGCCGCAGAAGTACGCCATTCGCGGATATATTGTCGGTAACCGCCTCGTACAGTTTCGCGTCGGCTACCAGATGTACGGGTAAAGCTAAGGGGAAACGCACGGCTGACCGCAGACCTACGGGAGTCTCTGGTACCATGCGTTGCGTTTCCAATGCAGCGACATCCTTTAGCAATTCAAATCCCGCGCTGCGATCAGGCTGTCTGGGAAATTTCTAAGTGTCTGATCGGCTGCTGCCATGAAATTACCAAAGTTTACACGGAAGGCCAAGGAACTTTCGAGAAATCGACTGCAACTTAGATGTTACTTCGGTCTATTATTTGCATCCCCGGCCGGGGGCTGGAAGGCCGCCGAGGCGCCGACCCATTCGAGGTCCCGGTTATGGTCCACCCCCATCATCTTTCCGCGGCCCAGGCGGATCAGGGGAAGCACCGGCTCGAGATGGCCGCCGTCAGGCCAGAGATAAAGGATACGGATCTCGGGTTGGGTGGGGCCGTGGGGGGTGTCAATGACGTTCTCAAACCTAACCCGCTGCTGAAGAAGGTAGTTGCGGCGTTCGCGCGGCGGGATCGCGGCGAGGTCTTCAACGGTCGGGGCGAACCTGATTCCCTTTCCAGCGAAGGAGAACAGGGGCTTCAGGATCCATTGCTCGCGGTCATCGGGCAAGCGGTCGCGGCCTTGGCCCCGGAACCAGTCGTCGAGGAAGACGGCGGGCGGAACCGCAGGGTGGTCGAGGTAGGGGATGGAGAACTTGGACAAGTGGAAGTACCAGTTGGGGTGGCCGGCCCACTCGACGTCGAAGTGCTCGCGGTAGTCGAACTGCAGGTGGATCTGCTTCTGGATAAGCTCGTCGACGATGGCGCGGTTGTATATGCGCTGGATGGGGACCATTCTGGAGCCGTCGCGATAGCACAAGCGGGGCAGCTTGCCGGGACGGTCTTCGGGCACGACCTCGGAGATGTCGATGACGCGTATGCCGAGACGGTCGGAGGTGACCTGGAAGTCGGGCAGCGTCTTCTGGTGCTGGGGATTGACCTCGGTGAGCACGACATGTTCGGGATGATGGCCGCGGGTGATCACGCGGTGCATCAGCTTCCAGAAGGTAGCTTCGGTGTGTCCGTTGAGGTAGGGATCGAGGGTGGAATCGAGGCCGAAAGCGGCGCGGTAATTCTCGGCCAGCACCAGCTGATAGGCATAAACAGACGGAAAGGCCTGCAGTTCGACGAGGCGCGGGGCGAGCTTGCCGTTTGAGTCGCGTACCAAGCCAAAGTCGACGGTCATGAAGTGGGGGTGCGACGTCTCGTCGGCGGCGCAATACGCGTCTGGGATCGCCTTGCGGGATTCGGCGAGGTATTCCTGGTCGCCGACCAGCTCATATGTCAGCTCGGCTCCGATTGCGGCCATCTCTTCGAGCAGCTCGCGGGGCAGAAAGACCGGCGTCTCGGCCACACGAAAGCTTACGTGGGTGCGCACGCAGGCATCGAGATTGTGCAGGAAACGCCTGTAAGTTTCAGGGCGGAACCGCGAATTGAAATCCTGACGCAGGGACGGAATCACGCCAATAGGGTATACCCGGCGTAACGGTTCAGGAACCGCTGACGGTATCGCCGATGCAGGGTATACTTGGCCTCTCAATCCCGGGAGGCGCCATGCGTATCCGCTCAATTGCAGTGACGGGCCTCTTGTTACTGTTTCCCTTCTTGATCTTGGCTCAGCAAAAGAAGATTTATCTCGATCCCAACGACGATTTCTCGGCTTACTTTTCCTCGGCAATCCATAAGAAAAAGGTGCCGGTTACAGTGACAACAGACCCGCAGCAGGCGGACTACACCGCTCAATTTCAGGCGAAGGCCAGCGACGGAACCCTTCTCCAGGGAATTCTCTCCTCGCTTGGCCAGGGCGGTAACGACATCAAATCCTTTAATGAAGTCGTTATGACGATTGTCGAGGCGAGGTCAAAAGACGTCGTCTTCAGCTACACGTGCAGAAAAGTCAGCCAGAATATGGGCGCCAGCTCAGCTCTTGCTACCTCGGTGGCGGAGTGCCTGGCCAAGCACTGGAAAGACAGTATCCACTAGCCATCGAAGGCGGGTATCTACTATTCCCAGTAAAGCTTCCCGCGATCCCGCGGCATCAAGGGCATGTGAGCTACGCTCCCCCGAATCCTACTGATTCTAAGCCGCTTACCTGAATTAACTCATCCTTGGCTTGGAAGAGCACTGAGGTTCGTTCATTCAAAAGGGTTTATCTCTTCACGACTTGCTTTCCCGCCGTAAGGTGTTGGGAGCACAAGAACCTGCATCCTTCAGGTGGTCCCTCGCATCAGATTGATTGACAACAAGTCACTCAAGTGCGAAACTTGCCTGACGAGGCTCGCATTGAGCGCAAGTTACGCAGAGATTCTCAGGAGCACCCAATGGCAAAGATTATAGGAATTGACTTAGGGACGACCAACTCGGTTGTCGCGGTGATGGAAGGGGGCGAGCCGAAGGTTATCGCCAATGAAGAAGGCGGACGGACAACCCCCTCGGTCGTCGCATTTACAAAAAGCGGGGAGAGGCTGGTTGGCCAGGTGGCGAAGCGCCAGGCGATCACCAATCCGCAGAACACTATTTATTCGATCAAGCGCTTCATGGGCCGCCGCTATGACGAAGTGACGGACGAGATGAAGATGGTCCCCTACAAGGTAGTGCAGCAGGGCGATCACGTGGCGGTTGAGGCGCAGGGAAAGCTGTACACCCCGCCCGAGATTTCGGCCATGATTCTTCAGAAGCTGAAGAAGGCCGCGGAAGATTACCTGGGCGGCACGGTTACCGAGGCCGTCATCACGGTTCCCGCGTACTTTAATGACGCGCAGCGCCAGGCTACGAAAGATGCCGGGAAGATAGCCGGACTGGACGTGAAGCGCATTGTGAACGAGCCGACAGCGGCAGCACTGGCCTACGGTCTCGACAAGAAGAAGGAAGAGACGATCGCGGTATACGACTTTGGCGGCGGCACCTTCGATATTTCGATTCTTGAAGTAGGTGAGGGCGTCATCGAGGTGAAGTCGACAAACGGTGACACGCACCTGGGCGGCGACAACATCGACCAGCGCATCGTGGAGTGGCTGATTGATGAGTTCAAGAAGGACGAAGGACTGGACCTGAGCTCCAAGGGCAACGAGATGGCGCTGCAGCGATTAAAGGACGCCGCCGAGCGCGCCAAGATCGAGCTCTCGACGGCTGTCGAGACGGAGATCAACCTGCCCTTTGTGACGGCAGACGCAACCGGTCCGAAGCACCTGGTGAAGAAACTGACGCGTGCCAAGCTGGAGCAGCTGGTTGAAGACCTGATCCAGAAGTCGGTCGAGCCGTGCAAGAAGGCCATGGCCGATGCCGGTGTGGACGCAAGCAAGATCGACGAAGTGGTACTGGTCGGCGGTCAGACGCGCATGCCGCGGATCCAGCAGCTGGTAAAGGATCTGTTCGGCAGGGAGCCTCACAAGGGTGTAAATCCTGACGAAGTAGTCGCGATCGGTGCGGCGGTGCAGGCGGGCGTACTGGCGGGCGAGGTGAAGGATCTGCTTCTGCTCGACGTGACGCCGCTGACACTGGCGATCGAAACGCTGGGCGGAGTGGCTACGCCGATGATTCCGCGCAACACGACGATCCCGACGAAGAAGACGGAAACCTTCTCGACGGCAGCGGACAGCCAGACCGAAGTCGAGGTTCACGTGCTGCAGGGCGAGCGCCCCATGGCAGCGCAGAACCGTACGCTGGCCAAGTTCAAGCTGGGTGGAATTCCACCGGCTCCCCGGGGTATCCCGCAGATTGAAGTAACGTTCGATATCGACGCGAACGGCATTCTGAACGTGACGGCGAAGGACAACGCCACGGGCAAGGACCAGAAGGTGACGATTACCTCGTCTTCGGGCCTGAGCAAGGAAGAGGTCGAGCGGATGGCGAAGGATGCCGAAGCTCACTCGGCCGAGGACAAGTCGAAGCGCGAGGAGATCGAGGCGCGGAACGGGCTCGACAGCCTGGTCTACAACATCGAGAAGATGCTCAAGGAGAATGGCGACAAGGTCTCCGGCGCAGAGAAGCTCGATGTGGAGACGGCGCTTGGCGACGCGAAGAAGACGATGGAAGGTCAGCCGAGCGCGGCTGATCTGAACGCGGCGAGGGAGAAACTGACCGCGGCTTCGCACAAACTGGCCGAGGCGATGTACAAGGCCAATGCAGCCAGCCCGGCGGGCGCTCCGACCGACGGTGCGACAGCAGCTTCGGGCACGACCGAGGAAGCAAAGAAGGATGAGGGAGTCATCGACGCAGAATACGTGGACGTCGAAGACAAACACTAAACGAAAGAGCACAGCGCGCGGGTAACCGCGATTTGAATGAGGGGCGTCTCGATACGGGGTGCCCCTCATGCTTTCAGAATTAAAGGAACTGAAATGACCGATACTCTCTGGAAATGCGAACAGCTGCGGGCTGGGCAGGTTTGCAACAAAATCATGTTTGATACGCGCGAAGAGGCGGAGAGCTTTGTGGCAAAGATGCGCAAGGCGGAGCCGGATCTCCTCTGGCGAATGGAAGCCGTAGAAGCGCGGATGGTGTGGAACTAGATGGTGTGGAACTAGCGTATGCCTGAGGGAAATGAGATCCACCGGTTTGCGAAGCGTCATGCGGCTGCCTTTGCGGGCAAGCGCGTGCGGGTGGACTCCCCCAACGGCGGCTTCCCGGATGCGGAGATTCTGAACGGACGGACGTTGCGCTCGGTTGAAGCAGTCGGTAAACATCTCGGTTACGTATTCGGGCGGGACCTGATTCTGCATGTTCACCTGGGAATGTACGGGGATTTCTGGGAAGGGCGGATGCCCCTGCCTCCCGAGAAAGGCGCGCTACGGCTGAGGATTTATACCAAGGCTGACTGGATCGAACTGCGCGGCGGCACGGATACGACGATCTTCAGCGCCGAGAAATGGCAGGCGCTGCTGGCGCGGCTGGGGCCCGATCCGCTACGGGAGGGTTCCGATCCTGAAAGTGCGTTGACTGTAATCGAGAAGCGCAAGACGCCGATAGGGCTATTACTGGTGGACCAGTCGGTGATTGCCGGAATTGGCAATATCTTTCGCGCCGAGTTGCTGTACCGCGCGCGGGTAAGCCCGTTCCGGGCCGGAAAAGAGGCAGGCCGGGCGTCGGTCAAGGGGATCTGGCGAGACGCGCAAACGCTGATGCGGGCGGCCATCGACGATCGCCGAATTGTGACCACGCGAGCGAAGCATCGTCCGCACAGGCGCGGAAAGGCGGAGGACAGCGAAGTGCATTACGTGTATCGTCGGCACGGAAAACCTTGTTTTGTGT
>Ga0206998_1086_pt1 | contig 24349 bp, 21 predicted proteins | sample Alteio_BWMinCont_FD_153309 | JGI IMG/M metagenome (GOLD analysis project Ga0206998, IMG submission 153309) | Enriched cells from forest soil in Barre Woods Harvard Forest LTER site, Petersham, Massachusetts, United States -... | ecosystem: Environmental > Terrestrial > Soil > Temperate forest >... | reverse complement strand
GCAGATGAACCACAAACGGGAACAGCCACAGGACCGCGATGATGGGAAGGCCGAGGATAGAAAGGACGATAGGGTGCCAAGGCTGTAGCAAGTCGCCCCTAAACAGCTCCACGGGAAACTGATTTCGGCCACATCCTAGCACGCCCGCCAGGCGGTTCCAACCGGAAATACGCGGTTCCGCCGCGCTAGCTCTTCGGCGCGGGGGCGGGTGGGGCGGCCTGGCCGTTGGCGAGCGGCGGAGTGATGGGGCGGCTCTTGGCGCGCAGGTATGCGACCAGCTGCGCAATCTCATTGTCGTCCAGCGATTCGCGGAAGGGCGGCATCTTTTGGCCGCCGTTGAGGATATGGTCGGTCATTTTCTCGGGCGGCCAGGCCTTGTCCTTGCGAATATCGACCAGCGATGGGGCCTTCACGGTACCGACACCGCCGTCTCCATGGCAGTGGGCGCAGCCTTTGTCGCGAAAGAGAACGGCGCCTGCCTGCTCATCGGCGGATGCGTTCGAGGAGGCGTGCGCAGAGGAGCATCCGAGCTCGACAGAGGAGATTAGCAAGATAAGGAATAAGAGCTTGGGCCGGACGATCACAAGGGGTATTTTCTCATGTCAAGAAGTTCGGGTGCCTCCATCATTTGGCGACATCCGATGCTTCTTGCGGGATGGGGCACCCCTGTTGTGGAGGGTGGTGCTATCCCACCCTTGCGCACGGCCATCCCAGCGACGCACCCAAAGGGTACCCGCTGTCGCCGGGGACCCCGGGAACGCGCAAGGATGGGGCACGGATGTGCGGTTTGGCCAGCTCGATCAGCGCTCCTTGGGAGCGAACCCGAAGGTGACTGAGACAGTAAAGCTGCGGCCGGCTACAAATGTCGGATTGTCGCTGCCGTTGATGGCGGTGGTTTGCTTAAACGGATCGACGGTGGTAGTTCCGGGAATCACGTTTGTGGTTGGGCTGCCGGCCAGGGTAAGGGCGGTCAGGCTGTGCTGGTTGAGCAGGTTGTTTCCGCCTAACTGGATTTTGGTCTGGTCGAACATCGAGTGGCTGCGGATCGTGTAGTTGAAGTAAGCGTTGGTGACGTCGAAGTTACCCACGGTGGCCTGGTTGTGGTAGGCGCCGCTGTCTACGCGCTGCACGCCGACAAGCTTGTTGAAGACGCCGAGGTCAAACCCCTTGCTTTGGTAAGTGACCCCTTGCATTGCGGTGTCCGAGGGGGTTTGCGCGACCCAGAGGCCGGACGGGGCGTTGACATAGAGAGGAGCGGCGAGGGTGCCGGCATTCACTTCACCCACGTAGTACGCGTTGGCGCCGCTGGCGTTGAGGTAGAAATTCAATCCACGCATAGGCACGATGGTGGTTTCAAACTCGATGCCCTCGGTGATGGAACTGGGCTGCAGGAAGTTGACCGTTTCCGTGGTGGTGGGATCGATGACGCTGGAGTAGCTGTTCTGGAAACGGATGCGGTAGGCATCGGCATCGAGCGTGAAGTGCTGAAGCTTGATGACCGAGCCTATTTGGTAAGTAGTGGACTTTTGTTGCTTGGGCGGCGTGAGGAGGCCGGGATGGGGATCGGCCTTTGACGGCGTGTGGTTGAAGTCGTAGACGCTGCTGGGGGGCACGATGCTGCCGGTTGCTCCCTGCGCATAGACGGCCCAGTTGGGAAGAATGCGATAGTTGACGTCGAGCGAGGGCAGCCACGTGGTGAAGGTGCCTGTGTCGGTTGCGGTGGTGGGGCAGCCGGTGGTTTGTCCGAGGGGGCAGAGATTGCCCACGGTCTTGCCGTCGTCAGCATGGTGGAGCACGTCGTAGGTGTAGGCCGCATACTTGGTGCCCGCGGTGATGTTCAGGCTCTTGGTGAGGTGGAACTCGTATTCCGCGTAGGGCTGATAGGAGTTGGTCCAGAACTGCTCGGCGAAGTTGGGCAGCGCCTGGTCAGTCCAGTTATTCAGCGGATCGGTGGGGTACTGATGGCGGTCGGTTCGCGCCCACTCATACCACATGCCGCCGCGGAAGACGCCGAGTTTCGAAGTCTGGGTGAGGACCGCGGTCTCGCCGTATTTGCGATAACTGTTGTACTTGTCGACGGCGCAGGGGAGTTTGCCCTTGACCTGCACATTGCAGGGCGCGATGTTGACGCCGTTGTAGGTCTTGGAGCCGTTGATGGTGGTGGACTCGGTGATGGGCGTCGCGTTCGAGAACAGCTCCGCGTTGTCGTAGTTGTAGGTGTAGGGTTTGACTTCAAGATAAAAGCCCTTGCCGAACTCGGTCTTGAGACCGACGTACTCGAAGTCTGTGGGCACGTGGTAGTTGTTGTACTGGTAGTCGAGCCAGTTATTGGGGTCGGAGTTGTTGGTCATCATGAAATTGATGCCGGCTCCGATGAATGTCGAGTTGACGCCGGTGCAGGTGTAGGGGGCGCCCGCGGGCAGTCCCAGGGTCTGGCAGCGCGTGGGGCTCAGGCCGTAGGTGTAGGCGTCGAGATTGATGACGCCGCTGAAGCCGGTGAGCACCGTCTTGGGCGAGAACTGGTACTGGTAGAGCAGCGAACCGGCGTTGCGCATGTTGTAGTTGAAGGTCTGATAGCCATCAGAGGTCATGCGGTGCCAGTCGACGAAGAGATTCGACTTGGCGGGGCTGCCGAACAATCCAAAGAGGCCGGAGTTGAACGCGCCGTCATAGAGCTTGGTGTTCCAGGTGCCGTAGGAGAAGGTGCCGCGGATGTCGCGCTCGCTGGTGAGGGGCTTGGAGAGCAGGTGGATGGATCCACCGAACGGGGTGGGGCCGGTGGTTGAGGCTGAGCCGGGGCTGCGGTCGAAGTCGACTCCGCCGATCCATTGCGCGGGGAAGAAGGCCCATGAATGGTGAGTGGGCGAGTTGGTGTCATAGAAGGGAATGCCATCGAAGTCGATGTCGAAGTCGCCGTCTGGGAAGCCGCGGAAGTAGGTTTTGCTCTGGCCCAGGCCCACGCCGTCGCTGCTGATGGTGAAGGTGCCGGGGACGATCTGGACAATCTCGCCGTAGTCAGCGATGGGCGAGGTGAAGTTCTCAATGTAGGTGTTGGAGACCAGCGACTGGGCGGAGCGCTCCTCAATGAAGCCGCCGCTGGGCGCAGCTTGCGAGGCGATGGACTCGATGCCGGCATTGACCTCAACCTGCTGTATGACGGAGCTGACGGTGAGGGAAAGAGGGAGCTGTTGCGCCTGGCCCGCGGAAAGAGTTACGCCGGCCTTCGAAAACTTGTTAAAGCCTACGGCGATGACCTCAACCGTGTAGGTTCCCGCAGGGAGGCTTTCGACGGCGTAGTTTCCGCCGGCATCGGTGCGGGCGGTCTTGATCGCGCTGGTGGCGGTGTTGCTGATGCTGACTGTTGCACCCACCACGGCATTGCCCTGCACGTCAGAGACGGTGCCGCTGATTTTTGCGCTGCTGGGTTGCGCGTTGAGGGTGGTGAAGGAAAGCAACAGAAGAACCGGCAACGCGAGTGTGCGGACACGAATGGCGCTACTCGCGAGGGATCTCGCGATAAGGTGTTTCAAGTGGACCTCCAAAAGTGTGTTGCAGTGGGCTGTTAAGCGGCCCTGGGTAAGAATTGCTGTGGGATTTGGAAAGCAAGTCTGACCGTAACAACTTTGTGTGAACGTGGAATTACGCCCATATTGCGGCCAGGTTACAGAGGCATGACGATGCCTCCATGGAAGTTGCAGACCTGCTTAGGGATCGGGATCAAGATGAATTCGAGTTTTTATGCGAGCGAGCTTCGGCGCGAGATTGCGGCGCGGAACCGGGAGTATGCGCGGGGACGGGCGCATGTAGAGAGTTACGGCGCCGATCCAGTGGTGGTGTTTGGGCCCGAGCTTTCTGATAACGGGGTCGAGCGGCATGGAAATTTCTACGATGTGGCCTATGCTGCGATTTTGAGCCGGCCGGATTGGATGAAGCGGTTTGGGAAGGTGCACACAGGCGGGAGAAAGCTGCCGAAAGCGGAGGATTCGAAACGGAAGTGGCGGGAGCTTGATTCTTGCATGAGTTCGGATGCGCTGCTGATGAATGTGTTTTGTACCCCTGGTGCGGTGTTGGCCCCTGCGGTGCGGCGGATGCTGGGCTTCGATGAGGATGCGGCGCCGGTATTCGGATGGAAGGCGCGGGTGCCGTTGGCGAGCGGGTTATTCGATCGCACCGAGGTGGATATGCGGTGGGGCGATCTGCTGGTGGAGGCGAAGCTGACCGAGGGTGATTTTCAGACGCGCGCGGCGAAGATCGTTGAGGGGTATCGGGATTTCGATGCGGTTTTCGATCGCGAACTGCTGCCGCGGGTGGAGGTGGCCCTGACGCGGCGTAAGCAGGCGGTGGAGTTTGCGGAGGAATTTACGCAGGAGTGGGAGGATGCGTCTTCTTTGGCGCCGGAGGAGACTGGTGCGATTGCCGGGGAGTTTCGTGCCGGGCTGGTCGCGGAGGCGGAGGAGCGGGGGCCGAGGGAGGAGCGCTATCTGAGCTATCAGCTGATCCGCAATGTGCTGGCGGCGTATGCGGCGGGAGCGCGGTTTTGCGTGATCGGCGATGCGAGAAGGCCGGATCTGCGGGAGGCGTGGTTCCGGGTGATGGCGGCGGTGCGGAGTGCGGAGATGCGGACGCGGTGCTTGATGCTGACGTGGCAGGAGTTGGCGCCGGTGGTGCTGTTGGGGTTAAGGGAGTTTTTGGAGGTGAAGTATGGGATTGGGGCGGGGTGAGAGGATCTTTGCCGGGTGGGAGGCCGCCGCTACCAAACGGTCTTCAAGCTGGCGGCCAGGATGCACCCGTAGCGGCTAATCACGGGCACGTTGAAATGGAGGGCGGTCGCGGCAATCATCCGGTCAGGCATGTCGGGGACTTGAGCGCGGAGAACATGCCGCATGGAGTGAACGATGGCGGCGGTGAAGACAGCCTCAATGAACACGTGCTCGGGATCGGCAATTGCGAGCGTGAGTTCGTCGAATACGGCAGAAGGTTGGCGGTTTTTCTCGACGAGGTACACAACCTCCGCGAAGGTGATCGACGAGATGGCGATCTTGCGCCCGGAGGCTGCTGACTGAGCGATGAACGCCGCGGCAGTGGGAGGTAGCCGGGATCGTCGAAGAGATGCCAAATAGCGGTGTGAGTATCGGCAACGGCGGCGATGGTCAAAAGTTTTCACCGAACGCGCGGAACATGTCCTCACGATTGGTGTCGATTTCCTCGGCGGAAGGCGCCGCACCGTAGCTGGAGAGTGACACCGCGTCCAGTCTTGAAGGGTGTTGCCGACGCATTGACCGTGAGCGGCGGGGCCAGGTTGCGGGCCAGGTTGCGCTCAACCACTTCGCGGACATACCCTGCCACCGACATGCCACGGGCGTTGGCCTGCGCCTTTAGAGCCAGTTCGAGCTCCTGCGGGAGTTCGATCATCATGGCCACTTCCCGTATCGGTCCCCTTTTTCCGGTCAAGCTGGGAAACGGCAAAAGCGGTATGGAAACCTGCTAGACCGAAGTTCCGCCGCTGGCGGGGGCCTAAATCGAGACTAATCGCTTGAGCGGTGAAGAGTTGGGTGAAATTGCGGCAGTAAGAATGTTCTCATGTAATATACGGTATAATACTTGACAGTGGCGGAATAGTGTTATTATATGTTCGCATGTACATCGCGGTCGTCCCCAACCGCAACTCTCCGCCCGCGGTCCTGCTCCGCGAAGGCTGGCGCGAAGGCAACAAAACCCGCCAGCGCACCCTGGCTAATCTCTCCGATTGGCCCCAGGAGAAGATCGAGACCTTCCGCCGCCTGCTGCGCGATGAGGCATTGGTCTCGCCACAGGATTTGTTCACCACCCAGAAGACCCTTCCCCACGGTCATGTGGAAGCGATCCTGGAGATGATCGACCGGCTCAAGCTGGATCAGGTGATTTCGTCCGTGCGCTGCCCGGAGCGGGATCTGGTCCTGGCCATGATCGTGCAGCGGTTGATCGATCCCTGTTCCAAGCTGGCCACCACCCGCCAGTGGCACAGCACGACTCTGGCTGTAGAGATGGGCGTAGCCGACGCCACTGAGGATGATCTGTATGCGGCCATGGACTGGCTTTTGGAGCGGCAGGAGCGGATCGAGAAGAAGCTGGCGGCCCGTCATCTGGACCAGGGCGGGCTGGTGCTCTATGACGTGTCCAGCAGTTTCTATGAGGGACATACTTGTCCGTTGGCGCAATTCGGACACGACCGAGATGGAAAGACCGGATTGCCCATCATCGTCTACGGGGTGATGACCAATGGCCAGGGATGTCCGGTGGCGGTAAGCGTCTATGCCGGCAACACCGGAGATCCGACGACGGTAGGCGATCAGATCGAAAAATTGCGGGAGAAGTTTGGGTTGGAGCGTGTGGTTTTCGTGGGAGACCGCGGCATGCTGACCCAGCCGCAGATCGACAAGCTGAAGCAGCATGCCGGCATGGGATGGATCACGGCACTGACCAGCACGGCGATTCGAGAATTGTTGGATGAAGGAGCTTTGCAGCTGTCGTTTTTGGACGAGAAGAACCTGGCCGAGATCACTTCACCGGAGTATCCCGGCGAGCGGTTGATGGTGTGCCACAACCCGGTGCTGGAGGACCGGCGGCAGCGCAAGCGGGAGGCGCTGCTCCAAGCCACGGAGAAGAGTTTGAACAAGATCAGCCAGGAGGTGGCGCGGCGGAAGAAGAAGCCACTGACGGCGGCCGAGATTGGTGTGAAGGTGGGTAAGGTGCTGGGACGGTACAAAATGGGCAAGCACTTCGAATGCACCATCGGCGAGGGCAGCTTTAGCTGGAGTCGTCGCGCCGAATCGATCGCCCAGGAACAGATGCTGGATGGGATTTATGTGCTGCGCACCAGCGAGCCGGCCGAGCGACTTTCCGCCGAAGAGACGGTGCGCAGCTACAAGAGTCTGGCCGAAGTGGAACGGGCCTTTCGATGCCTCAAAGGGATCGATCTGTTGGTGCGGCCGATTCGGCATCGCACCGCGGACCGTGTGCCGGCGCACATTTTTCTCTGCGTGTTGGCTTATTACGTGGAATGGCATCTGCGCCAAGCGTGGGCGCCGCTGTTGTTCGAGGATGAGGAGCGCGTAGAACAGCGCAAGCACCGCGACCCGGTTCTACCCCCACAACCGTCGGACTCGGTGCAGAGCAAGAAACACTCCCATCAAACTGCCGATGGTCTTCCCGTGCACAGCTTCGACAGCTTGCTCAGAGAGCTGGCCAGTCGAGCTCGAGTCACTTACGCACTCAAGCCGCAAAATATGGAGGAGAAAACAAAACTAACTTTCCAGCAGGTGCCAGAGCCAACTCCACTGCAGGCTCGAGCCCGCGAATTGATCCGCATGTTCCCAGTAGCCGCAAAGTGAATCTTGCGCTATCCCTCTGGGAATCAGCCGAATACTCTTTCCAACCTTACGGAACTTCGGGCTAGAGACCGGCGCCGGGAATGTATTTGTATACGATGTGGTCGGGGTGCTTGACGGGATCGCCGGTGAGGTCGTGGGTGTGCCAGACAACGCTTTCGGCGGCGACTTCAGGGTGCTTGCCTAAATATTCGAGCGCGTAAGTGGAGGCCGTGGGGTCATCCTTCTGGTCGGCGAACTTGGCGGACTCGATGGCGGCCTTGTCCTTCTCGCCGAGGCGGCGGTAAAGGATGGCTAGCTGGTAGTGGGCGGCGAGGTCATCGGGATCGACAACCTGCAGCTTCTCGTAAGCGTCGCGGGCGGCGGGGTAGTCGTGCTTCTGGTAAAGCGAGAAGCCTAGCTCGCGGAGGGCGTCTTTGGAGCGGGGGTATTTGTCGAGGACTGCGCGGAGGTCGGTGATAGCTTCTTCAACCTGGCTGGCGTTGCGTTCGACCATGGCGCGGTAGTAGAGGGCGCGGGGGTCGCCGGGGAGCAGCGTTAGTGCCTTGGCGAGGTTGGCCTTGGCTTCGTCGTAACGCTCCCAGGAAATTTCAACAATGGCCTGATTGGTGAAAGCGTCAGCGTAGTCGGGGCGCAGGGCGGCAACCTGTTCGAAGGCGTGCACTGAGGCCTCGTACTGCTGTGCGTCGAGCAGGGCGATGCCGTAATTATTCCAGCGCATCCATTCCTTGTTCTCGTCGGCGGCAGGCGCGACGGGGCTGTTTGTGCCGATGGAGAGGGTGCGAGTCTGGCTGGCCATGTCGACGACGGGCATGGGGTAGTGCTTATCCCCAGCCTGATCCATCGCATAGTCGATGAAGTGCTGATTGAAGCGGCGGTAGCGGACGGTAGCGGTGATGGTGAACTGGCCATTCAGGTCCTTGGGGACGCGGAAGCGGTAACGCGCGAGTTGCGAACGGCCGGACTGGATGGTGTTGTTGTAGGCAAGGACGCGGTTGTGCCAGATCTGATGGAGGTCGTTGAGCTCGCCCTTGATGTTGACGAGGCGGTTGGTGAAGGAGTGGGCCGAGGGGTCGAGCTTGCCGTCGGGCTGTATGAAGCCGCTTTCGGCCAGGACTTTGCCGGAGGGGTCCTTCACGACAAAGTCGATCCAGGCTTCGTAGAAGTCGCGCTGCTCGGGAATGAAGGAGTGGGCGATGCCCTTGTTCTGGATGACGACGTCGGCGGTGAGGGCTTCGCTGGCTTTGATGCTGAATTCGGTGAGGCCGAGTGGAGCGATGATCGGGTCGGCTGCGGACGCGTTTTCGCTGGCCGGATTTTCTTTTTCGAGGGCGAAGATGTCGACGTTGAAGACGCCCTTGCCGTCGGGCCCGTTCTTCAAGAAATCGACGACCTTTTCGGCCTGCTCGGGGTAATTGTAGTACTGCGGGACGAGGGTGTTGCCGCCGAGCCAGCGGTGGGAGACCAACTTGCCGTCCTTGGCGCCGGGATCGTCCGCGTCACCGGTGAGGGTCTCGCGGGGCATGTGACAGGTCTGGCAGGTGGAAACGGTGTCCTTGCGATAGAAGGGAAGCGGCGACTGCTTGGTGAAGCTGGCGGCCTGCCATTCGTCGTAGAGCGAGATAGCGCGGAGGAACTTATAGTCGTCGAGGGTGGCGGGGATGGCGGCCTTGTGGCAGGCGGCGCAGAACTCGGCGGTCTGATAGAGCGGGCGCATCACGGCCTTGGAGTGGCGGTCAAGGTGGGCCAGGATTTCGGCGTCGGAGACGGCGCGGGTGATGGGAGCGCCGTTTTCCTCAACCAGCACTGCCGGGATGCCCATGACGTAGCTGCCGGTGCCTGTCGCGTCGGTCGACTCGATGGAATGGCAGGTGGAGCAGGTTACGCCTTCGTCCTCAAAGGGGCGCTGTTTGGGCATGCCCTGGGAGAGGTCGCCGGAGAGCAGCGCGACGGGGTTGTGGCATCCCTCGCAGTGACGGGCGAACTGCACGCCCTTTACGTCGATGAGCAAGTTCACGTTCTTGAGGTACCAGGGGGCGCGGAAGCTATTGGAATGAACGGATTGGCGCCACTGGTGGTAAGCCTCCTTGTGGCAATGGCCACAATACTCGGCGGTGTAGAAGCTTTTGGGGCTGAGGAACTGGCCGTTGGCCGAGGTGGCGTTCGAAGGTAGGAACGGGGACTGCTTGCCGAAGGCGTAGTTGTAGCGCCCGGCGACGGAATTATGGAAAGCGGTGGTGGGGCCGGTGACCTTGATGGCGGCGGTGTACGCAGCCGGAACATTCGCGGCGTCGGCGGGGGGTGTTGACGATGGATTTGCGGTGTTTGGTGCGGAGGTCGGGGCTGCCGGAACGGTGGCGGCCGAGGTCCTTGAGTGGGCACACAGGGAAATGGCGGTCACGACTGCGATCGAGAGCCAAGGGCGGTGCGCATTCCGGAACATCGAGCGGTGTCAGCTCCCAGGGACGATCTCGGGGCCCAGCGGACGTGATTGGGGATGGCCGCGGGGACACTAGAAAGGTTACAAGGCAGAGTGGGAATTTGTCTCCATCGAAAGGTGGACGGGAAGGACACTTAAGCAATTGTCACAGGTGGGTAACCGGTTCAGCGAGGTACCCGGTACTGTCGTGATCAGGAGGCAGCCGAAGCCCAATGAAGAAACTGATGGCAATGACCCTGATCTTAGTCCTTGCGGCGGGGAACGCACCTGCATTGGACGTCAAGGGAATGGAAGCGACCTACACCAGCGGCACGGTCCCGGGCGTCCGGCTGGGAGTCGACGGCACCCTGGGGACAACTTCACCGACCGCTCTGGAGTTCCACTCCGGGTCTGGAGATTTCTCAGTCCCATACGCGGGAATTACGGCAGCGCGGTGCCGTGAGGAAAATCGGTTTCGACTTGGAGTACTTCCCGCGATCGCGGTCGGTTTGATAAAGGCGCGATCGAAGCGCCACTTGATGACGATCACCTGGAATGACGAACGAGGAGTTTCGCAGGCAGCTATTTTTGAGACCTCAAAGGTGAAATCCCAAGCGCTGCTGACCATTCTTCGCGTGAGGTCTCCCCAGATTTGTTCCATCAAGGGCGATTGCCTTGGGACGCTGCCGAATTGACCCGAAGTCAGGCTTAAAGAAGCCGCTGCCCACGGGCGGCGGTTTTGTTTTTACGCAGCGAATGGTTCACAAAGTGGGATGAATGGCGAAAAGCGGCACTTGTGATGTGCGTAAGCTCACATCGGTTTAGCAAAACGAAGCTCAAACTGTTAGCTTTGAATAGAAGGATCATGTTACCGGAAAATGCCCTCAAGTCCTTATTTTTCTCTGGCAGTACTGTTCTTTGCGGCCCTGGGATTCGGATTGGCACCCCTGGCGCTGGCGTGGCTGTGGGGACGGGTGTTTTCGCCAGCCAAGCCGAACGCGATCAAGAACGCAATTTACGAATGCGGGCTTGAATCGAAGGGCGACGCGTGGGTCCAATTCCGGTCAGCCTATTACCTTTACGCCATCATTTTCTTGATTTTCGACGTGGAAGCTGTTTTTCTGCTGCCGTTTGCGGTGGCGTTTACCGGGTTGGGCATGGCTGCCTGCCTTGCCATGGTGGTGTTCGTGCTGCTGTTGGTGGAGGGGCTGGCGTGGGCTTGGGCGAAGGGCGTGCTGACGTGGGCGTGAAGGCTGCCGGGGGCGGCCAGGCTAGCTTTTAGCCGGTGATCGGGCATGGGGACGGCTGCGTTCGTCATGGAATCGTTTGGACTCGCGCTGGTGGCGAGAGGTGCTGGAAGAGCTAGAAGCCAGGAGCTGGAAGCTGGCGGCTCAAACGGAGTTTGAATGGCGGCTGATCAGGACTTGAAGATCGAATTGGGGAAACAGGGCGTCTTCGTCACGACCATCGAGGAGTTGTACAACTGGGGTCGTCGGAGCTCGGTGTGGCCGATGCAGTTCGGGTTGGCGTGCTGCGCGATTGAAATGATAGCGACCACCATGGCGCGTTATGATCTGGCGCGGTTTGGTGCAGAGGTGTTTCGACCGTCGCCGCGGCAGGCGGACCTGATGATCATCTCCGGTACCGTAACTAAGAAGATGGCGCCCCAGGTGGTCCGGCTCTACAACCAGATGGCCGAGCCCAAGTACGTGATTGCGATGGGCGCTTGCGCCATTTCAGGCGGGCCGTTCAAGCAGGGCTATAACGTGCTGAAGGGAATTGACCGCTATATTCCGGTGGACGTGCACATTCCGGGGTGCCCGCCGCGGCCAGAAGCGCTGCTGCAAGCGTTCATGACGCTTCAGAAGAAGATTGACGGGCAGAGTTTGACCGGCGCGGACAGGCCGCGGCATTTGAACGCGGAGACGAACTGCGAGTTTCCCGTGCCGGCGCAGGGCGACCATGACCTGGAGCCGCCATCCAATCGGCTGGTTTGGCCGCTGCCGGCGGTGACCAAGTAAGTGAACAGGGGACAGTGAACAGTTGAAGACGGCTGAAGAGACAAAGGCGGCGATTGAGGCGGCGGTGCCGGGTGCGGGCGTGACGATTGTTCCGAATCCCAGCCCGAGCGCGCAGCACTCGCTGCGGCTGGACCCGAGCCATGCGATTGCGGTGGCGAAGTTCCTGCGCGACGACGAGGAGCTTTCGCTGGATTTCCTGTCGAATGTGACCGGCGTGGACTACCTGGACAAAGAGATTGCCGAGAAGGTGAAGGTGACGCGGCAGGTTGCGAAGACCGTTGACGGTGTGGAGCAGATGGTGGAGGAGACCGTCGAGGAGACGCGCAAGCATGTCGAGCCGGGCTACCTTGAAGCCGTGTATCACCTGTTTTCGATGAAGAAGAAACACGGGCCGGTGGTGCTTCGAATGCGGACGGCGAACCGGACCGACAAGGTGGAACTGCCGTCTTTTACACCAATCTGGCGGTCTGCCGAGTTTCAGGAGCGCGAGATATTCGATTTGTACGGGATTGTGTTTACCGGGCATCCTGACCTGCGCCGGCTGCTGATGTGGCCTGAATTCAAAGACCATCCGATGCGCAAGGACTACCTGGAGCCAGACGACTTTGACTACGAGCCGACCGCGCACGACAAGGTGCTGGAGCGGGCGAAGGTCCATCAGGGTTCCTCTGGCGGCCAGCAGGGTGCGGAGGCCGCGCGATGAAGACGGCTGAGACGACTCCGGGTTTTGCCGTGCAGAAGGCGCCTCACGTGGAAGGGTGGAACCGTCCCCCGATCGTTGCACCGGATGGGGAAGGCGAGCTGCTGGAATTATCGATGGGTCCGCATCACCCGTCGACGCACGGCGTGTTTCGCATGGACGTGGCTCTGGATGGCGAGCGGGTGATCCGGCTCAAGCCGGTCTTCGGTTACCTGCACCGCAACCATGAGCAGATTGCGGAGACGACCAGCTACCTGTCGATGATGCCGTACACGGACCGGCTGGATTACTTCTGTTCGCTGTCGAATAACTGGGCGTATGCGCTGGCGGTGGAGAAGCTGGTGGGGCAGGCGGTTCCGGAGCGCGCGGAGTACATTCGAGTGATTCTGGCGGAGCTGACACGGGTGCAGAATCATGCGTCGGCGATCGGATTTCTGATCCAGGAGATGGGCGCGAGCGGAACGCCGCTGATGTATGCGTTCAAGGAGCGCGAGAAGATTCTCGATCTCTTTGAGAGCCTCACGGGGTCGCGCATGATGTGCAACTACATGCGCTTCGGCGGGTGCCGCGTGGATGTTTCGGCGGCATGGCTTGATGCGGCGCGCAAGGTGGTGGCGGGGCTGCCCCACTTCATTGATGAGTACGAGGCGCTGCTCACGGGGAATGAAATCCTGATGGCGCGGACCCAGGGCGTGGGCGTACTGAAACCGGAGCTTGCGGTGAACGCCGGCATTACCGGACCGATGCTGCGCGGGTCGGGCGTGAACTACGACATTCGCAAGGTGGATCACTACGGCATCTACGACCGATTCAAGTTCCGCGTGCCGCTGGGCGATCATGGGGACATCTACGACCGCTACATGGTGCGCGTGCTGGAGATGCGCGAGTCCATCGGAATCCTGGAGCAGGCGCTGAAAGAAATTCCCGGCGGCCCGGTGATGGATGCGAAGGCCAAGATTCGAGGATTCAAACCCAAGCCGGGCGAGGCATACGGGCGGATTGAAGCGCCGAAGGGCGAGCTTGGTTTTTACCTGATCAGCGACGGCGGCAATGGTCCGTACCGGTTCCGCGTGCGGCCGCCAAGTTTGATCAACCTGACGGTTCTTGAAGACATGTGCCTGGGGCACAACGTAGCCGACGTGGTGCTGATTTTTGGAAGTGTGGATATTGTGCTCGGCGAGGTCGACCGATAGCGTTGGAGCGCGTAGCCCGTAGCTTGAAGTTGCCTGAGATGGCACTTAGCTACTGACTTCTGGCTACTGGCCACAAGCTGTTTTGAGGAGCTTTGCATTGCTGGGTGAAGGCATACTGAAGGGGCTGGGCGAGACGGCGAAGAATTTTGCCGGCAGCTTTGTCTCCAAGGAACGGATGACGACGGTGGAGTATCCGGAGGAGCGGCTGCCCCTGCCGGAGGCTTCGCGCAACTTTCCGTTTCTGGTGTACGACGGGGGTGATTGGGAAGCGGGGCTGCGCTGCGTGGCATGCCAGATCTGCGAAAAGGAGTGCCCGCCCAAGTGCATTTACATCGACAAGAGCAAGGACAAGAAGCCGGATCACGTTGGGAAGCTGCAGATTTACCCGGCGAAGTTCGACATTGATATTTCGGTCTGCATGAGCTGCCAGATTTGCGTTGAGGTGTGCCCGTTCGAAGCCATCAAGATGGATTCGGAATACGAACTGGCGACCGAGGATCGCTTTGGCGGGTTGCTGCTTGATCGCCACCAACTCGCCAAGTCGAACGAGTACTATCACAAGATTCATCCGACCGAAGCAGCAGAGGTGGATGCGCGCCTGGCGGAGGAAAAGGTGAAGGCTGATGCCAAAGCCAAGGCCGCGGCGGCAGCGCCCAAACCCGCCGCGATCCCTGCTGCCGCGGCCCCTCGATCTGCGGAGTCCATCCCGGCCGCGCCCGCGGCGCCTCCGAAAGAAGGAGAGGCCAGCTAGACAATGGTCACCACGCTCGATCAGATCTTTGTCGCTCTCAAGCTTTGGATCGTGGGCCTGTTGCCCGCCGCTCTGCAGCCCACTGCGGGCGTGCTGTTAAGCGTGGTGGCGATCATTGCCACATTTCCCGCGCTGTTTGCCATTGCAGTCTTATTGGAGCGCAAGGGACTGGGGCGCATGCAGAATCGAATCGGCCCCAATCGCGTTGGTCCCCTGGGGATTCTTCAGCCAGTGGCTGACGGCCTCAAATCGCTCACCAAGGAAGATATTGTTCCATTCAGCGCGGACGCCGCGGTGCATTTTATGGCGCCAGTGGTGCTGGTTGTGGTGGTGTTCATGGGGTTCGCCGTGCTGCCCATGGGCCGCAACATGACGCTGGTTCATATGGATTCGGCGCTGCTGTTTTACTTCGCGATGGGGGCGTGCACGGAACTGTCGATCTTCATGGCTGGTTGGGCAAGCCGTAACAAGTACTCGCTGTTAGGCGCGATGCGCGCAGTGGCGCAGATGATCAGCTACGAAGTGCCGATGCTGATGTCGAGCGTGACCGTGGTGATGATTACTGGCTCACTTTCGCTGGACAAGATTGTGGAGGCGCAGAACCATTACACCTGGGGATTGCCGCACTGGTACATTTTCACGCCGTGGGGGCTGGCCGCGTTTCTGATGTTCGCGATTGCGGCCACGGCGGAGACGAATCGCTCGCCATTCGATTTGCCAGAGGGCGAATCGGAACTGGTTGCGGGATACTTCACCGAGTATTCGGGCTTCAAGTTCGCTGAATTCTTCCTTGGCGAGTATGTGGGCATGCTGTCGATCTCAGGGCTCGGAACCACGTTGTTTTTGGGCGGGTGGTCGGCGCCGCTGGAGATCTTGGGGTTCATGCCATCGTGGTTCTGGTTCTTCTCGAAGATCATGATGGGGATTTGTGTGTTCATCTGGCTGCGCGGAACGCTGCCGCGATTGCGCCAGGATCAGCTGATGAACTTCGCTTGGAAATTCGTGCTGCCGATGACACTGCTCAATGTTTTCGTGGTTGGGTTGTGGCGCTTTCTGGGCGAAGGTTGGATGCGCTGGGTGGGCTGCTCGGCGATCCTGCTTCTGGCATACGTGACAGTGGGCCGCGCGGAGATGAACAGGAAGCACTATGGTCCGAGGAGCTATCGTTATGCGGAGTAAATGCTGCCTGAACGCTCGCGAAGGGATGGGCCGGCCATGACGATCGTGTTCTGGATACTGGCCGCGCTTACGGTCTCTGGCGGGTTGGCGACGGTGTTGCTGAAGAATACGGTGCACTGCGCGCTGGCGGTTACTGGCGCATTTGCGGGCCTCGCGCTGATGTTTTTGCAACTCGACGCACAGTTTGCAGGATTTGCGCAGATCCTTGTCTACATTGGCGCGGTGGCGATCCTGGTGGTGTTCGCCATTCTGCTTACGCGCGGTTCGGAGACCCCCAAGGGCGGAATCTTCAGCCACACGTGGTTGGCGGGTTTGTGCCTTGCAGCCGCGGTGTTCGCTGTCCTGGGCTGGGCGGTGTTGAGCAGCCAGCACGCCCTTCCGCTCGAGGCGGGTTCACCGGTGGTTTCAGTGATGGACATTGGCAATGCGCTGATGAGCCGCTACGTGTTGCCGCTGGAGATTGTGGCGCTTCTGCTGACGGCGGCGATGATAGGCGCGGTGATTGTGGCCATGCACGAGAAGGGGGACCTGAAGTGACGCCCCTCGCAGGTTACCTTCTGGTGGCGGCACTGGTGTTTTCGATCGGGTTGGCCGGAGCGCTGACGCGGCGCAACGCGATCCTGGTGCTGATCGGGATTGAACTGATGCTGAATGCGGCGAATCTGAATTTGATTGCGTTCTGGCGTTATGGGCCGCATCCGGAAGCTCTGACGGGAATGATGTTTGCGGTGTTCTCAATCGCGGTGGCTGCCGCAGAGGCGGCGGTTGGATTGGGTCTTGTGATTTCGATTTACCGACACGCGCACACGACGGATTTGGACGAGATGAACAGGATGAAAGGGTGAGCCGGTGATGCAAGAGGCACTTCAGTTCACTCCGCAAGTTGCTGCTTCGTCAATTGCGCAGATTCTGTGGCTCATTCCCGCAGGGCCGATGGTGATGTCGGGCGTCATCGCGCTACTCAGGCAGCGGCGCCGCACGCTGGCTTCCACGCTGGCGATCGGGTCGCTTGCATTTTCTCTTTTGCTGGCCTTGGCAGCGTTCGGTCACGTGCTGTCTGGATGGATGAGCGGCCACGCGGTTCGCGAGACCGTGAAGATCACCTGGATACAGGTGGGCAATTCGACGGTTGATCTTGGTTGGGTGCTCGATCCGCTCTCGGCGGTGATGCTGGTGATGGTCACATTCGTCGGGCTGCTGATCTTTATATACTCGGTCGGCTACATGGCGCACGATGAGAACTTCACGCGCTTCTTCTGCTTCCTGTCCCTGTTTGCGGGGGCGATGCTGGGCGTGGTGATCGCCAATAGCCTGTTGCTGCTGTTCATGTGCTGGGAACTCGTGGGCCTGACGTCGTACTTGCTGATCGGGTTCTGGTATCAGAAGCCATCGGCTGCGGCTGCGGCGAAGAAGGCGTTTCTCACTACGCGCATCGGCGATGTCTTCTTTCTGCTGGGAATCGTGTGGCTGTTCGCGCAGACGGGCACGCTGCTGTTCTACAACAACGGCGCGGGTTCGATGGAGCCAGCGGCACTTGTTGGCCTGCTCGCCGCGCCGGCTGGTTGGGGATTGAGCGCCGCAGGTGCGATTGCGCTGCTGATCTTTGCTGGCGCGGCGGGCAAGAGCGGCCAGCTGCCGCTGCATGTGTGGCTGCCAGATGCGATGGAAGGCCCAACGCCGGTGTCGGCGTTGATCCACGCGGCAACGATGGTGGCAGCGGGTGTGTATCTTGTTGCGCGCGTGTTTCCGCTGATGCAGGCCGGTGCGCCGATGGGCGGCTCCAATACGGCGCTCACGGTGGTGACGTGGGTGGGTGCATCGACGGCCGTCTTCGCCGCGTTGATCGCCGTCGCGCAGAACGACATCAAGCGGATCCTGGCCTACTCGACTGTCTCGCAACTCGGTTACATGATGGCGGGGCTTGGACTGGGCGGCGTGGCGGTGGGCATGTTCCACCTGATTACGCATGCGTTCTTCAAGGCGCTGCTGTTCATGGGCGCGGGTTCGGTGATTCACGGATGCCACGAAGAGCAGGATGTGCGCAACATGGGCGGGCTGTGGAAGAAGATGCCAGCCACCTTCGCGACTTATGCGATAGGCATGCTCGCGCTCAGCGGGTTTCCGCTGTTTTTCTCGGGCTTCTGGAGCAAGGACGCGATTCTGGAGTCGGCGCACAACTGGCATTCGGGCAAGGGCCCTTATTTCATGCTGGTATTCGGCGCGCTGCTGACTGCTTTCTACATGACGCGCCAGGTCAGCTACGTCTTCTTCGGCAAGTGGCGCGGCCATGGACATGCGCACGAGAGCCCGCGGGTGATGACCGTTCCTCTGGCGCTCCTGGCGTTCTTCGCGATTGCGCTTGGGGTGCTGGGCACGCCAGCGTGGCCGTGGTTCCGGAGCTTTCTTACGGACAAGCCTGCGGCGTTTGAATGGGCTGGCTTCAACGAACCGGGCCTGATTCAGCTGATGGCAACTTCGACGCTGGTAGTTTTTGTTGGCCTGGGGCTTGGCTGGCTCCTTTACGGCAATCGATCGCCCAAACCCGAAGAAGCGGACGTGCTCGAAAAGGCGGTGCCGCCGATTTGGAGCGTACTGCACAACCGGCTATACGTGGACGAGCTTTATGGCGGGACGGTGATTGCGTTCTATGCATGGTGGGCGCGCGTGGCCGACTGGCTCGATCGCCGCGTGTGGGGCGGGATGGTTGCCGCGGTCACGGGCTTGTTCTCGCTGTGGGCCAAGTTGAATCGCTTTCTCGACACGAATTGGGTGGATGGCACGTTTGACAAGGGCTGCGAAGAGCTTTCTGCTGGCGGCGGCCTGGTGGCGCGGGTGCAATCGGGTCGCGTGCAAACCTACTTGCGGCTGCTGGCTCTGGCTGTTGTGGTGCTGGCCGCGATCCTGATCTGGAGCAGCCGCGGATGAACGGAATTCCTATACTCACGCTCGTGACCGCGTTGCCTGTAGCGGGAGCCATCATTTCGCTATGGTCCGGCAAGCATGCCCGCGGCATTGCGATGATCACGGCGCTCATTGTGCTCGGCGTTTCGCTGATGGTGTGGATGCGGATCCCGGCGGATGGCAGCATCGGACTGCTGGAGCGCGCCGCGTGGGCGCCATCGCTTGGCATTGAGTATCACCTCGGCGTCGACGGGCTGGGCGCATTGATGCTGGTGCTCTCCGCCGTGGTCACGCTGATGTCGCTGGACGCGGCGCATCGCGTGCACCGGCAGCCGGGGCTCTACTTCGCGCTGGTGCTCTTGCTCGAAGCCGGGCTGTTCGGGACGTTCACGGCACTGAATTTCTATCACTGGTTCCTCTACTGGGAACTGAGCCTGATTCCGGCGTTCTTTCTCATCAAACTGTGGGGAGGCCCGAAGCGCGGACCCGCGGCAACCCAGTTTTTTGTTTACACCATGGCTGGATCCGTGGGCCTGCTCGTCGCATTCCTGGCGGTGTTTCTGGCCACGGGCAGCATGGATTTCACGCACCTCGGCCTCATGGCTTCGACGGGCGAACTGGAGCAGGCGGTGACGGCGCACCTGGGGCCGGTGATGATGTGGCTTGCCGTCGGCGTCCTTGCCGGATTCGCGGTGAAGGTGCCGCTGATGCCGTTCCACACTTGGCTGCCGGCGGCATACTCTGAAGCGCCTTCGCCGGTGACCATGCTGTTGACCGGTACCATGTCAAAGATGGGCGTGTACGGATTGCTGCGCATTGCGTTGCCGCTATTCGGACACGAGATCGCGCAGATTCGTACACCACTATTGGTGCTGGCGGTGGCGACGGTGGTGATGGGTGCGTGGGCAGCGGCGGCGCAGAAGGACCTGAAGCGCGTGTTTGCGTACTCGTCAGTGAATCACCTGGGCTACTGCCAACTTGGTATTTTTGCGCTGGCGATTCCCGCGACCGGCGCTGCGATGCAGGCGAGCCAGGCGGCGGCGCTGAACGGCGTGATCCTGCAGATGTTCAATCACGGCATCACAGCGGCGGCGCTGTTCTGGTTTATCGCCATGATTCAGCACCGGAGCGACGGGATGAGGGGCATCGACGACTTCGGGGGACTCCGAAAGCCGGCGCCGGTGTTTGCAGGCTTGATGGGATTTGCGTTGTTCTCGTCGCTGGGGTTGCCGGGACTGAATGGTTTCGTAGGCGAATTTCTGATCTTTCGCGGCGTGTTCCCGCTGGCGTGGGTAGCGGCAACTGTTTCGGTGCTTGGCCTGCTTGTTACAGCAGCCGTCATTCTAACGGTGATTCAGAAGGTGTTTACCGGACCGGTGCCGGAGCGTTGGGCAGCCTTCCCCGATCTGCACGGCGGTGAGCTGCTGGCGATGGCGCCGGTCATCGGCCTCATGATTCTCATTGGCCTTGTGCCCCAACTGATTGTAGACAGCGTGAACCCCACGGTGGTGAACCTGCTGGCGCACTGGAGATTTTGATGAGCGATTCTCCGTTGCACTCGACTTATCTGGCTTCCTCAGGTGTGGTTTTCTCCTGGAGTCGAAAACACGGGGTCCCCACGGACAGGTCTTCGTCCGCGGGGTGGCAACCACTTTACCTGGTCGGCTTCGGCCAAGAACCCAACGGAGAATCGCTGTAGTGTTGGCGTGGACGATCTATCTCTCGTTTGCCGGAGCTCTCGCCGAGGCGCTGCTGCCCAAGGGCAGAGCGGGGGTGGCTCGCGGGTTGGCGCTGATCATTGCGATCGTGGGCCTGGGAATCGCCATCGCGGGATTCGCTGCCGGCGCGGGCCAGGGCCGCATGATTATTGTCGACCTGCCATGGGTGCCGTCGATGGGCATTCGCTTCATCCTGGCGGCGGACGGAATCAGCCGTGTGCTGGTGCTGCTCACGGGGCTTGCGGCGGTTGCGGGGGTTCTCTTCAGTTGGAATATCGAGCTGCGCACGAATGAGTTCTTCGCGTTCTTCCTGGCGCTGATTGGTGGCGTGTACGGCGTCTTTCTCAGCTTCGATCTGTTTCTACTTTTCGCCTTTTACGAGATTGCGATTGTGCCGAAGTATTTCCTGATCGCGATCTGGGGTTCGACGCGGCGCGAATACGCGGCCATGAAGCTGGCGCTCTACTCCTTTGTTGGTTCGGCGATGGTGCTCATTGGATTGCTGGCCGCGTATGCCACGTCCGGCAGCCACTCCACCGGCTTGATCGATCTTGCGCATGCGGGTCTCTCTGTTCCGTTTCAGTTGTGGGCCTTCCCGCTCACTTTCGTTGGGTTTGCAATTCTCGCCGGCATGTGGCCATTCCACACCTGGGCGCCGACTGGTCACGTTGCCGCGCCAACCGCTGCATCCATGCTCCTTGCCGGCGTGGTGATGAAGCTGGGTGCGTACGGATGCTTGCGCGTAGCGATGTCGCTGTTTCCGCATGGGATGGATCCATGGGGATTTTCGTTCATCGGGATCGGATCGTGGCGTGAAGTCTTTGCCGTGCTCGCTGTGATCGGCATCATCTACGGCGCGCTGGTGGCGCTGGTCCAGACTGATTTCAAGTTCGTCATCGGTTACTCCAGCGTGAGCCACATGGGATTCGTCCTCCTGGGCCTGATGACGCTGAATCAGATTGGCGTCGCGGGCGCGGTGCTGCAGATGTTTTCGCACGGGGTGCTGGCGGGGCTGCTGTTCGCGGTGGTGGGGCGCATTGTTTACGAGCGCACGCACACTCGGCAGTTGGCGGAACTTGAGCTCATGCACCTGTCGAGGCGCATGCCGTTCGCGGCATGGGGATTCGTGATCGCGGGAATGGCCTCGATGGGATTGCCAGGCTTTTCAGGATTTGTGGCTGAACTTGAAGTGCTGGTCGGGTCGTGGAAGGCCGATCCGTGGTGGACGACCGCGGCCGGAGTGGGCATCGTGATCGGCGTGGCGTACACTTGGCGCGCCTTGCAGAAGGCCTTCTTCAGCGATGCGCCCCATACGCATCATTCGCACGGCGATGAGCATGGGCATGCATTTGCGGCGATCACCTGGCCCGAAGTAGCCGGGTTCGGCCTGTTAGCGGCCTCCAGTCTGGCCATTGGCTTGTACCCAAGAATTCTGCTCGACACCATTGAACCGGCGGTGAAGACGCTGCTTGCGGGAGGGGGACGATGAACTACGCAGACCTCTTCCACATCACGCTTCCGGAAACGGCGCTCGAAGTCGCAGCACTGCTGGCACTGTTGGCTGATTTGGTGTTTCTCCGCAAAGCGGCGCTGGGGGTTCGGACTGCATCCGCGACCGCCCTTGCGGTCCTGGGATGCGGAGCATCGTTGTGGGCCGTGCAGGTGCAAGGGAACGGCAGCCTCACAGCAAATGGCAACGTTGACTCGCTCTTGCTGATCACGGGGGGCTACACGGCCGTAGCGCAGATCGCTGTGCTGGTGCTGACGGCGGTGACACTATTGCTTTTGATCGATGCGGATTTCACGCGGCATGTGGGCGAGTTTGTGGCCGTGGTGCTGATGTCCGCCACGGGCGGCCTGTTGATTGCCGGCGCGCAGGACCTGCTGGTGATTTTTACCGGGCTCGAATTGTTGAGCCTGGGGCTTTACATTCTGACCGCGTTTGCCAAGCGTTCCGGCAGGAGCGCTGAAGCGGCTCTGAAATATTACCTCTTTGGCGGCATGTCGGCGGCGTTCCTCCTTTTCGGCTTCAGCCTCTTGTATGGAATCACCGGGTCGACCAACCTGCACCAGATTGCGCTGATGAGCATAGGGATGAGCGCCGCCGGCGCTGCGCCGCTTTTGTATGTCGCGCTTGTAATGGTCGCTGCCGGGTTGGGGTTCAAGGTGGCCGCAGTGCCGTTTCAGCTGTGGGCGCCGGATACCTACGAAGGGGCGCCCGCGCCGGCTGCGGCATTTATTGCTTCGGTTTCAAAGGTGGCCAGCTTCGCCCTGTTGATCTCGGTGAGTACGGCGATCGTGAATGTGTTCGGCAACGCCCACCATGTGGGCTTCGTGGTTGCCGGACCCGCGCCCTTGCCTCGGTATCTGGGAAGCCAGGCTCCGTGGTCTCTGATTCTCGCCATCATGGCTGCGTCCTCCATGCTGGTTGGCAATCTGGCAGCCCTGGCGCAAATCAGCGTGCGGAGATTGCTGGCCTATTCGGCGATTGCTCATGCGGGCTACATGCTGCTGGCGCTCGCTTACTTCTCGCATTCGTCCCGCAGTGCAAGCGCTTTGCTGTACTACATCGTTACCTACGGTGTGACGACGATCGGCGCATTCGGCGTGATTGGTGTGGTGGAGCGAGCCACCGGCAGCGATCGGATGGATGCGTTCCTGGGGCTTCGGAAACAAAATCCAATGCTTGCCGCGGTTCTGCTGGTGCTGTTCCTGTCCCTGGCAGGTATTCCTCCTCTGGTGGGGTTCTGGGCCAAATTCAACCTCTTCGCAGCGGTATTGAGCGTTTCAGCTGGAGTCGTTCCATTCACGCTTGTGGCTCTGGCCGTGGCCATGAGCGCGGTATCGCTCTATTACTATCTCCAGGTGCTGAAGCGCGCTTACGTGATGCCTGCGACGGACGATTCGCCCATTCGTGTGCACCCGGTGACGATGCTGGTGCTCTTGCTGATTGGGGCAGCGGTGGTGGTTATGGGCTGCTTCCCGGGCTTGCTTCAGGATTGGATTGCGAGCTACTATCCGGCCACTTAAATTCGCGGGACAATTTCAGATCCAATCGAAAACGGCGCGGCCCGCGAGCCGCGCCGTTTTCGATTGCTTAGTTTCGTTCTAGAACAAGTTCCAGAGCGACTGGTTGTAGACGGCGTGATGGAACTGAACTTCGCAGGACTTGACGAAGGTGCCGAGTTCGCGGGGGCAGCGGTCGGCCGCAGCCTGCTTCAAGTCGGCGTAGCGTCCCTGCACGTCGCTACCGAGGATTTCGGCGATCCACTGGGAGGCCTTGAATTCTTCGATGGCAGGTTGGATGTGGTCGGGCAAGTAGCGCTGAGCCTGGCGGAGGTTGTCGATCTTGGACAGGGGCCCCTCGAGGCCTGTCTTGAAGATTGAATACATCGTGAGGTAAGGATTGGCGTCAGGCGCGACAGAGCGAACCTCGACGCGCATGGAGCGGGAGTTGCCGATGGGCACGCGCACCATGGAGCCGCGATCGGTGGCAGAGGCCTTGATCTGGTTTGGGGCTTCAAAGTGAGGATCGAGGCGGCGATAGGCATTCACGCTGGGATTCAAGATGAGGCAGATGTCGAGAGCGCTGGTGAGAATGCGGTCGATGAAATCCCAGCCGGCTTTGGAGAGCTGTTCCTCGCCCTTTTCATCCCAGAACTGATTGACCTTGTTCTTGGAGACGGAGACGTTTGTGTGCATCCCGCTGCCATTTACACCCACGACGGGCTTAGGCAGGAAGCATGCCGTGAACCCCATGTTGTTGGCGATCTGACGGGTGAGTAGCTTATAGAGCTGGATCTGATCGGCGGCCGCGACGACTTCACCGTAGCTATAGTTGATTTCGAACTGGCTGGGCGCGACTTCAGGGTGATCTTTCTCGTTCTGGAAGCCCATGGCGCGCTGCACTTCCGCCGACGTATCGATGAACTGGCGAAGCGGGTCGAGCGGAAGGACGTGGAAGTATCCGCCTGGGAATCGACTGGAGCGCCTTCTACTGGGTCCCTGCCGACGTGTTCGGCAACGGCAAGGTGCTGGTCTTCGGCAACGTCATCGACAAGGACGGTACCGCCTATTCTGGCGACCTTCGCGGCGTGCTT
>Ga0206998_1083_pt1 | contig 24973 bp, 14 predicted proteins | sample Alteio_BWMinCont_FD_153309 | JGI IMG/M metagenome (GOLD analysis project Ga0206998, IMG submission 153309) | Enriched cells from forest soil in Barre Woods Harvard Forest LTER site, Petersham, Massachusetts, United States -... | ecosystem: Environmental > Terrestrial > Soil > Temperate forest >... | reverse complement strand
GTGTAAGGCTCGGGTCACAGGAGGTTATCGTGACCCATCTTCGGCAGCGGATGCTGGATGAACTCCAGCGTCGCAACTACTCTCAGAGCACCGTACGTTCCTATATTTACGCGGTGGAGGACTTTGCGAAGTACTTCCATCGTTCGCCGGAGCGCCTTGGCCCGGAGCATATCCGCAAGTACCAGGCGTATCTGTTTCGCGAGCGCAAGCTCTCGTCCGGAACCATCGAAGGCCGCACCGCAGCGTTGCGTTTTCTCTTCGTCAAGACGCTACGCCGGCCGTATCTCCCCGATCACATTCCTTTCCCCAAGCGTCAGCGACGACTGCCTACCATACTGGATCAGGAAGAGGTGGCGAGGCTCATTGATTCGGCCGGCAGTCCCGATAGGGATCTAACGTTTGTGAGTACCTATCGCGCCGTTGGCGCGTGAGCATCCCATACAGGTCAGCTCCAAGCCTGCCGATTTTAGCGCGGTATGCTGGTGGATCTAGTGGAGGGCGGTCGCGCTTTCCCGCTTCTGGCTTGATTACACTTCGTTTTCCATATGCGATGAATTGCTAGCGCAAGGCGTTAGTTAAAGGGAAAATTTTCGACCAACATAAGGTCAACAGCCGATGTATCGACCTGTGAGAAGATAATCCGCGTGCCATCGGGTGATACGGCGAACCCCGGGTCACCCTGGGGTGGCAGACCGGCTAACTCCGCGACTCTGGACAGCCGCTTACTCGCAAAATCGAAAAACTCTATGGCCGGGCGTGGGCCGGCCTCCGAAACGTAATAAACTCCACTCTTCGACAAAGCCCAGTCCCCCCAAAATTCCGGAGAAAGATCCGCAAGTATTCGAGTTTCATCGCCGCCGCCAGTTGGCATACGCCAAATCCCGGGCTCGTTATCTTTGGCGTAGTAAAGATATCTGCCGTCTGACGACTCGAACGCCGCAAAACCGCCATGTCGCGTGACTAGCGAAGGCTGTCCTCCGGTTGCCGGAACCTTCCAAATCTGTGCGGCGTTGCTGCGGTTGGATGAAAAGTAAACGAACTTTCCATCCGAAGACCAACTCGGGACCTTGTCTTCGGACTTGCCATCGGTGAGCGGTACCGGGCTGCCGCCCTCGGCGCTGATCATCATAACCTGGCTGTGACCGGTTGGCCGGGAATCAAAAACTATCTGCTTGCTGTCTGGCGACCATCGCGGCATACCGCTGACTACCTTGAGAAATGTCAATTGCTGTGGCTCCGAGCAGTCGGTGGCGTCACATGTCCAAATCTCGTTGTAGCCGGAGCGCTCTGACGTGAAAGCCAGTCTTTTGCCGTCCGGCGAGAACTGGGGACCATTGTTCGAGGCCGCGGAAAAAAGAAATTGACTTGGGCCCCCGCTGACCTTACGGCCGTTTTGAGAGAGAGCAATGCTCCACAGGTTTGGACGAATCAATCCTTGAGTGTAGGCAAGCCGGTCACCCTTACGCGAAATTGTTGGGCCTGTGGCGATAGCACCTCCTACAGGTAGTCTTTCGGGCTCGCCACCCGCGAGGGAAACAGCCCAAAGCGACAGGCCGCCATCGCGGTGGGAGGAGAAGATGATTTTCTTTCCGTCGGCACTCCAGGTGAGGCCGAAGACACCGGACTTGTCGAACGTCAACTGGCGAGCAGGACCACCTGACACCGCGACCGTGAAAATATCTGGCGCCCCTTCCCCGATGATTCGTATGAACGCTATCGATTTCCCATCGGGTGAGAACACCGGATCCTGATCACCAACGATATTGCCTGCGGGGAATGTCAGCTGGTGCGGTTGCAAGTCTTCTATAGACATGAGGAACAAAGCGAAAGGAGTGTCTGGTGAGTTCTTTTCGCTGAAGACCAGAACGGGAGCCGCGGGTGACCAACCCAGGCCATTGCAACCTACCGTATTCCGGAGCCTCCTTTCAGGTCCGCCGAGTGAAGGCACCAGGAAGATGCCCTGGTCTTCGCCGGAGCATCGCATGAACGCGATATAACGGTCATCCGAACTCCAAACGTCACAACACACGAAACCGCTGCTCTGGGTGAGCTGCAGCGGCCGCTCGGTGCCAATGCGCTTCACGTAAACATCGGTCCGGTTACCCGAATTTCCATCCCAGACAAAGGACACCTGCTCACCATCAGACGAGAAGGCGGCCTCAGTTTCGGCTCCCGGAAGACTGGTTAACGGAACTGTCGTCATGGAGGGGCGGGCGGCCGACCGGCGGAAGATATAACCCGTAGACCCAAGTCCGAGTAGTAGAGCGATCACTGCAAGCGACAACAAAATCGCGCGGCCGGGAAAACGGAACATCCACCTCGCATCTGTCCTTTGGTGTGAACCTGATTGTGAGACCGCCGGCAGACTCTCAGCTGCGACAGAATGGTTTCCGTTCATCCATTCCACTGGCGCGATGAAACGATAGCCCCGGCGCGGGAGCGTCTCAATCAGCGGACTCTGCGCTCCCGCGTGGCCGAGAGCCTCACGCAGCTTGGCAACCGCTTTGTTCAGGCCGTGATCGAAATCGACAAAGGTATCCGCCGCCCAGAGCTGCTTTCTCAGCTCCTCCCTGGTCACCAGCTGTCCTGGGCGTTCCAGCAGAATCCGAAGCACCTGAAACGGCTGCTCCTGTAGGGGAAGCTTACGTCCTTCGTAAAACAGCTCTCTGCTGCCGAGATCCACCTCGAATTCCGCGAAACGAACCCGTTCGTAAGCCGCTTTCGGGTGCATTACGGCCAACCTCACATGTGGGCCGAGTCTATCTCATGTTTTTCGCTCCTACAATGCGGCCCGTCACTACGGGCAAAGAACTGAAAACGCTAGGGGACAAAAAAGGGACTCACGGGTAATACGCGCGCCATTGCCTGTCGGCCGTTCGAAGAAGCCAAATCCTTCCCACTTCTGTGACCGGCACGGTTTGAGCCACAGAATTTGAGGAGGACAACTTTCCATGCCCCGGACTCTGTTCCAGCCAGCCTGTCTCGTATTCCTGTTGCTGCTCAGCGCGGCAACGCTACCAGCTCAACCCGTCGCCGTCTCAGTGTATGGCACCGGACTCAACAACCCTCGCGGTCTCACCTTTGGTCCCGACGGCGATCTCTACGTCGCCGAAGGCGGCGCAGGAGGCACGATGACAACCACACCTGAGGAATGCACGCAGGTTCCCGGTCCCGTAGGTCCTTACAGCGGCGGATTTACAGCGCGCATTTCCAAATTTGACCGGCACGGCAACCGGACCACGGTCGCCGACGGATTGCCCTCCAGCCAGACCAGTCCCGATCAAGGCAGCCTGGTGAGCGGCGTCTCTGACGTGGCCTTCATCGGGGACCAGCTTTATGCCATTCTGGCCGGCGCCGGTTGCAGTCACGGGTTAAAAGGTACGGTCAATGCTGTGCTCCGCATACATCATGACGGGACCTGGAACCAGGTCGCGAACTTGAGCGCGTTCCAAAAGGCTCATCCCACGGAAAATATTGCCTTGTCTGCCGACGATTTCGAGCCCGACGGCACCTGGTACAGCATGATCGCGGTTCGCGATTTCCTTTACGCTGTCGAGCCGAATCACCAGGAGATCGATCGCGTCGATCCTCGAACCGGGGAGATTCGGCGTATCAGTGACGTCTCGACCTTCGATAGTTCCAAATGGATCGGGCCTACCGGTCTCACTCACCACGATGGATCGTTTTACTTTGGCACTCTCGAAAAGTTCCCCATCGTTGACGGGAGTTCCAATGTTTACCGCTTGAAACGCCATGACGATTTCGATGTCGTGGAATCCGACCTGACTACCGTTATGAGTGTGGCTTTCGACGATCGTGATCGCTTGTATGTGCTGGAGAATACGACCGGAGCCGGCAATCTGTTTCCCACGCCGATGACCGGCGACATCATTCGCTTCGATCATGACGGATCGCGTCACGCAATTGTGACAGGCCTCTTCCTGCCAACCGCGATGATCATGGGGCCCGATGGGAACCTATACGTCTCGAACGTTGGATTCGGCCCGCCACCCGGAGGATTGGGCCAAGTCCTAAAGGTTGAATTGAATGACCATGACTGTGATCATTGATAGTCCAAACGGGGAGCAGGCGGCTCCGGTATCAAGGCGAGGCACCTGCCCGGCCACCCTCGGTAAGTGCGTCGCCTGACTACTCGGTAGTGGGCCACCGCTAGTCGAACAATAGACGCTACTGCAAGCATTCAGCGAGCCGAACCATTGCTATGAATGCTGCCACGCGTTGCACCGAGCGTAGACGATAGGTAATGATAAGTCGGCCAGTGTAGGAATTTTGGTACGCCCAAATGTGCCCCGGCGCTATTCACAGCGAGCCGAGCCCGCACCAGTTGCTCCCCGCATCCGCCAATGATGGCAAATACACGGCGGACACCCGGAAAGGGCAGATAGCCCCCGCACCAGACAGAGACATACCTGGATGTGAACTGACAAAACTGCCAAAACCTATTTCTGTCAGTTTTGTCAGTCCCGGTCTTTGGTTTCCGAGCGAATTGCGGCTTCTGACGGAATCCCGCTTCACGATCATGCAAAGTGGCGGAAGCCCATTCGCGCGATGGATGGTCTCCACCGGTGCGCACGATCCGCGATCTTATGGCCGGCGCACGGGCGTAGGCAGAAAGAGAGTTCCTTGTCACTGTCGCAAGCCATCAGGGGATGCCTGGATTCATCATCCCTATGGTGTTTGGGACATTTCCTAGCAATTTTGCCATGTCAGCCGACGCTGGAGTTGACAGAAAAGTGCTTGCTCGATAGGTTACTTTTCATGCCTGTGCACTCAAGGCAGTCGATCAGGCGATGAGGAATAAAGGCCCGCGGAGGAAATATCTAACGCCCGTAAAAAGCATGTCGCGAAGTCAAAATAGTACTTGCCGGGTTTCGGAGGCTTTGGGTTCCTATCCGACACGTCGGGAATTTAGGCATTCCCAGTACTTCCGTGCGTCTTCCGAGACTTGCTATACCTCGCGAGTGCCGCGGCCCTCGCCTTGGCACTCCTCTCCTCCGGCGTCAACTTCCCCAGCGCCACCGCCCGTGCCTTTGCCAAGTTCGCCGCGCTCGTAAACCGCCGCCGATCCCCCAAAAACGGGTTCACCTCCGCCAGTTCGCTCACCAATTGCGCCGCGGCAGCCTTGGGCCCCATTCCGAACATCGGAGCCCCAAAATTCTCTGCAACCGAAATTTCGCGAGAAAACGTCGTAAAGCGCCCGCTTTCCTCGGGCTGTGCGGTATCTGTTGGCGGAATTGCGGGGAGTTCGATGGACTGGCTGAGTTTTGCTGTCGGTGTGCAGTTGGCGATTAGATCCTGAATCAGCGGTTTGTTGCGCCTGAGTTCGTAAATGTCCTCGCGCACCCTTGTGAGGGAATAGCATCGCCAAACTCCATTGTGCTGGTGATCTGGGCGGATAAACTCGCGCCTTGAACGCTGCGCCCTCCACAGGTCCTCGGGTTTCTGGAACACGGTTCCGAGGGGATTGAAGTATGTCCAGAAGAGTTCACGACCGACTACGAGGTCTACCTGAATCCTGCGCAGATCGACAAATAATGGGCTCTGTATCTCGGGGTGGTAAATTTCGAGATAGACGAGCAGGATCGCGGGACCGTGCCATCGGAGCTTCCTGCGGAGTTCCGGATAGTAAGGAATAGGTCCAATGGTCGAACATTCCTGAGGCAAGAGCCTCTTCAGTTGCGCGTTCGTAAGTTTTGTCTTTCTGGCCACTTGCAACCTCTGAGATGATGGCGCATGCTTTGCACCATTGGTGTTCACTGATTTCCAAGAGAACTTGGACCTCGCCGGTCTTTGGCTTGGTCCAGTCACTCATTGGCGATCCTGGCGCGTCAGTTTATCTGTCAAGTTCCGGGTGAAAAATCTGAATACGCTTCGAAATCTTGCCGCAAAATTAACCCTGAAACCAGTCCATCAACAACAAACATTCCGGCGTGGCGCAGTAACCATTCGAAGGCTTCGCGTCTGCACGGAACCTCATTCCGTGCTATCGCCCACCCGCAGAAGTCATCGTGGAGGCTTGCGACGCCGCCGAAGCATCGGTCATGCCAGATGCATCGCTGAAGTGCCCAACGATGGAAGTCCTCAGCCCAAGCGAATGGGTCAACCGCTGGCATTCTGCGTTCTTTCTCGGGCACAGACTCATTACTCTTTACGCGGAGAGCATTCGGCAATACCAACGACCTTCTCAGTTGCTCTCTGCGGCTCATCAGTGCCATCTCGACCATCCTTTCCGCGCTGGATACCAAGTCATTAGGTTGCGTAAAGAGCGCATTGTGCGTAAGGAGTCTGCCTACCGGAAACTCTTTACTCACTTTCCGCACACATTTTCCATCGAGTCGCAGGGCCGCCCCCCGTGCTTTCCTTTATAGATAGGATCTTGTTACGTTTCTCTAGGAGCGTCAAAGCTCGGGTTAGCTCCGCTGACGACTTGTGGCTTTGGAACATTCGATTGATCTCCGTTCTCGTCAATCCGTCAGGTTCTTTGTGGAGCATTTGCAAGATATCGTCGGCGGTCTCGTCTCCCACGGCGTTCCCGAAAATGCAGCGCACACTGTCTTCGCAGTAGGCCCAGACCTCTTGAGCGGCTTTTAGGTGTGCAATGCTAATCACCTTTGAGCAATCGAGTATTGAGTAAAGAGTGGCCAGCCGAACTACCTGTGCTTCTGCACGCGCGGTCATGCTTCCAAATATGCCATCCGCACCTTCGGTCAGAAAACCGTAGGCGGACTCCCATGCGAGATCGGCTTCCGGATCGAACTGTACTCGCTCAGTTGTCTGCGACACTTCCAGTGCCGATTGCAAACCACAGACAAGTGCATCTATTTTCGCTTCATCGAGCGGCCGTCCGCCGTGGGGTAATTTCTTGCTGCGTCTTGCACAGCACCACAGGATTCGATTCCCGAACCCATTGGCCTTATCGTTTGAGGTCAATAGCCGTTGCAGTTCCTCGATGGTGATATTGCCCAATACCGCGATATGTGGCTCTTGGCAGGAGTCTCTGTTTGACCGTGCGAGCACCCGCAATGCCTTTCCATCCCACGCATCTCGCAGGATTGCGGACAAGATGTTGCCATCCCTCCTGGACTGCTGGAGCACATTACTAAACTCGGACTCAATTACCAGGAGTCTTTTATCCGACTCGCCCGCAGCAATGATCTGAGACTCTAAGTACTCAGACTCGGCCTTCCCTTTCGCGCGTACATCCTCTTCGCGGGAATCGCGCACCGCATAAATCAGCCCTTCGCCCGAAGACAAGCCCGAGCGTCGGCGTGTCTTCATAAAATCAGGGTCTATCCGCGAGAGAATGTCCGTTGCTCGGTCTGTGGCCGTTCCTTTCCTTGCTTTCGAAGTATCACCAACGATCACTGCGAACAGATTGACGAAATGCTTGGTGCTTTCTACGAGATAGAACGGGTTGCGCCCAACCATGCAGCCGAATCCCACGAGAAAGGCCAACAGTAGCGCTTGCGGATCGGCCTCAGTCTCTGGCAGAACTAGCCTCACGAAGTCTCCGGCAAGTCCGTAAAACGCATCCGCCGACATCGGCTCGGGCCAATGTGCTGGTGTGTGTCCTGCAGGGACGCTCAGGAGATTGGAAAGTTCGTTTTCTATCGCATCTAGGGCAGGATCGGGGCCGAAAGGATTTGCTAGCTCCTTCGCATTCATCACGCCACCTCTAGCGCCACTTCTGCCGCGCGAAGCCTGTCAAGCGTCAAGTGATAGAGGCGCGTCATCGCACCGCCAGCCGGATCATCGTCAGGCAGAACGGCAAGCCGATCGCCAAGAAAACCCGCGATAGCGCCCAATTGTCGATAACGCTCCGCTAATTCTCTGCGCTCTTGGCGGAGAGCCCGCTCCTCAACATTTCGCATAGCCCCCTCTGAGGCGAGTAACCGGGCCCTTGCTGGAGAGGGCGGTGTTCCAGGGAATAAATCTCGAGGGGTGAGTCGCAACGCTGCGAGGATCTGTGTTAACGCGCAACCAGCGAAGCAATGAACAAGCACGCGGCCATCCTGGCCCTCGGCGACGCTGAGACTTGGCGATCTGTCCGCGTGCGCAGGACATCGCCCCTGCCATTTCCCCTGGCCAATTCGACGCGCGTTCAGCAACGCTGCAAAATCACTGGCAGTCATGGCAAATCCTTCACGCGCGGGCGCGTGTTTTCTGCAATCACGCGGCGAATCTCAGAAATCGGGATCAGCAGTTTGGCTCCCAGTTTCACGCTGGCAATCCGGCCCTCGTATGCGTCCCGCCGCCAGCTCCAACGACTGCGGCCAGTCATTATCTCGGCACTCTGAACGCTCACGAGCTCTGGTTCTACTTTTGCAATCACAGCCATGAAGAAACCTCCTCGTACAAAGACATGCTAGCCTTTTGCTGTGATATGCTCCATAACAAAGCATGGCACAAACTTCCAATTTCGAAATTCCCGCGCGATTCACGTTTCTGCCTTATCTCGCACGCTGGGTAACATGCTCGGCCGAGATCCTTGGCTGGTCTGATATTCCTAGCGCTCCATTGGAACTTCTTTCTCCCGGTAGTGCAGAGGAGGATGAAATGGTCCTTGTGAAATTGAACTTTTCATCTGCCGGGAAATTTGGATCAGAAGCGCAGAAGACGGCGCAGCGGCCAGGCCCTGCGAAGATTGACTACGCGGATATGTTCTCGGGCAGCCGCGGCCGTCGAGGAGAAGATACCTCGGCGCCGATTCCAGCCGGTAGGATCGGGTCTGGTGCCAACCAAGTTGACCAATTCGCCCCGTCTTATACCGTGGAGATCTCGCCTTCACACATTCCGGATGACGCGCTACGGCCACATGAGAATCGCCGGAATACGCCTGACATTTCTGGGCGACATTTCACCGTGCTTGCATCCCCGAGGCCAGGGTTAGCATCGGGCTCGTGGGCCCCTAAATCTGGGGGTATAGCAAAAGATGCGTGGAAGATGCGCGATGAATTCTTGAATTTGAAACCAGAGACGAACGCACTTTGCCTATTCCTGAATCATTGGGGCCTTTGGGATCGGGAACGGGGATACGCACGCAGATTCTTTGGAGAATTGCAGGACGTCGCGATCGTAATTCCGCATTTGGTGTGGAAGCGGCGCGAACAATATCGCAGCGCGCTTGTCGGCAAGCCACGCAAATGGCTAAGCACTACGAGTTCTTTGTTTCTTTCCGAGAGCAAAGAGCCGCCATATTTCACTGTGCAGCGGTCCTATTGCGAAGCTGCGATTAGAACCACGATCACAATTGATCATTTATCAAAAGCTGAGTTCGGCATCTGCCGTCTGATCAACTGCCGGAAACTCTATAAGCGCGAAACCAAGCAAAAACGGATGTATTGCACCACTGCGCACGCCCATCTTGCCAACGTCCGCAAGTCCCGCGCGGAGAAAAAGAAGAAATCGAAGAGGAGGAACCATGCCACGCGGAAGGGCTAAGGATCGGGATGGAGTATTTACGCGCAAAGATCGTCCCGGGCAGTTCTATGGAAGTTGGATAGATGCCAGCGGCCGGCGGCGCAAGCGTAAGCTGACCGCGCACACGCTGCAACAGGCGCGCACTCTCGTGGCAGCAGAGAAAGCGCGCGTAGATGAGCAGCGCACGAAAGGTTATGCTGCGCCCACGAGAGAGTCCTTTGCGTCGCTCCTTCCTCGATATCTTCGTCACCAGAAACCGCGCCTCAGCCAGAGAAGCTACGAGCGGGCCGCTGGTATTGTCGAAAACCAGTTGCGCCCCGCATTCGGCGAGCTGCCAATGGGCAACATACGCCGTGCGGAAATTCAGCAGTACGTCACGCGGCGGGCGGGTGAAGTCTCACAGGGCAGCGTCACCAAGGAACTGAACGTCCTTAAACATCTTCTGGGCCTGGCTGTTGAATGGGAGTTAATTCCCTTAAACCCGGCTCTCAAGGTAAAAGCGCCGCGCGTGCCCGCGGGCCGCGTCCGATACCTTCAGCCGCCCGAACTGCGCGCATTGCTGGCGGCCTGCCCTGACTGGCTGCGACCCATTGCCGCGCTTGCGGCTTTCACCGCCATGCGGCGGGGAGAGATTCTGAATCTGCGGTGGCTGGACGTGGATATGAAAGGGGGTCGCCTTTTGCTACCTCAGACGAAGAATGGCGAAGGCCGCGTCGTCTACTTAAACCAGCTGGCAGCCGATGTCATCAAGGGCCAGTGGTCGAAGGGTTTGAAAGCGACTGACCGCGTGTTCTCGCTCGCTGACGATTGCACTCCAGACAACATCAGCAAGGGCTTTGCGGCGGTCTGTCGTCGTCTTGAAGTCGAGGACTTTCATTTCCACGATCTGCGCCACACCGCTGCGAGTTGGCTTCGGATGCAGGGCGCAGACATTCACACAGTCGCACAGCTGCTGGGACACAAGGACTTGAGAATGGCGGCTCGCTATCAGCATCTCAGCGGGGAGTTTCTAGGCGCGGCGGTCGGGCGCCTGGATGCCCTCTTTGGGGAGCCGAAACAACTGCCCGCTGCGACTGACGGAAGCGACACCCAAACGGAAGGGTCGTCCTAGCCCCTTCCGCGGTCAGGGGAACGCCAGACACAGCGCTCTTGTTGCGCTTTCACTGCGTGAATTGTGCGGCTACGGGCTGGAACGGAGATCCGCTTGCTCCAATTCTCAATCACACACGCCGCTAAAGACTCCGCCTGTCGGCTCGTCCGGACCGTTTACAGACTTCACTTCTCCAAGCTATGAACTTTTCCCCGACATGCATGGTCCCATCGCTTGCCGTGTCGGGAGACAAGTTTGGTCGAGGTTCATGTGCTGGCGTCCCCACAGCGTCCCCAACATCAAAACTTGCGTGTTATTTTCGCTATCGAAAACGGCATTTAAGTTATTTATTTTGTGTGTGGTAGCGCCATCGGGGATCGAACCCGAACTCTCCGCCTTGAGAGGGCGGCGTGTTAACCAATTACACCATGGCGCCGGATGAGAAGTGGCGAGAACCGCCACTCGTCTAATATACCAGAGCAACCACGTCCGGTGCGTCACAGCGGGCGCGGGCGAGACGGTGCGGGGCTGGGCGGAGAACGAGTGCTTCCAGTGCTTTTCTTCGCGAAATTTATCTCTCCATCGCTGGCGCGTCTTCCATGCAATCGGCGCACCTCCATACAATCAATGATGGAAGCGGCGCGAGTCGCCGGCGATACCCGGTTCAGCTGCGCTGGTTAGAGCCTTGCAAATCAACCATAGGGATTGGAGCTGGCTTTGGGCTCCGGGGAGCGATGTCTGTGAGTGAAATGTCCGAGCCAGTGTGGATTGCCGGCAAGTGGCGGCAGAGCAGATCGACGGGATCGTTTCAGGCGGAGAATCCGGCGCTGGGGGCCCCGCTGCCCGAGACGTATCCGGTATCGTCGTGGGACGAAGCGCTTGAGGCGCTGGAAGCGGGCGCGGCGGCGGCGGAGATCCTCGAGTCGACGGGCGGCGCACAGATTGCCGAGTTTCTCGAGGCATACGCCACTGAGATCGAGGCAAGGGCCGATGCACTGGCAGAACGCGCAAACGCGGAGACGGGACTGCCGGTTGCTCCGCGCTTGCGGAATGTGGAACTGCCGCGCACGGTTGACCAGCTTCGTCAGGCCGGAGCAGCGGCGCGCGACGAGACGTGGCGGCGGCCGATTCATGACGAGGCGCGCAATATCCACTCCATGTTTGCGCCGCTGGGCGGCCCGGTGATCGTGATGGGGCCGAACAACTTCCCTTTCGCGTTCAACTCGATCTCGGGCGGCGACTTCGCGGCGGCGCTGGTGGCGCACAATCCGGTTATCGCCAAGGCGAATCCTGCTCATCCGGGAACGACAAGGCTCTTTGCTGAGGCGGCGCAGCGTGCGCTCGAAAAGAGCGGGTTGCCGGCGGCGACCGTGCAACTCATCTATCACCTGGCGAACGAGGATGGACTGAAACTGGTCGGGCATCCGTTGACGGGCGCGACGGCATTCACGGGCAGCAGAAATGCGGGGATGAAGCTGAAGGCAGCGGCGGACGCTGCGGGCAAGCTGATCTATCTCGAGATGTCGAGCGTGAACCCGGTGGTTGTGCTCGCGGCAGCATTGCGTGACCGGGGCGTGGCGATTGCGGAGGAGTTCTTCACGTCGTGCACGCTGGGCGCGGGGCAGTTCTGCACGAATCCCGGATTGGTGATTGTTCCCGATACGCCGGAGAGCCAGACGTTCGTGGAGACAGCGAAACAGCGGTTCGAGGAGGCGACGCCGGGAGTTCTGCTGGCGCGCGGGGTTCTGAATAATGCGAAAGATGGGGTGCAGAGGCTAGTAAAGCATGGCGCGAAGCTTCTCGGTGGCGGCGAACCTGCTCTGGGGCCGGCATATCGTTTTCAGAACACACTGCTGACTGTCACGGGCGACGAGTTTCTTCGCCATCCGCATGAATTGCAGGCGGAGGTCTTCGGGCCATCGTCGCTGATTGTGATTTCGCGGGACACGGCGCAGACGGCATCAATTCTTCGGCTGCTGGAAGGCAGCCTTACGGGAACGATCTACTTCGACGGCGCGGATGCTGACGACTACGCCGCGCTCGAACCGATTTTGCGACGGCGCACAGGCCGCCTGATCGGTAATCGTATGCCCACGGGAGTGGCGGTTTCGCCAGCGATGAATCATGGCGGGCCCTATCCGGCGACGGGTCATCCCGGATTTACGGCAGTGGGTTTGCCGGTCAGCGCGCAGAAATTTGCCGCTCTGCATTGCTACGAGAATCTGCCCGCTGACCTTCTTCCTGATGTGTTGCGCTAATGCGTGGGCTGCTGGCAGATGCCCTTAAGAAACGCGGCTACCTGCTCGTATTGGTCGCTGGCGAGGTAGTCGACGCCTGCCTGCCGGGCTGCCCGCCAGCGTTCCTCTGCTGCGACGAGCGAACCGAAATTGTAACTGTGGAACCATCCATTACAGCTCAGCTCTTTTTCGGTGGCGCCGTCGAGAGTGTAGAAGCGGATCCACAGGGCCTGCTCGTGCGCGTGCGCTACGAGTGAACGGAGGCGCTCCTGATCGGCGGGCGTCCAGTCGCCGGCGTGCCGCTGGCCACCTTGCTCGACAACACTCCAGGGATTGTTCCACCAGCGGCGGTAATTGCTGGCGCGCTCCGGCTCGAGGACCTGCGGAGGCGCCATCGGATCCTCGTTGTGCGCGTGTACCGCCCCGAAAACGAGAAGATTGCCGCCAACCGGAACCTGATCGTAGAAGACCTTCTGCTGCGCGTCGGACTCGCCGGTCAGAACGAGGATCGGGCGCACGGTGAGTTTCTCGACGGCTGCGGGATCGGCTGTCTTCGGGGCGGTGGTGAGCCAATCCTGATATTTGCTGAGGAGAGCCCAGACAGCTTCGAGGTGCTGAGGCTCTTCCGTCTTGAAGTCAAGGTTGAGGGTGATGAGCGGCCAGTCGCCGTGATCGCCGTCCTTCAAAGCCTGCTCCACGATGGGGCGCACACGATCAAAGAAGTAGCGCTCCATGGTTGGCTCGTGGCCGCTGACGGGCACTCCATGAGCGACCAGCGACTCGGACTTCCCTGTTTTCGGATTGGTGTACCAGTAGAGGTCCTGCTCAATGGCGAGCGGAGTTCCTGCGGACAGGGCGCGATCGATCCGGTCATACCACCACTCATAGTAGGGATAACAGTTGTGCGCATCCATGATGGTTCGGGCACCGGGATGGGCGACGCTCTGAGCCGCGGCCGGCAGCGCGGCAAACGAGGCAGAAAGAATCAGCGAAACAGTGAGGCTGAAGTTGCAGAACATGCGCATTTCGTTTTCCCTCTAGTGCTGTTTAAAGCCGATGTAGACAGGATTGCTGAACAGTAATAGCTGCCCCCGCGAGTCGCGCACCTCGGCGCGCAGCCAGTGACGCGAGCCATCGGGTGTCCAGTTCATGTTGAAGGTCTGATCGCCGGAAGTAATTCCCTGTTGCGGCAACGTGGACGACTTCTGGCCGTCGATGAGCATGCGAAGCGACGCTCCTTCGCATGCGGTGACGTGAATCTGCAACGCGAGAGCTTCGCCTTTCTGCGGTTCGAGGTCCTCGCCCATCTCTGCGGACGAGTGGGAGTCATGTGCGCGCAGCTCCAGCAATTTATCCCGCGAGCCGGTGAGGTCGAGAAAGACATGGCCGGCGCGGATGCCATCGAGGATCGCGGCCACTGAAAGATCGTTGGTATGAACCACAGTTGTTGGACTACCGACCGAGCCGATCTTATCCAGCGGCCAGTCGGCGTGGTGATTGTCGCTGCCTCCGACGGCAGTGAGGCGATAGCCCTTGCTCAATTGCTGCTCCCAGAAGCGAATGCTGGGAAAGAATCCGCCGCCTCCCCCGCCGTTCATGACTTCTATCGAGTTCACCAGGCTCATGTCGGCCGGTGGCGATGGGCTCCAGCCGCAGCCCATGCAGATTTCTCCCGTCGGCGACTCGGGGTGATTGATCGAGACGATACCGCCGGTTTGTCGCGCGCTGCGGAACATTGCATTCACATCGGGAACCTGCGGCGATCCCACGCGATAGTCGACAAAAAGCGTAGTGCCAATGAGGTTGGCGTGGCCATAGAACGTGGTCAGTTCGCGACCAGGGATAAGTAGCGTCTTATCGAAGTATGGCTGCAGCTCGCGCATCGCGTCGTATTGCGAGGTCGTGTTGTGGTCGCTGATGGCAATGAAATCGAGGCCGCGTCGGGCGGCGGCTTCCACGGTGAAGAAGACGGGGCAGGGCACTGACTTGCCGCTCTGGCTGGGGCAGCTTCCATCGCTGTGCGCGTCGTGCATGTGCAGATCGCCCCGATACCAGCCTGGGTGATCGTTCAGCGGATGATCGGTGAAGGAAGTGTCATCGATGACGCGGTTGAAATAGATCTCCGCGCGGTAACGCGAGGTTACGTTGGGACGGATATTTGGGACGGCAATCTGCAGCCTCCACTTCCCCGGAATGATGGTTCCCGGAAGATACGAAGGCGTCGCGTCGGTCTCGCTGATGGTGAAGTGGTCCTTGTTGCCTCCGCTGGCTCCGCGAAAGCGAACAGGATCGACGATGCCGAGATCGAGCACGGTGCGATCGGCCTTGCCGAGGTTTTCGAAGTAGACAGTGAGGCGGTGAACGCCTGCCGGGACATCGAACGGGACCTCAAAGTATGTCTGTGCCTGCGAAGGCTTCACTTCGCCCTGCAATACAAGGTCAGGCGAGGAGGGAGTTTCGGCGGCATGCACTGAGGTCAGCGCAGCGAAGAGCAGCAGAAGGAGAGAAAGCTTTCGCGGCATCATTCACATGAGATTGTAGGAAGTTTGAAGGCCGGATGCGAGTGCCACCCGGCCTTCGAATGAGCGATTGTGCGGTTACCAGGAGAGGCGCAGGGCGAACTGCATCACGCGCGGATCACCGGAGAGTGTGGTGATGCTGGCGACGCCACCGCTGGTGATGTTGCCGCTCGGTTGGCCAAACTCCGGAGTATTGGTTACGTTGAAGACCTCCCACCGGGCTTCGACATTCCAGCGCTCGCTGACGGGAATTTCTTTCAGCAGTGCGGCGTCGAAAACGTTGGTGCGAGGTCCGCGAAGCGAATTGCGGCCGACATCGCCGATGGCGCCGACAGCGGTCGTGGCGTAGGCATCGGTGGTGGAAGGGGATAGCAGCGAGCAGGCGCTGTTCTTGCTGGCATAGAACCAGCAGTTAGGATCGCCCACAATATGCGGCTTGCCGACGAGGTTCGGCACCGCGGTGGTATAGCCGTATGGATCGAGCACCGCGTTGCGATTGCCATCGTTTTCATTTACCTGGAATGGATGACCGCTATAGAAGGTGTAGACACCTGACGTCCGCCAGTTACCGAGGATCCACCCGGCCGGGCCGCTGTTCAGCATGGGCTTTCCATGACCGAAGGGCAGCTGGTACACGTAGCTGACGGCGACGCGATTCGGAATGTCGAAGTCGCTGGGACCATACCACGCAGCATAATCACGTCCGTTGGGCGCATCGCCGGAGTTGGTCTCGAGCTCTTCGGGAGTGTTGTCCAGGCTGCGGGAGTGGGTGAAGGCAGCCCTCACGCTGAGCCCGTTGGTGAAGCGGCGCGTGAGGCTGGCCTGCAGGCCGTTGTAGTTTCCAAAGCCGATCGGGGAGGTGTATTCGACCTGTCCGAAGTTCGGATATGGAATGACACCAGTGGTTACGTTTCCGGCAATGATCGGCTGGTTGTAGTTGGAGAGCACATCCAGGTGGGTCGATTTGGTGCCGACGTAATCCACCTGCGCGGCCCACGTGCTGCCGATCTCGCGCTGTAAGCCCAGGCTCCACTGCTGAACATTCGGCGTTGGGTCATGAGTAGCTGAGGAGCGGATGTGAAATGCCTGCAACGAGTTGAAGTTGATGGTGCTGGGATCGAGGAAGTTGGAGGGGAACCCTACCGAAGGAGTCAGTACTGGTGTCGTGTTGCTGGCGATGGTCTTATTGACCAGGAAGGGAGGATTGAGCGCGAGCTCATCTTCGCTGCCGATGCGTTCAAAGAGCGAATAATACAGGCCGTATCCTCCGCGGATGACAGTCTTGGTGTCCGGCGAGTAAGCGAAGCCGATGCGAGGACCGAAGTTCTTGGTGTTTGGTTGGACGAGCGCACGATTCTCGACGGAGCCGCCGGTTGCGAAGACCAGCGAACCGTTGCCACCATTGCCGGCGGGATTGAAGTTGGCCATCTGGTTCTTCCCTTCCATGGCCGGAGTGGCGAAATCATAACGCAGGCCAAGGTTGAGGGTGAGTTGAGGAGTGACCTTCCAGTCATCCTCTATAAAACCAGAGGCCATCCAGAGACGCTGATCGACGAAGTGGACATTGGTGAGCTGGGTGTACTCCGTGGCTCCGAGCAGACCGTCGGCGTATGAGAAGCCGGTGCCGGAGACACACGCTCCGGGTGCGCTGTGCTGGCAGGTGAAGACGCCGGTGAAGGTCAGATCGCCACGCGTACCGGGCTCGTCCTGAAAGAGATTGCGCATCGGCGCGTAGAGGCTGACGCCGAACTTGAGCGAGTGTGTTCCCCGCGTCATGGAGAACGTGTCGTTGTATTGGTACTGCATCGGGATCTGCTGTTTCGGCAGAAAGTCCGGCGAGCCTTCGAAGGCGAAGTTTGAGAACGTGGTGAGCGGAACACCGCCTCCGATGGCAGGGTCCTTCGGAATTCCGGGGACAAAGTCGCCGGCAAATTGGCTGAGTCCGAAAGGCTGCTGTGCCGCATAGGAGAAATTGCGTGTCCAGCCAAAACGGAACTCGTTCACCATGCTCTGGTTCAGGATGTGCGTCCAACCGAGGACGGCGCTGTGCGCCAGCAACGTCTGGTCGCCCCATGCGGAGGTTGACGTGCCGTCTGCTAATCCGCCGAGGTAACCGGGAATCGCGCGATAACGGTTGGAATAGTTGTAGCGGCCGAACACGGTATCGTTCGGAGAGGGCGTCCAGTCGACGCGTCCGTCGTAGCTGTCGTTGTTGTCAACCGCCAGAGCGTTGCGCACGAAGTTGTTGATGTCCGCCGGGCTTCCCGGAGTGGTCGCATTGGGCAGCGGGAAGAGCGTCATCAGCGCGGCTACAGAAGAGTCGATCCTGCCGGACGGGACCGAGTTATTCGCAAACGGCTGGCAGTTCGATCCCGAGTAAGCAGGAGCGCACGTGGCGGGATCGTAGATAGTGGGATAAGCCACACCGACGGCGGAGGCGGTTGCGGGGCTGAAATCGCCGATACGCTCGTTGGGCAGCGGAACGGTAGCCGTGCGCGAAACACCCTGTTTGATGCGGGTTCCTTCGTAATTGAAGAAGAAGAACAGCTTGTTCTTGATGATCGGGCCGCCGATGTTGGCACCGAACTGGTTCTGGTTGTTTTCGGGCTTGGGCAATCCGTGACGGTCGGAGAAGAAATCGTTGGCGTCGAAGAATTGATTGCGAACGTATTCATAGGCAAGGCCGTGAATCTGGTTTGTGCCGCTTTTGGTGTTCACAGAAACGACACCACCAGGACTACGCCCGTATTCGGCCGAGTAAGGATTGGTGATGACGTTGAACTCGGCGATGGTATCGACCGAGGGATGCGACGACTCCGTGCTCAGCTCCTGGACGTTCTCGGAAAAAGTATTGTTATCAATGCCGTCGAGGATGAAGTTGTTCTGGAGCGAGTGGATGCCGTTCACATTGAAATCGCCGACGCGGCCGGCCGAGGTAGCACCGCTCTGCTGCGTATAACGGGCGATCTGGACGCCGGGAACGATGCGCAGCAAATCGTCCCAGTTGCGCAGGTAAAGCGGAGTCTGCTCGATGGTGGTGGATCCGATCACAGTGCTGATCGAAGCGTCGTCAGGCGACAGCACCGGCGCCGCGGCCTGAACCTGAATGGTTTGCTGTGCCGAGCCAACCTGCAGATGAAAGTCCTCGCGGGCTCTCTGGCCCACAGTCAAAATCACTGTCTCGTTTACGGTGTCGAATCCCGACTCGTTGACCGAGAGGGAGTACTGTCCGATCGGCAGGTCCTGGAAGGAGTAGAGACCAGCTCCGTCGGTGCTGACGGTACGGTTGTATCCGGTGGCCCGGTTCGTCACTGAGACGGTTACGTGTGCGAGAACTGCGCCGGTGGGATCGGTCACGAGTCCGGATAAATTTGCGGTATTCACTTGCGCCTGGGAAACCAATCCTGCGCTGATAAGCAGGAGAAAAAACAAGCATTGTCGTAGTAGTGCGCGCGTCATTGCCAAATCCTCTCTCTGTTACGGGGGGGTTGATTGTCGAAAGGAAACTGGGCTCCGTGTTGGTGCACAGGCCCTAAAGCGGAGGCACAACGCTATTTACTTTGCAATAAAGGATGTTACTAATATGTAAACACGCCGTGAAAGGACAGCGAAGAGGGACCATGGTCGTGATGCGGCGACGCTCCAGAGCAATCCCGCTTAACAGGATCAGTCGAGCTTCGCCGCGTAGTCTATTCCAACTAATCCTCGTTGCACCTTTTTCTCCCTGCCGAAAGAAGTGTCCATTGTGTGCGCCAACGAAGCGAACGTGGCAAAACTGGGCGGCTAGAACTCTATTCTTCCGGCAAACTGCGCCAGGCGGTAATTGGTAAGCAGAGAGGTCGCCTGACCAAAACTCTGCGGATTATCCAGCGTTGCGCTGATCGACTGCGGGTCGAAGCGCACACTGTTCGTGATGTTGAACATATCAAAGCGGAGAATAAGCCTTACGCGCTCACCGAGCGCGAATGTTTTATTCACGCCCTGATCCCAGTCGAAAAATCCGTCGCCGCGTAAGGGATTACGCGTACCGGATTCTCCTGGCAGCGCGTGGTCGAAGCTCGCGAAGACAGTTGCCGGATCGGCAAAGCGCTGCGTCAGGCTTCCGTGGGCGCCAGCATGAGCGGGAATCTGCGAGGTTTGCTCGGCGTATCCCTGAATATCCCAGTTGGTCGGGTAGTATGCGCCGTTGTTTACCTCAAAGGGGAAGCCGGTGGTCCAACGGACAATGCCTGTGGTCTGCCATCCACCGATCAATTCGTTCGCGAGGCGCCCCACGCGGGAAAAATATTTCTTTCCTCTGCCAATGGGCAGATCCCACACAAAGTTCGCGTTGATCTGCTGGCGCACATCGTAGTCGGAAGGACCGTATAGCTGACTCGGGTTCCAGCTGTTCATGATTTGCGCATTATTGGTCGTGCCCGAGTTCCCCAACCGCTCCGCCTGCGAGGTGATATCGAGGGATTTCGAGAACGTGTAGTTGAAGTCGGCCTGCAGGCCGGCCCCGAAGCGTTGCCGGTAAACAACTTCGAGCGCGTTGAAGTTGGAGTATCCAATCGACCGCCACGCATAGAGAGCGGAATATTGATCGTGATAATACCGGAAAGCAGGATAGTTGACTCCGGCGCCGATGTTGCTGTTGGGAAGTGATCCTGGCGTGTCCAGCTGATAGAGCGCGTACGTTTCGTTATAGAGATTGCTCAGGAAAAGAGCGTAGACGTTCTGGGTTGCCGACAACGGGCCGTAGCCGAGTCCGATATCCTGGCCGTCCAAAGCGCCGAAGACCTGCTCCCAGTATGGGACCTGGCCTACCGAGGACACCGGTACGTTCGCTCGTGCCATCTTTGCCAGCTGCGATGCAGGGCCGAAATAAGGAGTGCCGGCTGCACTCAGATTGATAGGCATCGCAGTGTCTTCCTGGGCAAGCTGGCGGTGCGCATAGCGGCCCACGTAGGAGACCTCGATCGACGAGCCATTGCGCAGTTCGCGCGCTATCGAGAAGTCCACCAGATGGGAGTATGGGGTTTTGATCGCTGAATCGAGCCCCCAGCTGATAGCGAAGCTGCCGTTTCCGCTGGACGCGGGTATGGCGGGAAAACCGCCTGGAGGGGCGGAGGGAAGCAGGGATTGGGGTACGCCGCTGATGGTCGTGAATCGTGGAGCGTCCTCGATAGGTACCGAACCGGGCGGATTCGAGAGATGCGAGGAGAGCCCGTATGATCCGGTGGTATCGAATGTATTGACCGTAGCGGCTCCGAAATGATCGAAGACGAGCGAATATCCGGCGCGAATGCTGCTCTTCTGATCTCCGAAAAGCTTCTTCCAGAAACCGTCGGAGGGTGTGGGCGAGTAGGCGACGGCGAGCCGCGGACCGATGTCGGCCTTGTCGGGATTCCAAAAGTCCGACGCGTGGTTATACCGGCCGTTCAGATTGAACGCCACTTCTACAACGTTGTTGGCCGCGCCTCCCGCGGCGGCCTGCGCGGCACTGCCGTTGATATATTGCGTAAGCGAGTAAGGCTGGCAGACACTGCCCGAAAACTGGCAAGTTCCTACCTGGGTGCCGCTTGTCTCGGCGGGGGCCTGAAGATACGAGTACCGCAGGCCATAGGTCAGCGTCAGATTGCTCAGCGCTTTCCAGGTGTCCTGCGCATATATTTCATATTCGTTCCATCGATAGTCACGCTTTAGCGGAGCACCCACGGGAAGCGTAGCGCCCGTCTTCTGGTAGTTGTAGACTGCATCACCCTCGGTGATCGCGCCTATGAGGTTCAGGATGGCATCGTTGTACTCGTTACCGTAATTGGCGAAGTCCACAGCGGGATAGCCGTACACCTGCGGATCGAATGGGCCATGGCTGTTGGCAATCGTCGAGCTGCGGGTGAGCCATCCCTGATTCATCTGGCCGTCTGGATACGATTGCGCATTGCTCACGCGCTGATCGTCGATGAACCGGATATTGCCGCCAAATGCGAAGTTGTGGTTGTGTTTTGTCCACGAAACATCGTCGACCACGTTCTGAACCGGGATAATGACGTCGGTTGAACGTTGAGTCGAGACTGGCTGCGCCACTTCAGAGAAGTAAATGATCGGCTCATTCGAGGCGCCGGCGTCGTCAATTCCCTGGCGCGTTAATCCGTAGCGCGCGTTGTTTACCAGATTGCTCGTGATGAGCCAGGTGTAGCCTACGGCAAAACCTTTGCTGTTAGTCAGAGTCGTTGTCTGGGGCGGCTGGCCGGGAAAGGCGGGCGGCGTCGGCTCGCGATCGTTCTGCAGGTTCCCGCGCCAGAAGAGCGTGTGTTTTCCGCTCGGCGTTACATTCCAGTCGATGCGTGCGACATAGGTGTCGTATTTACGGTCAATTGTGTATGGGAATCGATAGCCGATGCTGTTCAACCCATCGCCCTGCGTCGGATCGTTCCCTTGCGGATATGCATTGAGCACCTGCAGCAACGGTGCGCTGATTCCGACTCCTGAAGGATCCATGCTTTGAATATTTGCCGGAGTCAGCGTATAGGTGGAGTCGCCGCCGCCCTGGTTTACGTACTCATAATTCAGGTATCCGGCGCGATAGCTGGCAGTCGGCACGGTACCAGCATTCACGCTTGTGCCCTGGGAGTCCCGGCGTCCTTCGTAATTCAGGAAATAAAACAGGCGATTCTTCATCACCGGGCCGCCCACTTCCCCTCCGAAGATGTTGCGGACAAGGCTCACGGGACGGTTCGGCAACCCGGCTGCCAGCTGTTGTTGTTTATTGAAGAAGTCGTTTGCCTCAAACAGATTCGAGCGGTTGTACTCGTAGACGGCTCCGTGCAGGCTATTCGATCCGCTGCGCGTAATTAGAGCGACCTGCGCGCCAGATGACCGTCCTTCCTCGGCGTTTGGATTACTTGTCGTCACACGGAACTCGGCAACAGAATCCTGCGTCGTCCGCAGCACGCTCGTGAAGGCATAGCCATTGTTGATGTCGTTCACGTCGACGCCGTCGAGCGTGATATTCGACTGATCGCTCCTGCCGCCGTTGACCGACCCTGCTCTGGAGTCCGTCGAAGTATTTCCTACGCCCTGGGTTCCATTCACGTCATCGGAGCGGCCGAGAAACGTCACACCAGGCTGCAGGCTCAACAGGTCGGGAACATTCCGTTGATCGAGAGGCAGGGAGCAAACCTGGTTAGCATCGAACGCATTGCCCAGCGTGGCATCGGTTGTGTTCAGCACCGGCTGAAGATTGGAGGTGACAGTCACCTCCTGTCGGACAGAAGCTACCGTCAAGACCACGTTGACTGTCGCAGGCTGGCTCACCAATAGGTCCATATTGGTCTTTTCCGCAGAACCGAACCCCGGGGCCGTCACCAGGAGCGTGTAACGGCCCGGAGCCAGTTGCGAAAACTGGTATTCGCCGCTGCTGCCGGTCCTGTTAATACGGGCAACCCCGGTTGCGGTCATCGTCAGAGTTACGGTGGCGTCGGGGATAATTGCGCCGCTGCTATCGGTCACACGTCCGCCAAGCGACGTGGTCGCCTGTGCAAATACCAGTGAGTGAGAGGAAAGAAGCAGAAGGCTGCAAAGAATGAATAGGGGGAGGGTCTTGAAACGCGTCACATTCGGCTCCAACAGTACAAATCTCACTTCGCCGTCCGTAGAGAAATCTTTATCTGGCTTACGTTCAAAGCCGAGCAAACAAAAGTACTTCGCTCGGCCACGTGCGGAATCCTCTTCGAAGTGTTGCGGCGAAGTTTATCACACGAGAATTCGCGACCCGCGCCGGTAAGCGCGTTCTGATTCTTCTCGAGCGTTGCCGATAGCCCTCAGCGCGAAGCTGCGAGCCGGAATCGGCACTGGATTGAGCCGTCCTACGGCTGATGTTGACTTGCTGAAGATTGCTCCACGATCTGCTGAAGATGCCTCCTCTCAGGTAGCGATGTTCGGCGGGCCGCTTATTCCTGAAATATGGCGCCTATTTGGGTCGCGTCACCGTTGCCCAACCACATATGAATACGAGAGTCGCTTCGTGAGATGTTTCCTGGAGCGTTTCAAGACTGCGCCTGATGGCGCTTGATCCCTACGATCTTGCCCTGACAAAACTCGATTGCAACATCGAGCGCGATCGAAGCGATGTGCGGTTTTTTTGTGTGTACAGTGGCGCTTCGACTTGGATCTGCTTCGCGAGCGTTATCGAACGGAGCACCGTCCGTTACAGGCTAGAAGCTGTTGCCACACAAGTTCTAGTTATCTTCGTCCGGAACAGGAGTCCAGGACTTGTCTGGATTGAAGAGCTCCATCTTCTCGAACACGTCCAGGCTGTTGGGCCCGAAGTCCTTCTGGTAGACAACGCCGTCATTGCTGACGATGAAAGTCTTAACTCCGGTGACGCGGTACTCAGCCGGCGCGGCAACCAGCGCAAAGCCCCCGATCATCACGCCTTTGATCACATAGTCCAGACGGCCCAGCGGTGCATCCGCACCCTGCCCCTTGAGAATCTTGAAGAAGTACCCATGATAGGGCTGCGCCCGGCTCGAATAGCCTTGAACGATCGCGTCGGCGATGTTCTCGCCGATAGGGCCGTCCCACGTCCCGGCAGCATTCTTCCACGCCAACCCATCTTGTGTTCCGGGAGTGCTGATGATGCGCTGCGCATACTGGTTCACGTTGTAACCCGAGCGCGGCTTCATAGCGTATTCGTCCTGCGCCTCAACGTAACCGCGGCAAATCTGAATCGCGTCCAGTTCGTTAGAACCGATGCGCCGATACAGCAACTCCCGCATGCCGGCCTTGGTGTCGAAATACCATTTGCTTCCTGTCTTCGCCAACGGCACCGGCATCGGCCAGTCCTCTTTACCCACGAGCACAACCGCGCGCCTGCCGGTCTTCGGATCGACAGATATCTTCGTCTTTTCCTTTGCCTCGGCGACGAAGGATTCCGCCCGATTCTTGTCCTGAACGGCATCGCCGGTAGCGTAGACCTCTCTCCCATCCGGCCCGAAGATCTTTGCCAGCGCATCCGTATCGTAATCGCTTGCCGCCTTTAGAACGGCATCCACCGCCGCTTGCGGGCTGTCGAACAACTCCGCTCCACCAGACGGTGATGCGGCCTTAGCCGGCGTTGCCTTTTCCGTTGTTGCCGGCGCCGTCGTAGATTCTTTGCCGGCGGGCTGCTGCGCAGAAACTACCGGCGTGGATACAGACGTCCAGGCGAGGACTCCCGCGAGCAAGGCTGTTGGGGAGAGATGTTTCCCGCGAGCTGTCAGCATCATCTTTGTGCTCCTGTAGTCGTCATCGGATCACCTGCGCCGTCCACCGCCGCCGCCACGACTCGCCCCGCCGCCCCCGCGCGATCCCATGCTCGAAGCGCCACGGCTGCTGTTCTGTCGGGTGCTGGCTCCGTTGAATCCTCCGCTTCCGCCACCGAATGTGCCGCGGTTCCCGGCGCCGCTATTCCCGAGATCCCGCCCGCCGATGCTGTTGGCTCCGCTCGCCCGATTGCTGACGCCTGCCCCTCCGCGATTACCGGCTCCGCCTGCACCACCAACTCCGCCGCGGTTGCCGGCTCCGCCTGCACCACCAGCTCCGCCGGGCCCGCCAACCCCTCCGCGGTTGTTGCTGCCCAGATTGCCGCCCTGCCGTCCGATCTGATTCCGCGCCCCGGCTTGCCGGTTCGCCAGCGAGTCTCCGCGAGCCGACCCGCCAAA
>Ga0206998_1082_pt1 | contig 25179 bp, 20 predicted proteins | sample Alteio_BWMinCont_FD_153309 | JGI IMG/M metagenome (GOLD analysis project Ga0206998, IMG submission 153309) | Enriched cells from forest soil in Barre Woods Harvard Forest LTER site, Petersham, Massachusetts, United States -... | ecosystem: Environmental > Terrestrial > Soil > Temperate forest >... | reverse complement strand
CGATCCCGAAAATCCGCGAACTCGAGATGGTGTTGTTCGTAATCGTGAAGTCGGACGGACCCGTACCACACAGGGCTTCAGAGTCCACGTCGTAACCGGTGTCAAGCATGCTGATTCCATTGACAAATCCCGTGATCGTGTTGCCGCTGATGATCTGTCCGGTGCATCCGTCGCCGTAGTCGGGATGGGCACTCGTGTCCTGGTCGACGAACTTGATGCCCGACTTGGGGTCGCCTACAGCCACCGTGTTGGTGTCGTCGTCAATGTCACCGCCATTGAGTGTGTTATTGGTGACCGAAGTTCCTTGATCGAAACCCGGGAACCACAGCGCGCTCTCCTGACTGTCCCCGCTACCGGTGTTCGTCGGGTAGTTGACCGTGTTCTCCGTCACCGAAGCCCCCGTCGTGTCCGACATCTGCAGGGCGTTGTTTTCCGTGCCTGGGTCAATCGCGAAGACGTTAGAGGAAACGACGTCACCCGCATCGAGCACTGTCGCATCACCGGCCGTCTCCGAAGTAAACGTGTTGTAATCCAAACCAAGGCCAAAGTGGATGTCGCCGTTTTGGTACGTGCTACTGCCACCTGTGCCGGTGAAAAAGTTATTGCTAATCGTGACATTCGGCTCGCCTTGGTCGCCCGAGCCAGACACCAGACTCGCCACATCGATGGAGCTTGCGCATGCGGCGTAGGTCGACGATCCGACCTGACAGTTAGAGGTGTCGGCGTTAAACAAGTTCGCGTCGAACGTGAATCCACTGACCGTTACGTTTGCGTTCTGAACGAGGAATCCCGTGCCCCCTGAGATCACTGACTGGGTGGTCGGGTCCACCGACGACGAAGTATCTGAGGGGGAGGGCGCGACGTTCCAGTTGTACCCGTCAACCGTCAGTGCTTTGTTAATGACTACTTGATCGTTCGAGCCGTATCCTCCACCTTGCAGGTTGTAAGTGCCCGCGCAGACGTAAACCGTCTGACCCGTCGTGGCCGCCGTCACGGCTGCCTCGATGCTGGAATACGCCGTGGGGGTAGGTGACACGGCAGAGAAGCTGGGGCATCCAGGGTCGCTGAGCGTGCCATTGACACTGACCACTTCGTTGACGGTGGTGGGGAGCGTGGCGGTCGCGCCAGCGTTCGAGACAGCCAGCGTGAGGCCAAGAGTGGATAGGGAGAGAACCACTAAACCTGTGGTCAACCGTCGCGGTGCGAAGCGCATATTATTCCTACCTTCAATTAGATTTTGTTGTTTCGGCGATGAACTGCGTAATCCGCTAGATGCCCTTCGGCGCCATACATTACCCTCGCCGGACTCGCCCATACCAGCGGATGCGGATAACCGTCGTACGAAGACAGTGTGAGGGCGCTGCCATCGAGCACTTCTGGGCTCTATTTTGATCTTTCTAAGCGTCCTCCAAGGCAAGCTCAGAGTGAACGCACCGAATGTTTGAATGCGTTGATGCGTACCACTGACAAATATCGCGACAGTGACGTAAAGCAATTCGTATCGTGGCGACGGCGGAGGGATGAACTTCGCGCCGGTAAGGTGTAGACACGGCGGACGAAACGGCCAGGTGTGAGTGGTCGGACCCGCAGTACCTCGGTCGCTATAGGGCGACCCGAACTTGGGAGCCAATGACGGTGCGCATCGGAATTGATATCCAGTCAATTGAGGAAGTCAAGGACTCGTTGACCAGATTCGGCGCCCGCTACGTCGGTCGCCTATTCACCGTGGCCGAACTGGCCGGATGCGATCTGGCGTCGCCCTTCGCCCCACGTCAACTCGCCGAACGCTTTGCCGCCAAAGAGGCCGTCTTGAAAATGCTCGAACCGACCGATATCGTCCCCGAATGGAAGGACATCGAGGTGTTCTCGTCGCCACATGGGTGCCAGGAGATTGTCTTGTCCGCGAGCGCCGCCCAGCTTGCCGCGTCGCGCGGTCTGGGAGCGCTGAGCGTCTCCTTCAGCCACGGTGGCGGCGTCGCCACCGCAGTCGTGGTTTCGGATGTAGACGTCAATGACAATATGGTGCGGTCGTGAGCCAAATCGATCTCCGGATCCGCAACGTTCTCGAGGGCAACGCTCGCCTACTCGTCGCCGCGAATGCGTTGAATGACGATAGTGATCTCTACGAAGTCGGACTTTCCTCGCACGCAAGCGTGAACGTGATGCTCGCGTGCGAGGACGAGTTCGGCGTCGAGTTCCCCGAGTCGCTGCTGCGAAAAAGCACATTTCAGTCAATCGGTTCTATTCGACGAGCTCTCGAGTCGCTGGGCATTGCTGACGGCGCCGAGTAGTCCTAGGTGAAAACGCCATCAACACAGTTGGTGGAATCACCGCCGCGGCGTGGCGGGTGATGCCGGTGAACGAACTACCCCGACTTGGCATTTTCCAGAACAACTCGACCGTATCGATCTTCGATCTCGTGGAAGCAGCCAGTGGCCTGTGCCGAATCGTATGGATCATTGGTTGGGCACCAGACTCGCCTCCCGCCCGGGTCCTCTCGCGCTTCGGCGACGTCGCCGACGTGACCGGCATGACCGACAGCGAGATCGCGAAGCACTTAGCAACGTTCAACCTCAGCGGACTGGCTGTCTTCAATGATCCACCCCTCATGGTGGCAGCGGGCGTCGCCGAGGCACTAAACCTTCGATTTCACTCCCCATCAACCGCGGAAGTGCTCAGCGACAAATTCTTGCAGCGCCGGGCGCTTCGCGACGCTTCGGTAGCGGTACCTGGATTTGCGGCGGTGCGTCGTTCCAGTCCCGATGCGGACGTGCCCTTTCCAGCGGTGCTGAAACCGCGCGCGGGAGCGGGCGCTCGCGACACATTTCTCGTGCGCAGCGCCCGCGACGTGGTGGACGCTCTGAATAGATGTGACCCGGACGAGGAGTTCATCTTGGAAGAGTGGCTTCCCGATCGAGCGACGACTCAGACGCTCTCCGCCAACGTCGTCTCTGTAGAGTCAATAACCCGCGATGGCAACGTCGATCACCTCATGGTGACGGGTCGCTTCCCCTACGCGCCGCCCTTTCGCGACTCGGGCGGATTTCTCCCAAGCGACCTCGAGCAGAGTGACTGGAATGATGTCTGCGCATTGGCGGGAAGGGCCATTCTCGCCGCGGGAATTCGCGACGGGGTCATACACACTGAAATCAAGATGACGCCCTCAGGGCCACGAGTCGTCGAAATCAATGGCCGTTTGGGAGGGGGCGTCTCGAAGTTGATAGAGCGTATCGGAGGACCCTCGCTCAACGGCTGGGTTATGAGGCTCGCACTCGGAGATGATGTGGGGCCGCTCCCTACCTTTGACCAATCGTTAGTGAGTTTTTTTCACTTTGTCGTGGCGCCGCTGAACGCGGTCGCATTCGAAGCCATCTCCGGGTTAGATGAACTCACCGCGCTAAAGGCCCAACTCGGAATCGACGACATTCACGTCAACGTTCAGCCAGGCCAAGGGGTGAGTACGCAACAGACCAGTTTCACCGCCTATGTCGTGCGCATCGACGGCGTTGTTTCTTCGCATCAAGAATTGGCAGCAACCTTGTCGGCAATCGACGATACTTTGACCGTGACTTGGGCATATTCATGACGAACGAATCGAACTTTCAAGCGACCGGCGACCTTTCCCTCCTGCGATACTTTGGGCGAGGTACGCGACTGTGGTCTTCTCAGGGCCGCCATGAAGTCGGAGAAGACTGGTGGTTGGCGCTCAGCGGTGAGCCGAGCGTCAATATGAATATGGCGTGCTGTTGGTCGGAGGATCCTGAGGTAATGATCCAACAGTGCCTGGAGCCGGTCCTAGAGGCGAGGCGACCGGCCATCATCATGCTGACCGGACCCGGTCTCGCAAATGCGTCGACGTTGACTGACGCCGGCTGGGTCAACGTGGGTATGACCCCGATGCTGGCAATGCGGGCACGCACCAGAGAGTGGAACCTCGACCCTTCCGCACGGCGTCTCCATCGCGACGATTTGGAATCGGCGCGCCAACTCATGGTCGAGGTCTTTGGCATGGACCCGGCGATCGCTCGCGTGGCCATGCCTGACGCGGTGAGCGACGGGGACGACATGGAGGCCTGGGGTCTCTTTGACGGTCCCGAACTTCTCTCTTCCGCCATCATCGTTTGGGAAGACCCGGTGGCAACGATGTGGTCGTTGGCGGTGAGACGCGATCGCCAACGTGGAGGACTCGGGCGGCGACTGATGGAGTCTGTGTTGCATCGCGTCGATGAAATGGGTGCGAGCGGTTCGGTGTTTACTGCGTCCGGAGCCGGCGAGCAGCTCTACTATTCGGCTGGCTTTCAGTTGAACGCGGAACTCCAACTCTGGTCGCGACCGCGTTGGATGTTGGGCGTGGGCTAGATAGATTGCGTGGGCGGTGAGTCGGCCACGCTCGCGCCGAGCCCTATCGACGACAGCAGTTGTATTTCGTCGATCTTGTTCGAACGATTGAGCGGTAGTGCCTCTACGAAGTGCACCCGGTCCGGCATCATGGTGTCGGGCAGAAATCGAAGCAATCCTTGACGAAGCTCCAGTTCAGTCAAGGGTCGACTGGCCACGACGAAGGCCACTATCCCCGTCACACCCACATCGACATAGGCCACGCAGGCGGCGTCCACCACGGACGGAAGGCCTTTCATAGCGTCGTTCATTTCAAGGAGAGAGATTCGAACTCCGCTTCTTTTCACGACTCGATCGGCGCGATCGACGTACACGTATCGACCGTCATCATCTCGATAGACCAAGTCACCAGAGCGATAGAGCAACTTGCCTAGGACGACGTCACCTCGAAGAACCTGGGCGGTGAGTTCAGGAGCGCTGAGGTATCCCTCCATGAGTTGAACTCCGCCTATGTACAACTCTCCCGTTCGATTCGACTCCTCGATGACTTCTCCAAACTCGTCGACTAGGTAAAAGTCGACATCGGGATGCGGGCGACCCATGGGAACAATCCTCTCCTTGATTACTTCAGGGGTCACTTCGAAGTTGGTGACTGCGATCGTTGTCTCTGTCGGCCCAAAGCGGTTGAAAACCCGCAGACTGGGGACCGATGACCAGAGAGACTCCAGATCGGTCGCGTGCACCGCTTCGCCGCCGAGGGCAATCGTGGTGAGCGTCGAAGTGCTCAGATTCGCCAACTTCGAATCGCTCAACAGCAAGCGCAAGTAGCTGGGGGTGAATCCGCTCATAGTTACCCCTTCAGCCACGACCGTAGAGAAGAACGTTCGCGGGAACAACAGGGACTCTCGGGGACGTATGACAAGAGAGCCCCCGCTCGTCAACGTCGGAAAGAGATTCGCGTAGGAACCGTCGAAGTGAAACGGCGACACGCACAGAGTGGTCGTGGAGCTCGTAAATCCAACAGCCTCGGCGGTGGATCGAACGGCGGCGCCAAACGCGCTCGCACCAATCTGAACCCCCTTGGGTGTGCCGGTAGTTCCCGAGGTGTAAATAACGTAGGCCACGCGGTGGGCCGAGGGAGAAACTCGTGGCACTTCGTTGCGTCTCTGAGTCAGCGACGAGAGGCGCACCGTCGTTACGACCGACGACGGAAGGAGGTCGTCAGTGCTCGAATCATGCGCGACCGCCAACGCCGGCTGACTATCACGCAGAATGGTTTCGATTCTCGCGAGAGGGTCGCTCGTCGATAACGGTACAAACGCGGCACCTACCCAGAGACACGCCAGTGCGCTCACCACAAAGTCCACCGAGTTAGAGAGGAACAGCGCGACTCGATCACCCTCCGCTACGCCTTCGTCAACTAGGCCCGAGGCGAGGCGCGCGACCTCTTCAATCAAAGAGCTATAGCTGAGATCTCGTTCAAGATCTCGAACGGCTCGCTGAGCCGGATGACTGTTCGCTTGCGCAACAATTTCTTCGAGTACGTCTGACATGACCTCTAGTTCGTTCTCGCGCCTTCGCCAACGCGAGGAGCCGGGCCGCGGGCTAAGCGCGGGTCGCTCCCAAACGCTAGTTCCTCTGATGAATAGAGCGTTGAATTGAACTTCGCTGCCCAACTCGACGCGGCCGAAGATGCGCGGACCACGGCCTAATCTGGTGGCGATGCCTTATGAGCCACGGTTAACTGATGATGTGGGGTCGCGATGAATGCTGACTGCCCTCCGCCACGCTCACGAAAGCGCGGACACGCAAATAGATGACCGAGTTTGCCATCGTCGGGTTGGGCTCTTGGGGTCTGTGTGTCTTGGAGCGTACGGTGAGTCGTTCGCGCCAGATTGACGCCTCCGTCCGCGTCCACGTCATAGAGCCTGGTCAACTCGGAGGCGGCGTCTACTCAACCGAACAACCCGACTATCTCATTCTCAACAATCCGTGCGGGCAACTCTCTCTCTATGCCTCTCCCGATAGCGACAACAATCCTCCGTACGCTCTGGGACTGTTCGAGTGGGCGCGCGAACACGGGTACCGGTGGGTGGGCTATGAGTGCAAAGTTGATCCCGAGGGCGTGGAGATCGTGTCGACAGACTACTTACCGCGACGATTAATGGGCGAATATCTCGCCTGGTTCTATGAAGCGCTGGTCGCGGACGCTCCCCCCAACTTGGACATCGTTCGTCACTATGGCGCCGCGATCGATATCACGCCAGAGATCGATGGACGAGAGAGAGTGTGGCTTGACAACGGCACGCAGTTGGAAGTCGACCACGTCATTTTGACGTCCGGGCACACCATGAATGACGAGCCCGCCAAAGTTCCCAACAAGGTTCGTTATCTCCGGCCCTATCCGGTCGAATACTTCGATGCAGCGATCCAGCCGGGCGAAGCGGTCGCGATCGCCGGTATGGGACTCGTGGGCTATGACTTGGTCACCGCACTCACACTGGGCCGTGGTGGTGCCTTTGTAGAGGAGGGCGATCGACTTCGCTACGTGCGCGGAGGCCGGGAGCCGGAGATCTTCTTCTATTCGCGTTCGGGCGTTCCTTACTGCGCCAAGTCAGCCCACGGCGTGGATCCCACCGGCGACTATCAGCCCCTCGTGTGCACGCCAGCCGCCTTCAAAGAGATGACCAATCCCTCGGGGTCACCGCTTCGTCGTCGCGTCGATTTTCGAAACGATTTGCTGCCCCTTCTCTACGCGGAGATGCAGTGTCGTTTCTACACCCACGCGGCGTACTTGAAGGGAGGGCCGGCCGCGTCATTGATGGTGCGCCAGCAACTGGAGACCGGCTGGCGCGAAGGAACTCTCGCGCGAACCATCGATCGCCTGGAACCGACGTACGGAAGTTTCGACCCGTCGCACTATGTATTCGCCGATTTGAACGCCACGTTCGCGTCCAGTGCCGACTATGAAAAACACGTGGTGTCGATGGTCGAGAGCGATCTCAGCGACTCCCTGCGTGCGGGCGGTAGTTCGGTGAAGGCGGCGCTCGAAGTCACACGAATACTGCGCGACCAAATGCGCGACGTCATCGAGTACGGCGGACTCACCCTGCAGTCCTTCATCGACTTCCAGTCGAATGTGCGGGGTCGTATCAACCGACTGGAGGCGGGCCCACCCCCGCTACGTTCACAGCAACTCCTGGCCCTTATTGACGCGGGTGTGGTCAGCGTTCCCTTCGGTCCCGAGCCCGAGCTGACCGCTCAGGGCGACGGCACCGTCATCATTCGCTCGACCAAGTTGGCAACCCCGACAGAAGCGACGGTGCGCGCGATCATTCGAGGACACCTCGATCTTCCCTCTTTGGCCCGATCATCGTCACCTCTCCTGAGCCGTCTCTACACCAAAGGTCGTCTCTCGCAGTTCAGTTACGGCAGCACCTCGGTGGGCAGTGTCTCACTCAGTCAGGACTTTCATCCCTACGACGCAGAAGGCCGCCTGGAGGGACGATTGTCATTGCTGGGCGTTTTGACCGAAGGTGTTCGTTACTTCACCCACTACCTTCCCTCGCCTCGCAGTCGACTACGCGCCGTCTATGACGCCCAAGCCTGCGTAGAGGCCATCATCGGCTGATCGCTACTCCGTGGCCTTTTCGAGGGCTTGATTCAGGTCGTCGGTCAGATCATCGATGTGCTCAAGGCCGATGGAAAGACGAATGGTCTCTGGGCGAATGCCCGCGGCTATCAACTCGCTCTCGCTCAGTTGACGATGCGTCGTCGATGCCGGGTGAATCGCCAAGGATTTCGCGTCGCCCAGGTTGAGCAGTCGTTTGAAAAGCTGGAGAGAATCAAAGAAGCGAAGTCCCGCCTCGTATCCTCCAGCCACTCCGAAGGTGATGATGGAGGGGACATGCCCTTTCAAATATTTCTGCGCCAGCTCGAAATATGGGTTGTCCGGAAAGCCCACGAAACTCACCCACTCCACCCTTGGATCGGCCGCCAGGTACGCAGCTACCGCGCGGGCGTTCGATTCGTGGCGCTCCAAACGAACAGCCAATGTCTCGAGTCCTTGGAGCAACATAAATGAACTAAAGGGCGACAAGGTGGCGCCCGTATTTCTCAATTGAATGGATCGAGCCCGCAGCGCAAATGGTCGGTCCGGAAAGTCGCGCCCGAACACCACGTCGTGGAATGCCGGTTCGGGAGCGTTAAAGGTCGGAAACCGCTCGGGATATTTGGTCCAGGGAAAGGTCGCCCCATCGATGATGACTCCCCCCAGCGTGGTGCCGTGCCCCCCGACAAACTTGGTCAAGGAGTGAACGACCACGTCGGCTCCGTGCTCCAACGGTTTTAGGTGCAAGGGCGTAGCAACGGTGTTGTCCACGATAAGTGGGACTCCAGCGTCCTTCGTCACTCTGGCCACCGCATCGAGATCCACGACGTTGCCAGCTGGATTACCAATTGTTTCCAAAAATACGCAGCAGGTCTTGCCATCGATGAGGGCGGCGATCGATTCGGCTCGGTCGTCTGCAGCGAAGCGAGCCTCGATGCCAAGGGTAGGCAAGACGTGAGCAAAGTACGTATAGGTCGCGCCGTAGAGTTGCGGCGCCACCACGAAGTTCGAGCCGGCGAGAGCCACCGTGAGAATCGCGTAACTCACGGCGGCCATGCCCGACGAGACGACCAGCGCAGCCGAGCCGCCCTCGAGGGCGGCCATGCGCTTTTCTAGGACGTCGTTGGTCGGATTGTTGATGCGGTTGTAGTGAAAGCCCGGAATCTCGAGATCCATGATGGCGTTGGCGTGCTCGGCGTTGATGAAGTCGTTCGCCACTGTCTGGTAGATCGGTACGGCGACGGCGCGCGTCCCGTCGGCTTGGTATCCCCCATGAATGGCGATTGTCTCATCATGCATCGTGTGGGTCCTCACTCTTTCGGCTCTGCGACAACCAATTGGCGTAGAAGCGTATTGCCGTTTCCCGCCACGGCCAGGGGGTCTGAGCGCCCACCGTGTCGAAAGGGAAGGATTCGAGCAATCCCACGTCGCGCTCGTCCCCGGTGATGCGCCGGTGAAGGTCTTCCAGCGCGGGCCAATCATCGTCCGCCACGCAGTGGAGCGGCAAGATAGGAAGATCGTCTCGCTCGTGTCTGACGTAGCGAGAGGCGTCACGGTGATATTCGCGTAAGAGACTCGTGGGATCGTACTCTGGGTGGCCTTGCACCAGAACGAGGTCGCACGTGTCGACTCTTCGAGTCGCAACGCTCCAACCGACAGCGTCAGACTCGATGGGGACGTCATATCCTGCGTCACGCACCGCGGCCACCGGGGATTCGTTGTTGCGCGAGTGGGGGAGCAGTATCTCGACGTCGATACCGGCGCTCAAGGGATGGGCCTGGTCGACCAGTTGGGGAAATACTCCCGTGCATTTGAAAGGGCGCCGAACCCGTTCCACGCCGTCGAGCACAGTGAGTGCCGCGTGCGCCGAAAGACACGAAAGCAGCACAGACTCAACGCTCCCTACACCCCATTTGACGGTGCGAACCAGTTCCTCCCAGTACGGTTCGTCCTGCATGTCCCGCTCGATCGGGTTTGATCCGGTAATAATCAGCACGTCCGGCGCGTGCTCGAAGAGCGTAGCCATCGGCTGATACCTCTCTTCGACAATCTCGGCCACCTTGTCCCCGCGTGGGACTCCCCCCATCGTGTAGAGGTTGACCGAGATCGATTCTGACCCGACTCCCTCATCGAGAAGTCCCACGAACTGTCGCTCAGTCGCCACGAACGCACCGTCGGGCATGTTGTTGATGAGCGCCACCGACCGACCTGACAAGGCGGCGTTGTCGCGCGCGGAGGCGTCCGAAACGATCCGCGCGGGCACTAGAAATGACTCACGTTGACGTACGCGACGCTCACCTCGTGATGCAACAGTCGATTCACGTCAAGGAGCTCTTCGTAGTCGTCGGCCGAGCCGGCCACGGCCATGATGTGATTTCTCGAGCCGTCTTTCCAGTCGAGATCGGCGCCCGGCCCCTGGTGCACCGAGATGGTATCTACCCCCGGGAAGTCGGTGATGGCGTCGAGACCTGAGATCGAGGCGACTGTGGCCGACATCGACGGCGGCTGCAAGAAGAAGCGATAACCCACTCGATGGGTCTCCAACGGTTGACTCTCGTAAAACTCACCCCCTAGGGCGACTCGCAGAGTGGCCTCCACTAGGTGGAAAGCGGTCGCGCGCTCGAGCATCTCGGGAACTCCGCCGCCCACGCGACCATTCACCTCAATGATCTGTGGCCCGGTCTGCGTGAATTTGATCTCGGTGTGCAGACAGCCCGTCGTCACGTCGAGCGCGGCAATGGCCGAACTCGCCAGTGCCAGAACCGCCGACTGCTCGTCGGAACTAAGGGCGGCGGGAATGAAGAAACCGGTCTCGCGAAAATTCTCGGCCAGCGGGAATCGTCCGGTGAGAGCCAGGTGGCTCACCACGCCATCGGCCACCAAACTCTCCACCGAGACGTAGTTCGCGTACGGGCCGTTCTCGCGTGCCGGATCGTCCGCCAGGTAATCCTCTATCACCATCTCCGGTCGCAGGGATCCGAGTGCGGCGAGGTAGTCATCAAGCTCGTTGGGATTACGAACGAGAAAGGTGAAACGACTGCCCTGGGCCGAGCGAGGCTTCAACACGGCCGGCCAGTTCAGGTCACTATCGTCCAGGTCGAGATCCTTCGACGACTGATCGGAAGAAATGACATAACACGCGGGAGAGGCCAAACCCCCTTCTTGCAGCGTCGTTCGTTGAAGCGCTTTGTCGGTAAGAGCCGAGGCGGTCTGTGGAGAGTGGAAAGGAAGATGCAGGGCTTTAGCCACTTCGGCGATCTTCACCATATTGGCGTCTAGGTAGGTCACCACCCCGTCGGGGCGAAAGGGGGGTGTGAGCTCCCGAAGAATCTGCTCGGTGCTGAGTCCGTCGATATTGACCACGGGGCCAAAGCGGTCGAGCAGCGACGTCATTTCCTGCATTTCCGCGATCGAGCCATCGATCATCCACAAGAGATCGCAGGTCTCTGCTGCCGATTCGATCAACTGCATCACCGGGACGCAGCGAGGCCCGTAGCCGACCGCCACGAGAGGTCGCTTTGCTTCGGGCATAGGATTACGTATCTCCGGGACCACGAATCAGAGGTTAGCGTTGAAGGAACCGAGAACCTCGACCGAGAAGTGAGCGAATGACGGCCTAGGCCAACTTCACTTCATCAACGCGAGTAAAGGACAAGTACGAGATGCCCATCGAAATCATTGGAATGGTCGGCACCAGGGAGGCGTCCGAAATCAAAGGTCCCCTAGTGGACGGGCCGGTCGTGGACTGGATGGACGGTCCGGTCATCGATCGCGACTATCTCATTGACATTTCACGAGCGCACGAAGATGCGGGGTTCGACCGAGTTTTGGTGGGCTACGGTGCCGTCGCCCCCGAAGGATGGTCGGTCGCCTCCAGTGTCTTGAACTGCACCGAGCGTTTGAAGGTGCTCGTGGCCCAGCGCCCCGGCTTCATTCAGCCCGTGGTGATGGCCCGCATCGCGGCCACGCTCGATCACCTGAGCGGAGGCGGGCGGATTGCCGTCCACTTCATCACCGGAGGCGACGAGGCTGACCAGCGCCGTGAAGGCGACTTCGTGCCACACGATGTGCGCTATCGGCGAACTGGCGAGACCATGTCCATCATGCGTCGACTATTCGAGGAGTCCAAGCCTTTTGACTTCGACGGCGAGTTCTATCGGTACGAGGCCGCGTTTAGTTCGGTAAAGCCCGTGAATCCCGGTGATATCCCGTTCTATTTTGCGGGCGCCTCGCCACCGGCGATTGAGGTGGGCGCGGTGCAGGCCGACGTGTATGCCTTTTGGGGTGAACCTCGAGCGTCCATCGCCGCCCGGATGGAAACCATTGACGCAGCCGCCGCGTCGCACGGACGAACGCTTCGCTACAGCGTCTCGCTTCGACCCATCATCGCTGACAACGAAGACGAGGCGTGGGAGAAAGCGGAGTGGATCGCCGAAACGACAAAACAACGCATCGAACTCGCCAAGGAGCGAATGGCGGGCAAGAAGGACAGTTACGAAGGACTGGGCGGAAAACAAAACGCCACGTTCTCAGTTGACCGCGACACCAGCGGCACCACATCTGTCGGTCGCAAACGCCTCATTGAGTTGTCGTCGGATCAAGACGTCCACGACGAGCGATTGTGGATGAAAGTTGCCAACCTCACCGGCGCGGCGGGCAACTCAACCGCCCTCGTGGGGACGCCCGATCAGGTGGCCGAAGCGATGCTTCGCTACTACGACATAGGCGTGACCACTCTCTTGCTCAAAGGCTTCGATCCTCTCGACGACGCCATCGAATTCGGTAAACGCCTTCTCCCGCTTGTCCGCGAGGGCGTTGCGCAGCGCGACTCACGGTGAAAGCCCATCAAAGTGGTTCGAGATCATGACTAGAAAGCGCGAGGAATTAGTTAACCCTCACCTTGACTCAGAAAGTGGCCCGCGCGATGACCGCGGACTGTTAGTCGAAGAACCCATTTGGTTGCACGACGTAGATCGGGCAATTTACGGATGGGTCACGCGACCTATGGAACCCTCAGTGCGCGGAGGCGTCGTCCTGACGCCACCGATCGGTCGCGATATTCACGCCTCGCGTCGCGCCTTTCGTCGCCTGGCACTGCTTCTCGCCGAACGCGGATTCGTCGTGATTCGGATCGACTATCCCGGCACCGGAGATTCCAGTTGCGCCCTGGAGGATGCCCACCTCGAAGGGACCTGGACCGCGAGCGTTGCCGTAGCGGCACAGTATCTTGAGCGATCGGGCGTTCGCGACGTATCGGCGGTGGGACTTCGATTTGGTGCGGTCGTTGCTGGTCTGGCTGGCGCCACTACCGCGAATTTGGCGTCATTGGTGCTGTGGGACCCTTGCGAATCGGGGCGCAGTTTCCTTCGCGAACAGAGCGCGCTGGAGGCCTTGCGCCGGGACCGATTTCAGTGGGACGCGGGAGGCGCGGTCGAAACGTCCGAGGTGGTCTTTACGCCCGCGCTCGCCGAACAACTTCAACAGTTGAACCTCTCCGAGGCCCCCCTCACCCCGATGGCCAAGCGAGTGCTAGCCCTTGTGCGAACGGACCGAACTGTTCCGACGAAACTTCGCTCACGTCTCGAGCATGAGTCCATCACGTGGGAAACGACGTCCGAACAACCGGCCATGCTCGAAACAGAGCCGTACAGCGCCGTGATGCCCGAACAGACGATGAAGCGCATCGTCAGTTGGCTCAGCGAACCACAACCAGAGTTCATGGACCATTTCAATCCCGTTCCGAGCGACGAGTCGGCGGTCGTGGAGCAGGCCGTCAACGGCCACGCCGTGCGCGAGCGGTTTTTGCAACTAGGGCCTAGTGGTCTCTTCGCAATATCCAGCGAGCCCGAAGGCCCCTCCCGCGGTCCGTGGATCGTCATGCTCAACGTCTCCAATGAGGCGCATACTGGTCCCTCACGACTGTGGGTGGACTTATCTCGTCGATGGGCGAGCGCCGGCTTGCGGTGTGTTCGCTTCGACCTGAGCGGAATCGGAGATAGCCCCCGGGGCGAGACTCAAAGTGATCGACCCTTATACGACCCTGCCTGGATGAAAGACGTGGTGGACGTGGCTCGTTCGATCAGCACCGACCATCCCTCACAAGTGGTGCTGGTAGGGCTTTGCTCAGGGGCATTTCTGGCCGCCGAGGCATCTCTTACTCTGAAGGCACGCGGAGCGTGTCTGATCAACCCGCCGGTGGGAACCAACGTTCTGCACGGGGTCGTCGCCCTCGAGCGCTCGTCCTCGTCGACACTTCGAACTCTCGGAGCACGGATTAAGCGAATGGGTGCGCAACATCGTTGGGTCGCCGCGGGCCTCTGGCAGGTAGGGCGTGTCTTCATGCCACGTCCGTTCTCCGAAGACCTCTTGTCAACAATCGCGAAGAATGGGACCACGCTTCTCGTGCTGGCCAGTGTTCAAGACCTACCCCCGTATCCGGATATTCCCATCCTGCGCTCGATCGATCGCCGACGCGTGGTCTCGCCGCGCGGCTACCAAGCCCATATCGTGCCGGGTCTTGACCACAGCATGTTGGTATCCGAAGGCCGTGAGCGAGTGGTTGCGCTTCTCAACGAACACATTCTTCAGACGTACGCGCGCGACTCACTTAACACCCGCTGAACAACCTTGCCTCTGACCCGAGCGGTCAGCTTATGATCGCCACGACTCTTCGGGCGCACCCTTGCAACGCTGACGAGGCACCGCCGCTCAGTTTCGCGACCCGCGAGGAGTTGGCCAAGGTAACGGCCACACCTCGTCCGCCGACCTGTGTTAACTCGCTGAGGAGATAGCGCTTGACCGCGAGGGCGCGCGTGCGGGCGATCGCGGCCAGATCGGAAGTCGCGATCGAGGCGCACGCGCCGCTCAAAGTTACAGATCTGTCGCTTCCTTGAACGACTTCCCTCGCCAGAGTGCGAACCTGCTCCATCTCGAGCGATGACAGCACCGTAGAGTCCCGTTCGAAGGGGCGCAACACCACCCGCTTTTTGGTCACGTTCGACGCGGGTGCGCTGGGTTGCGTTGTCGTGGTCGTGGTTATGGGAGCGGGCGGTGACGTAGGAGTTGTGATCGGCGGCGCCGGTGCAGTCGTGGTTGTTACTGGCGGGCTCGACGTTCCCGAGTTCGCCGTGAACTCGGCCACCCAGTCGACCTGGGTCGAGGCATTAGACGTCGGGCACGCGTAGGGAGAGGACGCGCCGCAATACGTCTGTTGTTGAATATTCAGGGTCATCGGCTGATCGGGCACTTCGCCAGATCCCGCTACGGTCGCCCAGACCGTCCCGTCGATTGTGTAACTGATCGAACTAGGCGTCCAAATGATTCCCCAGGTGTGCCACTGGGTCATATCGACGTCGTAGGTGTCGTGAATCTGCAAATTTGCCGAGCCGCCGTAGTGGTCAGTTGCCATGGAGTACGTCGTCCCACCGTACGTTTCGTCAAAGTCAACCTCGGGTGGCCAACCGGAGACGGGGTAGAGCATTTCAACCTGGGTAGGACCGGCCCCAGTAACGCGGGAGTTGACAAAGATCGCACCGTAGGTAAGAGCCCTCGAGGAGCTGACTCCCCCCGTCACCCATTGGCCGTTGTTCTGGGTGGCGTTCAGTTGGAGAAGACCACCGCCCACTGTGACGTTCGACGGCGACCACTGCGACCCAGGATCACCCGCCGCTGCTCCTTGAAAGGCGGCCCAGCCCGAGGGCAGGGACGTACCGGGGAAGGTCGTCTCGTAACTGAGCGAATAACCGGGAAGGTAGGACGACGTCGGCGGGGCATCTCCCGAAGGTTCTCCCGACATTGCCCCCGATACCGAAGGGATCAGCGTGGCCGCGACGAGCAGAATTGCGGGCGCCACCACCCACCGGGATCGCCATCGCGACAACTTCGAGAAAGTACCGCCCGTCGCAAAAAACAACCTGGAATTTCTGTGTGTCACGTGAGCTCAGCTTCTGGGTTGGGGGCGAGGTTGAGAGAAGGCTAACGCGAAATCGCACCCCTTGCCCACGGATCGAGCACCCGCGTCGACGTACTCTGGCCGCAGGAAAATCGCCCTCATGATTGTTATAAATGGGCGCCATAAGGGATTTCGGGAGACTCCGACCGAGGAGAAACGACCGCCGTGCGAAGAGACTCACCGCGGAAATTCACCTAGAAAATGAGGTTGGCCTGCGCCGTCATGGGTTCAATTCACAGGAGATTCATAGTTAGCAGTCTGGCGGTAACGGCGAATCGAGATGGGCAGGAAAAAGATTCCCTGCGACGCTGAGGTAACCAGGGAAGCGATACCGATCGCAATGATGCCGAAATGCCCGATCAACAAGAACAGGACGGCGAAGTAAATGCAGGCACTGATGAGGTCCCGCAGAGCCATCCACCAAACGCGGCGATCGAGCCACGCAAAAGCGCTGTAAAAAATTGACACCGCGCTCATCGGTAATGACAGCAGCAACATGCGAAGAAGCGTGGTGCTGTGTGCGGCGTAGGACGCACCGAAGATTCGAAGTATGAGCGGAGCAAAAATAACGCCGATGAGAACACTCGGCACCAGCACGGCACTCATGGCTCCAATGGTCGTGTTCGTGTGGTGTCGCAGCGCGTGAGGCTCCGAGGCAGCCTCCACGACAAATGATTTGTACACACTAAAGAGAAAGATGGAGAGGTTCCCAGAGATCAGCGCGGGTACGTAATAGTGCGCGTTCGCGACAGCTCCCAGTCGCTGAATAACGATCAAGGTCACAATGGCGGGTGTCAATACATTGAACAACAGCGTGGCGTACTGAGCGCCGGCAAGAAAGATCAACTCCTTCGCACGCGGGAGACCCTCTGAGGTGGACTTGATCAGCACGTGCTCGGGAATCCGACGCGCGAAGATATACCAATTCACGGCGATCAGGGTCAGGATCACGGGCGACACTGACGCCAGAAATATTCCTTGCTTGTGCGAGGCCATAACCAGCAGAGGTAGCAACGCCAATTTCATGGCGCCAAAGAGGATGTTTTCGACGGGCACCCATTTGGCCGCCCGGAGCCCGATCAGCACCGAGTCCTGCAACGCGAAGATCGTCCAGAGCACGACCGCGACGATGAAGAGGGCCCGCCAGACGAACGCCGTCGGTAGATAGCTGTGCGCAAGGCCCGAAAACGCGTATATCGATGTCAGGGCGAAGGCAAAGATCACGCACATGACGTACGCCCGGACCACAAAGCCTCGTGTTTCCGCGCCCGCTACGGGAAGGAATCGCTCGAAGATCGTCCCAAAACTCAACTGGGCAAGGGTCGCCAAGAGCACCATGGCCGTGATTTCGGCCGACGTTCGTCCAACCGTCGCGGCGGGCGAAAGGTGCGCGGCGACGCCCCAAAAGGCCACCCCGAGGACCCCTGATCCAATCGATGAAATCATCAGGGCAAAGGCGTTCTTTAGCAGCCGACTGGCCCAGGGAATTCTTCGCGAACCGTCGGTCTGTCGGGCACTCATATGCCGCAGTTTGTCGTGCTACTCATCCAGACCCAGTTCCCCGCTGAGCGGTCTCCGCACTGAACAGACACCTAACACGCCTCTACCGATTTACCAAAGCATCGACCATCTGACACAGACCTAATTACCTGCGCCGAATCACTTCAGCAATGCGAAGACTTTGCCGGATACGGCTGTCGCACTCAGCGTGACCGCCGCGGCGCCGTTGGCTCCGACGCCAAGCGAGACCACGGAAACGTTGGAATCCTTGAGTAGTGCGAGCTGTTGTTGCAGATATTTCCTAACGTTACTCGCCCGCTGTCGGCTCACCGCGAGATCACTCACTTGACTCACAGAGGCGTCTGCGTATCCGGTGAGCGTGACGGCCGAGTCACCACGATCGGAAATTATCCTCGCCAACTGACGAATTCGCGCTTTGACATTCGCCGACAAGAGCACAGAGTTTCCCGTGAACGAGCCAACCGAGAGGGGCTCGGGTGTCGATGAGGTGTATTCCGCAACCCAATTAACTTGAGTCGACTGGGTCGATGTGGGGCACGCCATGTTGGAAGAGCACCAGGTCTGTTGCTGAATGTGCAGAGCCATGGCCTGGTCCGGAATGGCCGAGGGCTCAGTAATTGCCGCCCAGACCTTGCCGTCCACTGTGTAGTCAATGGCGGTCGGACTCCAGACGACACCCCAGGTGTGCCAGGCGGTCATGTTGATGTCGATGTTCTTATGAATCTGAAGATTCGCTTTGCTGTAGTGGAGAGTGGCTTGCGCGGAGGTCGTTCCCCCGTATGTCTCCACGAAGTCCAACTCGGGGGGCCAGCCTCCCGTCACGGGCCACAACATCTCCACCTGAGTGGGGCCGGGGCCGGTGATCCTCGAGCGAATGAAGACTGCACCGTACCTGAAGTGTTGGCTGCACTGACAGATCCCCCCTGACACCCACGCACCGCTCGCAGACTCCGACGTAGTGAGCTGAAGCAAGTTGCCGCTGACCGTGACGTGATTGGCTGACCACGATGAGCCGGGATCGCCCTGCGACGCGCCAGAGAATGTGCTCCATCCTGCGGGGACGGCAGTGCCGGTGAAGTTTGTCACGCTGCGTAACGCATAACCGGGAATGGCACTCGTGGTGGGAGCCGCTTGTCCCGAGGGCTCGGTCGGGTCAGGGGTGCCGACGATGTAGTCGGTCAGTTGATGCGGTGAGCGTTGCACATTCGATGCAGTGCCCGCGTGGCCCAGAGCTGACGCTGAAGTGGTTAATCCAATAGGCAGCGCAACGCCGGCAATTAGTGCGAAGCCAGAGAAGAATGAGCCAAGGCGGCGCAGGCGCATACGGGAAAAGAATACGCCCCGCGCAGCCGCCCCACCTTGGCCCGCATATACCAACTGGTCAGAAAGGCGCGTGTGCTGTAGCAATGGACTCTCGCCTCGCTGAAACTCCCGACGTTCGGGAAGGGGTTTGGGATCACAACATGCTACCGATTGGTAATCCGTGGGGCAATAAATCACCCGTGGCTGAAGGTGTGGGCTCTGTTCCCGGTGCCAGAACGGGTCTTCGTTGGTGATTGGTTCGTCGCTGGGCACCGGGCGGGATATCTGCCTTGGGCCGACAAATACCAAAACACTGCCGGCGCCTCTGCCTCAGAGCTCCGATTGGTTCCTATCCCGCGCGTCGACCGGGTCGTATTGCTTGGTAGAGAAGAAATGGGAAGCACGCAATCGCCGTCAGCTCCTCGAGGGCGACGAGATGCCACAGATCAACCGTTATCAATATCTGTGCCGCAAACATGAGAAGCGACATACTTATCGCCAAAGTAAGTCCGAACTCAAGAGCCGGGTTGTTGAGCTTCAGTGGGGCAATGACGCACCAACCAGGAATCACGACGCCGAGCACAAGTCCAAGGACAAGTCGCTCCGGACCATGAACTCCGGCCACGGTCATAGCGAAAATGGCGATGTCAATGAGAAGAAGAACTCTTGAGAAGTATGCCCTGGTGACTACGCCACGGGATGAAGCCACTCGTCGGCGCGATGGTTTCGTGAGGCGATTTGTTGCGGTCAAGGTGTCACCGTCGCTATGGCGCGAGGGATCGACGATCCAGGAGGGGCCGTAGTGGTTGCTCGTACTCTCCGGCTCGCCGGACTGACGTGCGACGTTGTGTCGCACATATTGAGATGAGTAGGCCGCTTGACACGCCGCATAAAGGGCGTCGACGTCGTCCTTCGAAACGATGTCTGGGACGCAGTACACTCCCGGGTGCAGTCCGAGCTCACCCACTGACGCGGGATTGACCGCCCTTCCCTCAAGGCGAAAGATTTGAGTACCGAAAGAGTTACTCACCAAGACGACCGCTATGTCCCTCAGTCGGTATCGATTCGCGATGAAACCCAACGCGGCATAGATGAAGCCAATGCCCGACTCCACGTCAGCGAGTTTCAGGAGCTCCTCACTAACGCGAGGGATCTGCTCCGATTCAGCTGAGTATTCGCGTTCGACCATGGCCGGCGGGAGGGATTTCGGAAGGGGGAGTCGAAGCGCGGGACGATTCCGCACTCCATTGAACGGTGCACCACCCCTTGATTGGTAGGAGCAGCGCAATGCTCGCTTGCGCAGAACGCGCCACGCGATTTTGCATCTACCCAATCTACTCTTGAAAATCTCTCAATCCGGTCAGGGAGACCCCAGGGAACGACTAGTCGTTGGACGCCGCTTCGAGGACCTTGAGGTCGGGCAGTGACTGATCGGGGCTCAGTCGACGAGCGAGCTGTTGCCAGGCGAGAGGGTTGGGGAAACGAAGGTCTTCCAGTCGTAGAGCGTGGCGCAGGGCCACATGAATGGACGAGGGGTTTCTCGTGTCCGCGAGCAACCCGCCAACGTAGCCGTGTCCGACGCTCGGGATGGTGGCGTTGGCGAGAACGACGGTGGCGATGCCGCTGCCGATGGCGCTGGCGTAGGCGCGCGAGTCACGGGGCGGCTCGGCCACGCTGAGCGCCGAGGAGCGAGAGGTGAGCACCTTGAGATCACTGGAGGTGATGTCCTCGCCGGTCAACTCCACGTAGTCGGCGTGATAGCTCGCCGCCACGAGGTCGGGAAGCCTCTCCCCCTCGTAGCGCATGACGATGTGCAGGCGATAGTCGGGAATCCACGCCTCGGGGATGGCATCAAAGGCGCTCAGCATGGTGGCGAGAGTGTCGCCGCTGTCGCGCGGGAGAAAGGCGGTGATGCGACGCCCGCCCGAGCGTTCGGCGCGACCGCGTAACGACAGCGCCACGTGCACCTCCACCAAGGGATCGAGCGTCCCATAGATGCTGGCAAGTTCGTCCGCGTCGCCCAGGTCACCCACGATGACGTGGTCGGCCCGCGACATGATGTCGGCGAGATCGCCGACCGCGGTGGGGTTGGACGTCGAGGTGGGCAAGCTCGCACACAGCACGACCGTCGTCGCGCCCGCCGCGTTGGCCACCTGGAGAAACTGACGGATCCAGTCGTTGTCGATGCCCGGCCAGACGTAGGCGACGGCCACGGCCACGTCGCGGTCAATGAGCTGACGGAACATCTGTAGACGCAGGCGAGTGTTGTCGGGCGCTCGGTAACTGAAGAGGTTGTCGTTGGCGCGCGTGTCATGGGCGGCCGAGAGGGACGGGGCTCGGTCCAGTCCGGCGAAGGTGTCGCTCGCCACGTCAACTTCGAGGCGGGTGACGCGCGTGCGGGTGGCGAGCGCGCGCACGATCTCAGAGACGATGATCCCCGGGATGGTGCGCGACGAGCCGGGTCCGGCGACAACTACCCGAGAGCGCGTCGCGTCGATTCCGCTCACCGTGTCCTCAATTCGCCCGAACACGGTATCTCCTTAGTCGTTCGCTCACGATGGTGCGAAAGATGCGTAACCCGTCGTGGAATGCCCTGAGATTACTCGTGCCGTGGATGCGATGGGCCTCATAGCAAGGGACTTCGACGGTCTTTAAACGGGCCCGACGCGCCCTAATCCCGATCAGGGTTTCCACCTCGAAGCCGTCGCTGTCAAGAGAGAGGGCGTCTAGGCGATCGGCCCGGATCCCGATGTAGCCGTAGGTGGCGTCGGAGTAGCGGGCGCCATAGAGCACGCGCAACAAGAGGCAGATGCTGGCGTCGCCGAAGCGTCGAAAGGGCGTGATGTCGCTGGAGCCCGCGCCGGCACAAAAGCGACTCCCCTTCACGTAGTCGGCCCCGGACGCAAGGGCGTCGCGGAACGCTCCGATCTCTGCACCGTCCATCGAGCCGTCGGCGTCTAGAGCAATGAGATACTCACTCGTCGCTGCGTAAAGGCCGGCCTTCATGGCCGCGCCCTTGCCGCGCTTGGACTCGTGCACAATGCGCACATCGGGACGAAGAACTTTCGCGATGCGTTGGGTGTCATCACCCGAACGACCGTCCACCAGAATCACTTCGCGAACCCACGAAGGAATGGTGTTCAACACGTAAGGAAGATTGCCCGCCTCATTCAGCGTCGGAATAATCACCGACACGGATCCAGGAACGGGAGAAGAGGGGCGCGAGGCGGACGAGTTAGTCACGCCCACCGGCAAACCTGCAAGGTCCAACGAGCACACTTCCAAACTCCTTATCAGCCCCTGCATAAACAATCATTGTTGTCCCAGCGTTGATTGTCAATTGGAAATGTCTGAGAGATGAAAAAGATTTGGCCATTTTCCTTTAAATGCTTCACATTTTCTATATAAGAATCCGCATTGGTACATCTCGAGCGTCCAGATCGCACCTTTGAAGTCCGCCATGTGGACCAGAACCTGAGCCTGCCTGCACTGAGATGCCAAGTTGTCAGGGCAAAACCTCCTTCCCCCGTCTCCAGCCAACGCCAATGCTCCGAGGTGTCATAGCGGATCATAAGGGCACAACTCGCCGAACATCATTGCACCCACGATCGCCGCGGTTAATGTCCTAATACCGTGAGAAGTCATGTCCGTACCTCCCCGCTCAGCCGGCCACCGACCTCATTGGCGGTCACCACAGGCGTATCTGGGTCTAGCAACGCGCCCTCGTCGGCTTGGAAGGAATCATCGGGCTTCGGCCTCCAATGCCCGGCCGAGGCCTCGACCTCCTCGATTCGCGAAGGACTCTTCACGTGACAGAAGCCGACGAAATCTTCGCCCCTCGCGCAATCCTCGAGTTGGAGATCGATGATCACTCCATACGCCACAAAGGCGACGAGTCAACATTGCAGCGCGAACGTGCTCTCGTACTGGTGAGGTTGCACTCCGCGCCGATCGGCGTCTTGGATCTCGCGCTGGCCGGACGAAGCCCCGATCGCCTCTTTGAAGACGCATCGGAGGAACTTCACGCTCTCATTTCTGAGCACATGAACGACGACCAAGAACTCAAGTCAGAACCGGGTGAGCGAACGGCAGTGCCGTGCCAAGCGGGGCGGGTGGCCCTCCTCGCGAGTCCACCGAGAGCGAGCGTTGTCCTCGCCACTAAGAATCGTCCCAAGTTAGCGCGGCGATGTTTGGAATCGATCTTCCAACTTGACTATCCCAACTTCGAGGTCGTCGTCGTGGACTCGTCCGACGGAGACGAGACCAAGAACGTTATAGAGGAACACTTTCGCGAGGTCAACTATGTACCCAACTCCTCTGGGCGCGTGTGCGTCGCGAAGTCGCGGGGCGCTAAAGAGGCCAGGGGGCAGTACGTTGCATTCACGGACGATGACGCCGAGGTGGACCGATACTGGCTATCGGAGTTGGTCCTGGCACTGCAGTCTTCGCCGAGCGTGGCTTGTGCCACCGGACTTGTGTTGCCCTTGGAACTTGAGACACAAGCTCAGTTGTGGTTCGAAGAGTCGGGCGCCTTCGTAGAAGGTATCCGCCCACGGCGAATCAGCTTGGCGGACCGAGAGCCGGGTTCGCTCCTACCGTATGCGACCGGTCGAATCGGGGCAGGCGTCAACATGGCGTGGAGGACTGACGTTCTCACCGGCCTCGGGTTCTTCGATATCGCGCTCGACAAGTGTGGGGCCGAAGACTTGGCTGTTTTCTTCGATGCCCTTTGCGCGGGGTTCGAGATCGTGTACACCCCCGGTGCAATCGTGTGGCACCAACATCGGCGGACGGTGGATGAACTGCGCCGACAGACGCTGTGGCACGCCACAGGATTGGGTGCATATCTGACGCGCTGCCTAGCGAAGGAACCTGCTCGGACGTGGGACTTGATACGTCGAATTCCTGGAGGATTGCGCTACGGATTTGCCGCCAGGTCAGTTCGCAACAACAAGAAGACTCGATCGTTTCCAAAGGAAGTGACTCGGCAAGAGTGGATCGGCTTCCTGAAAGGACCCGTCGCGTATGCGTCAGGGGTGCTGGCGGTACGGCGAGCAAGGTCATCCGTCCGGTCATAAAGCAACTCCCACGGTTCCTTGCTTTACGCCGACCAGCACTCGACCCAACGAGGTCGACGGGGCAACTCCCCGGCGATCGTGCACTTTTGTGAGATTCGTGTCAGTTAGTTGGGACTCCTTTGCGAATTAAGGCGAAACTCCGCATTAAACTTTTTCCCAGACGGGGGCGCTTTTTTTCTTGGGGGCCACCCAGACGAGAGATGAATGCGATGAAAGCGGCCCACGCACCGGGCATGATTGATGTCAGTCGACCATCGACTCCTGTGTCGACGTCCCCTGGCACATCGAGTTAGCGGTCACGACATGAGTGCGACACAAGTCATCGGCAATAGTTGGAACCGGCGAATCGCCGCCATCACCACCGTGACTTTGATCCATAACTCGATCGGTCGAGGGATAGAATGGGCGTGTTCAGGTGCTTTCGATCCAAAGTCGGCGAACGTAACGGGCCCAGAGCGAAAGAGGATGATACGAAAACTCTTCCCTCCGAGCGGCGGCAGATTCATCAGCTAGATCCGGGTTTTTTCGTATGATTTCTGTTCTCTTTGGTGTGTCAGGAGCACTCGCCGGGCCACCTGCCGTTCTCCTCACGATGATCGCGTGTCTCATTCTCTTAGGCCTTCGAGCCTGGGCGGGCACGGAGGACCTGGGATTGACGCGACGAGTGGCTCTCTATGTCGACGGTGCTATCGCGATCTTCTTCGTCCTCTTCATCTTTTTCGTGATCGTTCGGTTTAAGTCGCTTGCTTGATACCCCTTCGATGATGCTGGCACCTCTGCAAAGAGGTGGACGACGGTCGCATAGTTCCACGTCCCTCCTGCTCGGTCTGTCGGCCTTCCTACTGTGGATCTTGTCAGTCGCCCGTGCCAACGACCTGGCCATGAACTCTTACGGATTGGTCAGCGTTCTTGGTTGGCCGTTTTTCCTCGGTTTGGTGTTGCTCACTGTCGCGTTTGCGATGGAGCTGGTGCACTCTCCCGTTCGGACGAGTCGCCTCATCGTGCTCATTATCATTCTGGTCTTCTACGTCTACGGAACGGCCTGCGCTGTCGAACCAATTGCGGGGCTCCAGGCGGGATTCGTTCATGCTGGTTTCATCCTTTACATACTCCAGCACGGGCATCCGCTGAACGACTATGACGCTCGCTTTTCCTGGCCCGCAGGTTTTTCGCTCGGCGCGGTGTTGGTGAGTTTTGCCGGACTTTCCAACGCGCTCGCATTCATGCGATGGTTCCCCCTCATCATCGAGCTGTCGTATTTAGCGCCCCTTGTCGTGATCGCCCGATTCAGCGGCGTCGGAAAGCGCGCCGCGTGGCTCGGCATCATTCTCTACTACGCAAACAACTGGATCTACCAGGACTATCTGTCACCCCAGGCG
>Ga0206998_1077_pt2 | contig 25920 bp, 18 predicted proteins | sample Alteio_BWMinCont_FD_153309 | JGI IMG/M metagenome (GOLD analysis project Ga0206998, IMG submission 153309) | Enriched cells from forest soil in Barre Woods Harvard Forest LTER site, Petersham, Massachusetts, United States -... | ecosystem: Environmental > Terrestrial > Soil > Temperate forest >... | reverse complement strand
TGAGAAGTGTGGCGGAGCCGGCAAGGCCTTCCTGCATGAGGAGGCGAAGGCTGAATCGCGCGTTCTCGCCCCCATTGGTGGATTGACCTTCGACGACGATGCGGCTCGCGGCGACGGAGAAGGCGCGCCGAGCAACGATCGCATACATTGCGGCTTCGCCCATGTGGGGAGCGAGGGAGCCGTCGCGGACGAGGGGGGCGAAGTCGGATGCTGCGAGGTTTTCAAAGAGAAAGTGCGTGGAGTGACCAACGCCTCCGGAGAACAGCAGAAGAGCGCGGGGGTGAACGTGAGCGAGCTGACATGCGGCGGTGAGGGCGGCGACGACCTGGTTGCCGAAAAGGACGATCGCGTCGATTGGGGCGTCGATCGGGCGCGCTTGCCGACGGGATTCAGGCGGCGTCGAGGCGAAGTCGTCGAGGGCGAGCCAGGCGCTGATGGTATTGAGGTCGTCGCAGAGCGAGCGGAGAGTCGGATGGGGTTCCACGCTACCAAGATAGGACAGGCAGGGGATAGGACAGGCAGGGGATAGGACAGGCAGGGGATAGGACAGATGGGCGATTAGATTAGACAGGTGAGGGTGGTTAGCCGATGGGGAAGAGCGAGGTGTCGGCTGGTCTGGGAAGGGGCTGGGTGGTGAGTCGGACGGGTGAGGGGGTGACGCCAAGGTTGACGCGCTTGCGAGGTCCATCGAAACGGACCAGTAGGTTGTCCTGGTCAAAAGTGATGGCGAAGTGCTGCATGGGGACGGAACCGAAGTTGGCCAGGGGGAAGGCTGGGTTGATTTCGACCCAGGGCTGTTCGAAGGTGATTTCGCCGAGGCGGACGTCGGTGGCGAGGCGTGCCACCTTGATTTGGAAGCGGCTGGAGAGAGACTCGCCCCGGGCGAAGTCGGCTGGTTCAGCGGAAAAGCGAAGCTGGGTGGCGAGGCGCTCGGGAAGGCTCAGGCCGGCGCCGCCGGAGTCAAGGAGCGCGCCAACCTCCACGCCGCCAACGGTGATGTCGGCGATCGGGACTCCGTCGGGCATGCGGAAGGGATGGACAGCGCGGTCGCCATCGGGCTCAAGTTCGCCGTCAGCGAGGGTGACGAGGTTGCGAGGGTAGTCGAGGGTGAGCAGGAGACCTTTGAAGAGGGTGAAGCCGAGCATGCCGTCGCAGGGGCCGTCGGCATTGAGGAGGGAATGCTCGACGGCCCGGATGGCGTAGAAATCTACGCCGGCGACGGTAATTGAGCCGATGAGGCGCACGGAGGCGGGCTGGCCACCTTGGCCGCTAGGGTCGTTGAGGTGGGCCTTACCGGCTTCAGGCAGGTTGAGGAGGGAGACGAGCTCGGGGGTCACGATGGCGTCGCCACCGGTACCGGTGTCAAGGATGAAGCGGAACGGGCCCTTGCCGTTGACCACGGCCATGACGTAGGGCTTGCCGTGGAGAACTTCCATGGCGGTGGAGTGGGTGCCGGTTTGCGCCGACGCGGGCAGGGCCGCAAGGGCGCCGAGAAGGCCTAGAACGCTGGAGAAGAGGACCTTCACGATGACCCCTCCTTTCCGCCCGGGGAAACAGGCGAAAAGCCGTGACGCACTGGAGATTCAGACCAAGAGACCCATGTTGCCGGTCCCGAACCTGAATTGTACGCACAGGTGAGACGCCGCGTTTGCTAAAACGTTTGAGCGTTGGTCCGATCCGGTCAGAGGCGGGAGCCGGGAGGCTGGCCTCTACAATGAGGCGGTATGTCGACCACGGTGCGTTCGCACGCGAAGATCAATCTCGGATTGGGGATCGGGGCGCCGCGGGCGGACGGGTTTCACTCGCTGGCTACGGTGTACCAGACGCTGGAGTTGCATGACGTTGTGAGGGTCAGCGCGGAGATCAGCGCGTCGACACGAATCCGCCTGGTTTCAAACGATTCCCGCGTTCCGCTGGATGGTCGGAACACAGCATGGAAGATGGTGAATCTCGCGCTCGAGGCGCTGGAGCTGAAGGCGGAGGTGAGAATCTTCATCGAGAAGCGGCTGCCGGTGCAGGGAGGGCTGGGGGCGGGGTCGGCGAATGCGGTCGCGGCGCTTGTGGGACTTGAAGCGGAGATCAGGGGTCAGGGGTCAGGGATCAGTGATCAGGAACGGCTTAACACCCCACTCAGGAGGGCGCGGCGGCTGGAGTTAGCGGCGCGGGTGGGCTCGGATGTGCCACTGTTTCTGATTGGCGGGACGGTGCTCGGCGTCGATCGGGGGCAGGAGGTATACCCGCTGCCGGACATTGAGGCGACTTGGTGCGTGGTGGCGGCGCCGGCCGTGGGGGTGTCGACTCCGCAGGCGTTTCGGGACTGGGACGCGCTGTGTTCCGAGGAAGGTTTGACCGCTGAAGCAAGTGTCGATAAACTGAGGGAGTTGAGCCGCGCCTACGCTAGCGCCTTTTCGAGAGCAACGCCGGAAGAGATTTCCGGATCGTTTTCGGCGGCAGAGCAGGGAGCAGGCTCCTCCGGTGTCCTTGCCTTGGGCGGGGACCTGGCCGGACCTCAAGAGTCCGCGCTTGTCCGCACCGGGATCACGAGCTGGATCCAGAACGACTTTGAACGCGTCGTCTTCCCCCAGCATCCTTCCCTTGCAGAAATCAAGCGCACACTTGCGGCCAATGGCACGCCGGAGGCAGCTTTGCATACCTCGCTGTCGGGGTCCGGTTCGACGCTCTACGGGTTGTACCTGACCCGCGGAGATGCAGAAGCGGCCTGCGATCGGCTGCGTGCGTCGGGTGTGAAGAGCTTTTTGACCCGTACGGTCACACGCGGCGATTACTGGGGCCAAATGGTTCTGCAATAAGGGAGTTGACAATCGGCCGTCGTGCGAGCGAGACTCGCGGGCGGCTGCGGGAACGGGAAGCAAGCACTCGCGACCAGCCTTAACGTGGGGAAGTCGCAAAGTTGGGCGATCGTCTAATGGTAGGACAGTGCCCTTTGGAGGCACTTGTCTAGGTTCGAATCCTAGTCGCCCAGCCAAATTTCATGGAAGCCGATAAGCAGCCAAAGCCAACCAGCTTGGAGGTACTCGGGAGATGGAAGTGGGATCGTTGACGGCAACGTTGGAAGAGAAGCAGCAGCCGGAATCCGGCAAAGACGGTAGTGGGAAGGAACCGAATCAGCCTTCTCCACCGGACGCTAAGGGGACGGGGGGCAAGCCGGCTCCGGAACGCAAGCGGGCCCGAAACCTGAGCGAGGACCGGCGGTTCAAGCTGTTCTCAGGAACGGCGAACCGGCCGCTGGCTGAAGAGATTGCCCGCCACATCGGCGTGAAGGTGGGCGACGCCAAGCTGCAGCGCTTTGCCGACGGCGAGGTGTACTTCCAGTTGCTGGATAACGTGCGCGGGGTGGATGTATTCGTGGTTCAGCCGACCTGCTATCCGGTGGACCAGCACCTGGTGGAGCTGCTGATCATGATCGACGCGCTGAAGCGGGCGTCAGCGGCGCGGGTGACGGCGGTAGTGCCGTATTACGGGTATGCCCGGCAGGACCGGAAGGATCGGCCGAGGGTGGCGATCAGCGCCAAGCTTATTGCCGATTTGCTGACCACGGCGGGTGCGAATCGTGCCTTATTTGTTGACCTGCACGCGGCGCAGATCCAGGGGTTCTTCAATATACCGGTGGATCACATGTTTTCGAGCCCGGTGCTGGTGAGCCACTTCAGGGAATTGAATCTGCCCAACCTGACGGTGGTTTCGCCGGATGCGGGTGGTGTTGAGCGGGCGCGGCATTTTGCGCAGAAGATGGGGGCACCGCTGGCAATTGTGGACAAGCGGCGCACCGACATCAACGTGGCGGAAGTGATGCACGTGGTGGGCGATGTGAGCGGCAAGACGTGCCTGATCATCGACGACATTATCGACACGGCCGGCACGCTGGTGAAGACGGTGGACGCGCTGATAGCGAGCGGAGCGGCGGCGGTTCATGCCTGCGCCAGCCACGCGGTGCTGTCGGGGCCGGCCATCGACAGGATTGCTGCTTCGCGGTTGGAGCAGGTAGTGGTGACGGATACGGTGCCGTTGCGCGAAGCGGCGCAAAAGCTGCCGAAGATCAAGGTGCTGTCGATTGCGGGCCTGCTCGCCGCGGCGATTGAGAACATTCATTTGGAAACCAGCGTGAGTACGCTGTTTTCGTAACAGTGAGCAGTGAACAGTGCACAGATCACAGTGCCTAAAACTGCTCAAATCGGTAACGTTGCTGGTTTTCGGAGTCGAGTGTTCGGTGAGTCGAAGGCTTTCTGTCCACCGTGCACTGTGCACTGTTCACTGGCTTTAACAAAGGGAGCGGAGCGACAAGGCTCGCCTAGTTCATGAGCAGCTACAGGCTCATGGCCGCAAGCTAACGGCTGTTTTTCCGTGCCCGACTGAGAAATGAGAGAGAGATGCCTGAAGTTGTCGTAGCCAAGCCCCGCGTGGGCAAGTTCAACAAGAATGCGGCGCGCCGAGTGCGTGTTGCAGGCAAGATTCCTGCCGTTCTGTACGGCGCCGGCCACGAGCCGGTGGCTGTTGAAGTGGATCCCAAGCAGATTTCGCGGATTCTTTTCTCCGAAGCGGGCCACAACACCATTTTTGATGTGCAGTTGGGAACCGGTGCGGCGTCGAAAGCCATGATCGTGGACTGGCAGCGCGAGCCGATCAAGGATCAGCTGATTCACATTGACCTGAAGCGGATTGCACTGGACAAGACGCTGAAGGTGAGCGTGCGCGTGAAGCTGATGGGAATTCCCATTGGTGTGAAGACCGCGGGCGGCATTCTTGACCAGGTGCTGCGCGAGGTTGAGATCGAGTGCCTTCCGGCGAACATTCCGACCCACGTTGATGTCGACGTCAGCAACATGGCCCTGTTTGACGTGATCCGCGTGAGCGATCTGCCGCACTCGGACAAGATCAAGTTCCTGAATTCAGAGGACGCGACCGTGGCGCACGTGGTGGCCATCCGCGAAGAAGTGGCTCCGGTGGCGGAAGTCGAAGCAGTTGCACCGGTTGCAGGCGCGCCGGCGGAACCGGAAGTGGCCAAGAAGGGCAAGACCGATGCCGACGCGGCGAAGAAGCCCGAAGGCGGAGCGAAGAAGTAAGTCTTGGCGGAAGCAAGTCAGTCCGGGGACCAGGTTCAAGGTAGCTCGGGCCAAGTTCGCCAGTGCCCATTCATTGTGGTGGGCCTTGGCAATCCTGGCCCGGACTATTTCTGGACGCCGCATAACGCGGGGTTCATGGCAATCGACCGCATCGCCGAGCAAGAGGGCGTTGCGATGCAGAACCGGCGGTGCCGGGCGGTGACAGCGACGTGCCGGATGGCGGGACGCGAGGTCATCCTGGCCAAGCCGGAGACGTTTATGAACCTGAGCGGCGCATCGGTGGCCGCGCTGGTTCGGGAGTACGAAGCGGACCCGGCGCAGGACCTGCTGGTGATTTACGACGAGCTGGACCTGCCGCTGGGGACGATCAAGATCAGGGAGCGCGGTTCGCCTGCGGGCCACAACGGAGCCCGCAGCGTGACCGCAGCCCTGGGAAGTCAGGAGTGGCTGCGGCTGCGCATCGGGGTGGGGGCACAATTGCCGCCCGAAGAGATTTCAGCGGGCGCAAGCCGGCGTGGAGGCAAGGATTATCTGCTCTCACCGATGGGCAAGCGAGATCTGACGGTGCTTGACGAGGTGCTTGACCGGGTGGCGAAGGCTACCAGACGCATTCTCGAGATGGGATCGGCATCGGCGATGAACGAGTTCAATCGGAAAGACAGGGAATAGGGAACAGGGAATAGAAAAACCGGCTCCCCGAATGGAATCTGGCTGTGAAATGCAGCCGAGGTAGTGAGCACGAGAATGGCCGCTATGGTTTTGGCCGGCGGCAGCGGCTGGGGCGGAGGTGCTCCAGCGGAAAGAGAAACAGGATGTCCCGTAGTTACGAAGTAATGTTCATTGTTCGGCCCGATGCGGCTGAAGAGGATGTCGACAAGCTGATCGCCGGCTTTGCCACCACCGTTACGAACGGCGGCGGCACCATCAAGACGACCGAGAAGATGGGCCGGCGCAAGCTCGCGTACATGGTGCGCAAGTTCAACGATGGCAATTACGTTCTGCTGACCATCGATGCCAATGGCGCAGTGGTTGCAGAGCTGGAGCGCCGCCTGCGCGTATCAGAGCCGGTCATCAAGTTCATCACCGTGCGCATGGATGAGGAGGAGAAGCGTCTGGCAAAGGTGAAGGCACTGCGCGCCACGCGCCGCAAGCTGAGCGCAGAGCCACACCATCCGCCGGTTGCTGCTGTAGCAGCTCCTGCGGAGCCCGCTGAGGCGGCCCAGGCCAGCGCATAGCAAGGCAGCGCTTAAGCAGTCGACAGGAATCGCCCGCTTCCCGGTCGATAGAGACCGGAATCGACAGGCGGCCCAATCCCAGCGCTTCGGCCGAGACCGAAACGCCAGAGAGTAAAGAGGAAAGACATGGCAGACGAAGTACAAGGAAAGGCGCCCGAGTCGGGCGCATCGGCACCGCAAGGCGGCTCGGGTCCCAGCGAGAGGCCCTCGGGTCCAGGCGGACCGCGTCAAGGCGGCGGACGTCCCAGCGGCGGCCCCGGCGGCCGCGGCAAGTTTTTCCGTCGCAAGAAGGTCTGCAAGTTCTGCACCGAGAAGATCGACGCGATCCCTTACCGCGACGTGCGCCTGTTGCAGGGCTTTGTGGCGGAACGCGGCAAGATTGTGCCCCGCCGGCTTACGGGCGTTTGCACCACCCACCAGCGCCGCCTGACCCGCGCCATCAAGCAGGCGCGAAATATCGCCTTGCTGCCGTTTGCGACTAGGCACTAAAGCCGCGGATTATGCATCTCTGGCTATAGCGCTTTTGTGGTATCCGCTAGGCCAGAATGCGGGCGACAATCGCGGGAAGACGGATGTAGAATCTGCGCTGCGCAACACCCTGTCCTGATCCGGGCCAGAAAGACGAACCCGGAGTCGAACGGCCTGGGGCGCAGGCTCGAAACAATGGAGATTAGAGATGGAAGTGATTCTGAAAGAAGACGTAGCCAACCTCGGGCACCGCGGAGACGTGGTGAAAGTGGCCGACGGCTACGGACGCAATTTCCTGCTGCCCCGCAAGCTGGCGCTGCAGGCCACCGTGGCGAACAAGGCCGTTGTTGACCAGATGAAGGCTGCCGCCGCACGCCGCTCCGCCACCGAAAAGGTACTGGCAGAAGAGCTGCTCACCAAACTGGAACCATTGGTGCTGACCTTCACCCGCAAGTCCGGCGATCATGGACACCTGTTCGGTTCCGTAACCTCGGCCGACATCGCCGCCGATCTCGAGATCAAGGGATTCGATGTCGATCGCCGCAAGATCCAACTCAATGAGCCGCTGAAGGCGCTGGGCAATTTCGATGTGGCCATCAAGCTGCATCGCGAAGTGACCGCGCACTTGAAGGTGAAGGTACTGGGCGAGGCCTTGGAAGAAGCACCCGCCGCCGAACCTGCCGCGGAAGAAGCCGTCGCCGAATAGCGCCTGCGGTGCGCCAACTGCGCCTAGGGCGCCACCCGTGCTGGATCGACAGTTGAGGTTAAAGTTAAAGCGCGCCACCGCCTCTCGGTTCACCGAGAGGCGGTGGTGTTTTTGGGATGGAAAGCCCCCAGGCAGAGAGCTTCATGCTGGCTATCTCGGTCTCGAGGCCGCGGGCCAGCGCAGCGGCTTGTCCGGCATCCGGGACAATGGGAATCGGTCATCTGGCGGGCTACCATTGGCTATTGATGGTTTGGCGGAGACTCGCTTGGAACGCTCACCGGCTGACTCTCCTGAATTCAAGGGCAGATACCGCGAAGCGATCACGGCACACCACCCGACTTTTCGGGGACCAACCTGCCGCCGAAACCCGCTTGTGCACCATTTCTGGTGCTAATTGCTCGATGCCTTACGGGCGTGGGCAAACAGCGGACTAACCCGGCATGATGTCGCGAATGGGGCGAGTGTCGCCGTTTCTTGGCCTCTGAGGCCGATTGACCTCGTAACGAGGCTGGCAGTCAGAGGGCTAGGAAGCCACCATCGCCAAGGGCTGATTGCGATCTGTCCGCATGGTGGGCACTGAAGCCAGGAGGCTGCGCGTGTACTCGTGTTGCGGATGCGAGAGCACATCGCGCACCGGGCCGGTCTCGACGATCAGGCCCGCGCGCATGACGGCCACGCGATTCGCAACCTGCCCCACCACGGCGAGATCGTGGGAGATGAACAACATCGTCAATCCGTACTCACGCTGAAGCGGTGCAAGCAGGGCCAGAATTTGCGCCTGCACGGTGACGTCGAGCGCGGTGGTGGGCTCGTCGGCAATGAGCAGGCGGGGGCGATTGATGAGCGCCATCGCGATGAGAATGCGCTGGCGCTGCCCGCCGGAGAACTGGTGCGGGTACTCGTTGTAGCGGCGCGCAGGCTCGGGGATGGCGACGGCTTCCAGAGCTTCGAGGGCTTTGCGCTTCAATTCGCGGCCTGAGGCCAGGCCGTGCGCGGCGCCGCACTCGGCAACCTGCCGACCGATGGTCATCACCGGGTTGAGTGCTGTCATGGGCTCCTGGAAGATCATGGCGATTTCGCGGCCGCGGATTCTTCGGAGCGTGTCCGGCGAGGCGCGGAGGAGATCGATACCGGCTGCGCTCTCGCTTGATCCGCGCCAAAGTATGCTGCCGCTCGCCTGGGCCACGGGGCCAAGCAGACCCATAATCGCCAGCGAAGTTGCACTTTTGCCGGAGCCCGATTCGCCGACCAGTCCCAGAACTTCGCCTACGTTCAGTTCAAACTCGATGCCGCGAACGGCGTGCGATGCTCCGAAGCGAATATGCAGGTCATCCACGTGGAGTAGAGCGGGCATAGGGCCATCGTAGCCTATGGGCTGGAATCGTGTCACAAGCGGCTTGGAATCAGTGAATGGCGGATGAGTGAGCTGTTTGAGACATTGGTTGCTTCTGAGTTTGAAAGCAACAGCGGCGACACCTTTCCCATCTCTATGTGTTGGTGGGCGAGGAGGATGGAGGGTGAGACGGACGTCGAGCGCGGTGGCTGCGCTGGCGATTGCCCCATCATAGTGATTGGCCCGAACAATTAACCCGATTCTCAGGAATGTTCTCACTCACAAGCAACGAAACACGAGCGCTCTCCCATCTGTTTGATCTGGAGCGCAAGGAGGAATCCAAATGAAAGTGAAAGTTTTTGCCATTCCGGCTTTAACCATCGCACTGGCCGCAGCGGCTGGATGGATGACTACCAAAGCGAACGCTGCACCGCTGGCCCAGCCCGCCGCGGGACTCTACCAGGATCATCCCTGGGACGAGCCGCCGGGTGAATACCGCGAAGTTCAGAAGAAAGGGTTTCACGATGGAATCGAAGCCGCGCGTCATGACTTCGAGAGCCATAATCACAAGGACGCGGATGATCACGACAACTACAGGCATCCGCACGTAGAGCGCTCCCTTCGTGATGACTACCGCGACGGATTCAAGCGCGGCTACGATGCCGCCATGCACCACCTGCGGGAAGAACATCACGACCACGACTAAGAAGTCGTGCCCAACTTTCAAACCGAAAGAAGCGCCCGGCCGCAGAGGCCGGGCGCTTCTTGTTTGATGAGGCAGCAGCAGTTACTGGCCTGTCTGGAAGCGCACTTCGGCGAGCGCCGTCTGGTAGGCGTAGCGGGCGTTGGCGTAGCTGATTTCAGCCTCAGTCTGGGCCAACTGCGACTGGGTGAGATCGACGATGCCGCTCAGGCCGACTTTGTAGCGTGCCTGTGCCAGCTCAAGCGCGGTGTTGGACTGATCGAGCAATTGTTTCGTGACGCCGATCCGCTGGAAAGACATCTGCGCGTTCAGCACCGCCGTACGCACGTCACGAGCGACGGCTTCGCGCAGATTGCGCACCTGCTCGGTGGCCGCCTGCGCGCGCAGGTCGGCTTCCTTGGCGCGCGCGGTGAACTCGAATCCGTTGAAAATGGGGATGCTGATGTTGGCGCCGGCCGCACCGTACCAAGCGGATAGGATCTGGTCGGCGCGGATGGGCGTGCCGCCGCCCGTAGCGAGCGCCGAAACGGTGGGACGCTGGAGGTCGTGTTCCGCCGAAGCGAATTGCTTCGCGGCGACGGATCGGTCGTTGAGCGCGGCAAGGTCGGGGCGCGCACGAAAGGCAAGCTGCACCAGGTCTTCCGCGTTAGTCGGCGGAAGCTGCGGGTTCGCCGGCGTTTCATCCACAAGGTTGTACCGCTCGTTGTTCTCTGAACCGAGTATGGCGTTCAGGGTGGCCATGGCTGTCTGTGTGGCGTTTTCGGCATCGAGTTGCAGCAGCTGAGCTTGCGACACCTGTACACTGGCGAGGCTCAAGTCCAGCGTCGAACGTAGGTTTTGCGCAGTCAATGCGCCAATCTGCTGGCCGGTGGCCTGGCGCGTTACGACGGTCTGTTGCGCCACCTTGAGGATCGATTGGGCAGTGAGCGCCTGGTTGAAGGCTTGGTCAACCGCAAGCGTGATGTCGTCGACGGTGGCGCGCTCGGTGTCGAGTTGCGCCTTGGCGTTTGACTGCGCCTCGCGGATGAGGTTGTGGGTGCGGCCAAAGTCGGTAATGAGCTGGCGCACTGTGAGGCCGGCCGCGGCGCGATCGTACACGATGGGGTTATTCAACACACCCGCCGTGATGCGGCTGTTATCGTGCGCTCCCACGGCGGTGAGATTGCCGGTTGCGTCGGGCAGTTCGCCAGCGCGTGCTTCGCGCGTTACCTGCATTTGCGCGAGCTGCAGCAGGTGGGCAACGCTGATGTTGGGATTGTGATCGAGGGCCAGGCGTTCGGCCTGGGCCAGTGTGAGCTTCGGCCCGGATGGCTGAGGCGTTTGCTCCATAGCAGGCGGCGGAACGGCTTGTGCTTCGAGCCGTGGCACCGGCGGGTCCGGGAGTGCGGCTCGGCCCGCATGCTGCGCAGAACTGAGAACCGATCCCAACAAAAATGCGGCGACTGAGATGACGTCCAATTTGCGAAGAGTGCTCATGCTACTCCCTCCGCCGATTGCGTCGTCTTTTCGCGGCGCCCGTGAATTGCGAGATAGACGGCAGGCACCAGGAACATGGTCACCACCACCGACAGACCGAGGCCGCCGATGATGGAGCGAGCCAACGGTGCGTACTGCTCGCTGCCCGCCTCGAAGCCGAGAGCCATGGGAATCATGCCAAGCAACGTGGCGAGCGAGGTCATGAGAATGGGTCGCAGACGCACCTTGCACGCTTGCACCGTGGCCTCCAACAGCGGCAGTCCCTGCCTATGGAGTACATTGGAAAACTCCACGATAAGGATGGAGTTTGAAACTACGATGCCGGTCATCATGATTACGCCCATCAGCGACATGATGTTGAGCGTGCTCCCCGTGACCAGCAGGAAGATAACCACGCCTGCGAGCCCCGGCGGTATGGCCATCAGGATGATGAGCGGATCAACGAACGATGTGAACTGCGCCATCAGTATCAGATAGACGAGAAGCACGGCAATGATGAGTCCAAGGCTGAAGTCGTGGAATGCAGTGTTCATGCTGACCACAGCTCCGCGGACATCGATGACGGTGTTGCGGTCGTGCTGCGTGTCGGCCAGCAATTTGTCGATCTGCTTGCCGACAGTTTGCAGCGCTTCTGTGCGCGTGGCTACATAGACGTCGATGACCCTGCGAATCTGAGTGTGATCGACTTCGGTGGGCGTGTTGATCTGCCGGATATTCGCCACCGAGCCCAGCGTCACGTATCCATTTGGATCGTCGCCCCGCACCAGCGCCGCCTGCACAGGGCCGGCCTGCCGCGCATCCTGCATGGGTCCAAAGCCCGGCGGCCGCTTGCCGCGCAGCGGAATGCTCTGAAGGTCCTCCATCGACATGTTGTTGATCCAGTGATTGGCATACTGAACCGTGACCATGTAGTTGTTTCCGCTGTGCGGATCGATCCAGTAGCTGGGCGCGACCATGCCGCTGGAAGTGAGCGCGGTGATCACGTCGTCCACTACTTCCTTCGCGCTCAGGCCAACCATGCTGGCCCGCTCGCGATCGATGTTCAGTTCCAGGCCGGGATAGTCGATGCTCTGCGGGATGTAGACGTTGCTCACGTTGGGCATGTCGTGGATCTTCGCAGCCAGTTGGGTCGCCAGCTCGAACGACCTGTCCATGTTTTGCGACTTGATCTGGATGTCAATGGGCGCGGGCAGGCCCTGATTGATCACCGAGTCAACCAATCCCCCTGCCTGGTAGTACGCCGAGAGCTCTGGTAGCTCGCGCGCGACTTTCCGTTGCACGCGTCGCATGTACTCATAACTGCCTATGCTGTGCTCCTGCTTGAGGCTGGTTTGCACGAAGGCTGTGTCCATGGATGCGTTGGTGGTGTAGATCGCCGACAGGTCGGGATATACGCCGATGTTCGACACGACCATGTCGAGGTCGGCGGGCTTCACCTCGCTGCGAATGATCTCCTCTACTTTGGCGATGTAGTCATTGCTCACCTCAAGGCGGGTGCCTGCTGGCATGCGAACGTCGATGATGAACTGGCCGGGGTCAGTTCGGGGGAAATAGGCGCGCCCAAGGAACGGAAATGTGATCACAAGAACCAGGGCAACCGCGGCGAGAATCACAATTGCCGTGAAGACTGGCCGCTTCATATAACGATATGCCCGGCGTTCGTACCAATTGAGCATTGCCTGGAACTTGCGATTGAAGGCGCGATCGAAGCGTGCGAAGAAGCCGACCTTGCTGTCCTTGTGATTGCCCTCTTCCTCATGCACGCTGATGAATTTGGCGCAGTAGAGCGGCACCACCGTCATGGCAAAGATGTACGAGGCAAAGATGGAGAGCACCACGCCCATGGCGAGCGGGGTGAAGATGTAGCGGCTGACGCCGGTGAAGAATGTTACGGGGAAAAACACGATCGAGGTGGTGAAAGTGGCTGCGAGCACGGCCATCGAAACTTCCTGGCCGCCGGTTTCCGCCGCCACGTGGACCGACTCTCCCATCTCCATGTGGCGGAAGATATTCTCGAGCACGATAACGCCGTTGTCGATCAAGCGCGAGAACACCAGCGCCAGGCCGCCAAGAACCATGGTGTTGATGGAGCCGCCCATGTAGTTGGTGATCATGAGGCAGACGATCATCGACAACGGAACGGCCAACAGCACCGCAACCGTGGCGCGCGGGCTGCCGAGGAAGACGAGGATCATCATGCCGGTCAGCACCAGGCCAATGCTCGCCTCCCGCGCCACGTTGCTGATGGCCAGCTTGACGAACACCGATTGATCGAACACCACCGCGGTCTTCAGCGAATCGGGAATGTCGACAAGCTTCTTCACCGCGGCCTTGATGCCGTCAACGATGGTGATGGTGTTGCTGTTGCCGCCTTGCTTGAAGATGGGCACGTAGACGGAGCGCTGGCCGTCAATCCGCACGATGTTGTATTGCAGCGCCCCGGAGTCGATCGCCTTGCCGATGTCTCCCACCAGAACCGATGAGTTACCCACTGTCTTCAGCGGCATCGAGTTCATCGATTTGGCATCGGGGAACTGGCTGTTGGCGTAGATGTTAAAGTCCTTGGAGCCGATGCGCACGTCGCCCGCGGGCAGAATCAGGTTGGAGCTGTTGACCGACTGCACCACGTCGTTGAGGCTCAGGTTGCGCGCTTCCAGCTTGAGCGGATCCACGTAGATCTGGATCTGCCTGTAAGTGCCACCGTAAGGCTGCGGCACCGATGCGCCTTGCACGCTGGAGATCTGGTTGCGCACCTGGAACTGCGCCAGATCTTTCAGGTTGGTTTCGTTCAGGCCCCGCCCTTTGAGAGTGACCAGGCAGACAGGTTGCGTGGAGGCGTCCATCCCCAGCACCACCGGCGGCAGCGTACCAGGCGGCAGGCGGCGCAAGTCGGCCATGGCAAGGTTGGCAATGTTGCTCACGGCCACGTTGGGATCGGTCCCCGGCTTGAAGTAAATCTTGATAATGCTCACGCCGGTCAGCGAACGCGATTCACTGTGGTCAATGTTGGCGCCCAGCGTGAAGAAGCGCTCGAAGGTGTCAGTGATGTCCGATTCAATTTGCTCCGGGGGCATGCCGTTGTAGAACGTGGCCACAACAACGACCGGCATGTCGATCTGCGGAAACAGATCCACCGGCATGCTGAAGATAGTGAACGTCCCGACAAGAGCCACCACCAGGCAAAGCATGATGATGAAATATGGATATTTGAGAGCAAACTTCGGCATTAGCGTGCACCTCCGCTGTTTGCCTTTGCTGCGGGCTGCGGAGCGGGGTTCTTCTCCGCGCCCGGCTGCGCATCGGGTTGATCCTCGCCCTTTAGATCGATCATGCCGCCCGTTTCCTGCCGAGTCTCCGAAGCAGGCTCGTTGGCCACTTGAGGATCCACCGCTTCGCCTTCCTGATACCTGTCCTGGCCGCCGACGATCACTCGGTCCCCTGGATCCAAACCGCTTGTGATCTCGGAGAGTTTCGATCCTTCAATGCCCACCTGCACCGGACGCACATGCACGTGATTGGCGGCACCGAGAACATAGACCACGTGTTGCTGCCCCTGCAGCACCAAGGCCTCCAGCGGAATGGTCACAACATTTTCAACGTGCGCCAGCCTCAGCAATGTGTTGGCGTACATGCCGGGCGAGATCGAGAGATCCTTGTTGTCGACGTCTATTTCGGTCTCCATGGACCGCGTTTCGAAGTTCACGTCGCGCGTGAATCGCACGATCTTTCCAGTCAGCGAGCGATTGATGGCATCCACGCGCACCTGCAATTGATCGCCTTCGTGTACGAAACGAATGTCGTCTTCAGGGACCGGAATGCGCAGGCGCAGCAGCGAACTCTGCGAAAGGCGAACGATGGGCAGATCCTGGCTGTTGGAGTTGGTGCCACCCTGAATCAGCGCACCGGTGTCCGCGTAGCGCCACACCACCACTCCCGAGATAGGCGCGACCACGTTGGTGTAGTCGTGGAGAGCCTGCACGCGCTGGTTGTCGGCCTGCGCCGAGCCCATGTGCTGCTTCGCCCCAGCCATCGCAGCCTTTGCGGCATCCACCTGCGCCTGGGCTCCAAGATCGGCCGCCTGCGCGTTGTCCAACTCCTGCTCCGCAATCAAGCCGGGATGGCCCTGCGCCGCTTCTTTCAACCGCACATACTGTTGGTGAAGAGCGGAATACTGCGCCTCGGCGCGGCTGATCTCATGCTGCGCGCGCGTAATCTCTTCCTTGCTCTGGTCCACTTCGAATACGGTCTGCTGCAACTGCGCCCGCAGCTCCGGCACTTCGAGGGTCGCGAGCGTCTGTCCCTGCCTGACGATATCCCCAATATCAACGTTGATCTGCTTCATGTAGCCGCTCACCTTGGGATGGACATCCACCACCTGGTAAGGCTGGAACTGGCCGGCGAGGGTCAGCACATGGTTGATATCGCCGCGCTGTGCGATTGCAACGCGCGCCGACGGTATCGAAGCCGCCCTGGCGTCGGCGGCATCTCCATTCGAGTGGCATGCGCCCATGCCAAAGGCAATCAGGATGACAACGGCAACAACGGTGCCACCCTTCGCGGCTACGGCGGCCGTCCTGGAGAATTTGTTATCCATATCGAGAAATTGCTCCTGTTTCAACGCTTCTGTCTGTTCTGGCCGAGTGGATCCTGCGGCTCCATTCCCTTCGCGCAATGAGAATTCCGGCCGTCGAGTCGAAGGTGTGTGGACCTCCGAGCCAAGTGGCACAACCACCGGCTCAGTGATCGCTCCGGGGCCCAACTCATGGATTTGGATGCGGGTGCTCTGTCCAGCTACCTTCCGAAATCGCCGAACTCAGAGACTAGCAGCCTGGGGGAGGACGGAAAAACAAGGAGGGATAGAAGCGGGGAGAACCGGGCACCGTGCACAAGTTCAGTCGCCGCGGAACAACGCTCACCCGCCAGCACGCAAGCGCAAGTGCAAGAACCACAGCCACCTGCGGGAACCATGCCATTGGGAACGATGGGGAATGGGCGTAAGCGGCAGTCTTCGGCGCGTCCTCGAGTTGCAGCTTCGCTGCGCTGATTTGTGCGCTTGGGCTTCCATCCGGCCCGAACCACGCCACCTTTGCTTCGACCGCGAACAATGCGGCGAGCAGACACAGCAACATCCCGAGAGCTTTCAACTGCCAGCGCACGGGCGAGTGCCTAAAGGGCATATGTTGAGTTTACCACCCGTAGTATGAGACACACGGCACCCGGTTTTGTTGCGCAGGCGGGCGGCTGCTATGCCTCCCTTTTCGCTCAGTGCTCGTGCGTAAAGTTCCACCGCACGCCGCCGGCGTACGTCGGGTGGTAGTACTCGCGCTGAACCATGTATTGCGTACTTCCGTTGAAGAACCCGAAGACCTCGTTGTTCAAATTCAGGCCGTAGGCATAAACCGAAAAGCCCTTTGGCAACTGGTAGCTGGCTTGGGTATCAAACTGGTAGTGGGCGTAAAGATAGTTGTCGCCCGACGGCCCTTTGACTCCAACCGAATCGGCGCCGTCCTGCCACTGGTATTGGTAGATCATCGCGTCGTCGTATGTCATGCCGACGCGCATCGAGAAGTGCTTGGTGTCGTATGTCGGGCTGATGTTCCAGGTGTTGGGAGCATCGCGCAGCAGCGCCGGCTGGTCTGAACGGCCGGGAAGATCGCGCGCGGTGGAAGCAGTGTGGCTGTAATTTGCGGAGATGCCGCCGCCGCCCAGTACGCCAGGCAGGTAAGTCATGCGCTGCTGGAATCCGATCTCGAACCCTTGCACGTAGGCGCTGCCCGCGTTGATTGGCTGCGAGACCAGAACCCGGGTCCCAGCCGGAACATGCGGAAAGGTTGCCGTGGAATAGAACTCTTCGGTGGCGATGGGTTCCGTGAGGTCTTTGTAGAAATACCCGGCCTGTAGCAGACCCGTGTGGCTCAGCGTCCGTTCATACAGCACGTCGTAGTTGTTTGCCTGTTCGGACTTCAGATTGGGATTGCCGAGACTGATGGTAATCGGAGTCTGATTCAGCACAGGTTGGCCAACAGCCTTCGTGATGTCCTCAGGGTTTGGCCGGGCAAGACCGCGTCCGTAGACCAGGCGCAGGTCCGAGTCCTTGTCCAAAGCAAAACGTAGGCTTGCGCTCGGCAGGACGTTGATGTAATCCCCACCGGCCTTGTAGGACAAAGTATTTGAAGTTTCGTCGAAGCTGGTCGTATCCACGTGGGTGGCTTCAATGCGTACGCCGGCAACCAGGCGGACACGGCTCATGAGCTCGATGGTATTCATCACATAGCCGGCGGGAATGCGCTCGATCATATCGAAGTTGCCGGAGTTAGGCTGCGACTGAATGTTCAGCACCAACTGGCTCTGGTTGGCCAAGACCCACTCGTATACCTTCGCCCAATCTGTGTAGTTGCCGGCAGGATAGGTCTTGTCGTAGTAGTCCGGGTTGCTGAAGCTGCTGTTCCACTCCGTATGAGCGGAGTCGGCGATTGGAATGTTCGCGCCATCGCTCAGCGTCAAAGTTTGTCCATTGACCACCGGCTCGGGATTAGGAGAGCCATCAGGTCCCGTAGCGCTATAAGTCGATGTCGTCCAGTACTTGTTGTAGGTGTTGTCGTACTTGTGGGCATTGCGAATCTTGGCGCCGAATTCGACAGTGCCGTAGCGCGAGCCGATGTGGTACTGCCAACCGTATGATGCAGAACCCTGCAGGTTGAGCTGCGCGCTCTGGCCTAATGTTGGATAATCCAACTCGATCAGCCCGTAGTTGCTGCGGTCTGTAACGTTGTCCAGTCCCGTTCCGAAGCAGCCGCTCCACCCCGGCCGATACACGCTCGTCGCCACACTTTGGTTGTTTACGCAGTTCAGGCTTTGATCACCCACCCACGAATAGCTGGCGCCGCCGTATCCCCCGCCGGAGCGCGAACGTGAAACCGCTGCCGTCCATTTGATCCAGCTGGAGCCGAACATATGCGTGCCTTCGAGGGCCAGGCTCGAGATGACCATGTTGGGCCGGCGCCGTGATTGTCCAGCAGCCGGAAATGCGCCATCGTTCAGTGTGTGGATCTGATCGTCGCCCCAGTTTCGGAAGTTGGTGAACAGGCCCCGCATCGATACGTCGGAGCCCTGCCCGAGGTTGTAGTCCACACTTCCGGTCGCCCCCCAGCGCGTGCGATCGTATGCGTAGTTGCGAAGGTCCTGGGAACTGTAGTGGGGGACGGCGTCACCCGGGGTCGGAACGGGCTCCGTATCGTTGATGCCCCGTCCGTTGTAGTCGTAGGTGCCGCCAAGGAGCACACCCCATTTTTTGCTTGCCCCGAACCGGCGGCCGATGGTTGCGCCTCCCTGGTCCGCCAGGCGGCCCTGGATGATCGGAGTGTAGCCGCCCACTCCATAGAGCGCAACAGTCGGCGTGTCGCTGGCCGTCTTGGTCACGAGGTTTACCGATCCGCCTATACCGTCCGCGTCAATGTTGGCCTGCAGCGTCTTGTTGATCTCTACCGAGTCCACCAGGTCTGAGGCAATGGTGTCGAGCTTGATCTGGCGGACGTTGTTCTCCGGCGAAGGGATCGTAATGCCGTCAACCATGGTGTTGCTCAGACGCGGTTCTGTGCCGCGGATCTGCACGTACTTGGCCTCCCCTTCGTCGCGTTCCACTGATACCGAGGCCATACGCCCCAGCGCATCGGCGATGTTGGCATTGGGGAGCGACATGATCACATCGGCAGGCAACACCTGGAGAATGTTCTCCGCGGCCAGCGTGCGATTGATCGCCTCCGCATCCCCGTGTGGGCGCTCCGCGGTCACGATGACTTCATCGCTTGCCGAGGCTACTTTCAGAGCTGCTTCAATTTGCGTGGTTTGCCCGGGCGCCAGAGTGACCTCCTTCGTGAACGGCTCAAATCCTACGAAGGACACCGTCACCTTGTAGTTCCCGGGAGCCAGGCTGTTGAAGAAGAACGCTCCCTGGCCGTTCGAGGTCGCAGGCTGGGCCGCCGGTTCCAGCGTGATGCGGGCTCCTTGCAGTACCGCCCCGCCTTCATCCTTTACGGTTCCGGAAAGCGTCGCCTTTGAATTCTGACCTACGGAAAAGGTGGTTGCGAGGAGAGCTAACATGAAGAGAAGAGAGAGAAGACGTACCCGTGCACTTTGCATCCCACACCTCCAAAACGAACAGTTCAACAAGAGCGTTCGACTAGCCCCAAGTGTGGGAGTCCCTTCTGAACGTGCCGTGAATGGGATGTGACAAAGCCGTTAAATGCCGGGAGAATTGCAGGGTCTTTTGGTTCAGTAAACATTGCGCCAATTGGCGCCTACAAGAAGTTGGACCACGGTCGAGGATCTGCCATCCGTTCGCCACGGTTCGAATGCTAAAGGCCGTAGAATGTGACAGGCTGTATCCTTTTTATTTGTCCTGTCTTTGATCGTCTGGGCATTTCAGAAGTTTCCCTCGCCCTTTCTGGAGGTCCTGTTTTGCGTCTTCGCGCGTCCCTGTTGTTTCCGGGTCTTCTACTTTGGTCTGTTCTCGCGCGGTCGCGCCCGACTCCCGCTCAGACCCCGGCCCCGAATCTGCAGGCTCTGGCAGGCGAGTACACAAGCTCCGCCGAGCCCGACACGCCATGCAGTTTTTATGAGCGAGGCGGAATTCTGATGGTGGAGTCGGAGCGGCTCGTCCCCACGGCTTTGAAGTCCATCTCAGAGACAGAGTTCGTGGTTCCCGAAGCAAAGGTCACGTTCCGGTTCACCCTGGACGCACTGGGCCACGCCACGATTGTGACCGTGTCAGGCGATAAGACTACCGTTTATCTCCGCACCGGCGAGCCCGTCCACCACGTCTTCCACGACTACCAGCGTACCGAAGTCATGATTCCCATGCGTGACGGGGTAAAGCTGCACGCGGTGATCCTTAAGCCGGCTGACATTACCGCTGCCCTGCCGTTTCTTATCCAGCGATCACCCTATGGTGTGGATAACACTGATCGCGCTTCGTTCTCCGAGGGCCGTCCGGAGTTGGCGCGGGATGGCTACATTTACGTTGCCGAGGACATTCGCGGGCGATACAAGAGCGAGGGCCAATTCGTGATGATGCGCCCCACGGCCGACCACAAGGATCCCAAGGCCGTGGACGAAAGCACCGACGCCTATGACACGGTGGACTGGCTGCTGAAAAATGTCACTGGCAACAACGGCCGCGCGGGGTTTGTGGGCACCAGCTATCCCGGCTTTCTCGCCATGGCGGCGGGCATCGACCCCCACCCCGCCACCAGGGCCGTCTCACCCCAGGCGCCCATGATCGACGTATGGCTCGGCGATGATTTCTTCCATAACGGAGCATTTCGCCAAACCTACGGGTTCGACTACGTGCTCGGCCTGGAATCCAGCAATGAGCGCACCGACGTGAGCTATGGGACTGACAAACATGGCAAGCCCATCGATGGATTCGACTACTTCCTCGATCGCGGCAACTTCGACCAGGATGTGAAGCGGTCCGGCGCAAAGACGCCGCTGCCGACATGGAAGCTCTTTCTCGACCACCCGGCCTATGACTCAACCTGGTCGTCGCACGCTGTAGAGAACCGGCTCACCTCGGTTGCTGTCCCCACACTGACAGTGGGCGGCTACTACGACCAGGAGGACATGTGGGGCCCGCAGCAGGAGTACAGCAAGCTGGAACCTCACGACGCCCACCATGAGAATTTCCTTGTGCTGGGACCGTGGTCGCATGGCTACTGGCGTTCCTCATCCCGCCACCTGGGGAACCTGAACTTCGAGGAGCCCATCGGCAAGGAGTTTCGGGCGCAGGCCGAAGCGAAATTCTTCGCGCATTATTTGAAAGATGAACCGGGGAGCAACGCCGCCGGCTTCGACCTCGAGGACACGGCCAGCTTCCAGACCGGTTCGAATAATTGGAAGCTCTATGCGCAGTTTCCGCCTGAGGGTTCGCAGCCAACGGCGCTGCATCTTGAGGGTGGCGGAATGTTGACCTGGAACGATCCGAAAACTCCGTCCACCGCCAGCTACACAAGTGATCCTTCGAACCCGGTGCCCTACCGCCATCGGCCCATCCAACCCACCTACAGCGACGGATCGACCTGGTCCACATGGCTCATCGAGGACCAGCGTTTCGTCACCAATCGCAAGGACATCGCCCTGTGGAAACTGCCGCCCCTGAAGAAGGACATGGTGGCTACAGGCGAAGTGGTGGCCGATATCTTTGCCTCGACCAGCGGCACCGACACTGACCTGGTGGTCAAGCTGATCGATGAGTATCCAGACGACGATCCTGACCCCACGATGCGCGGCTATCAACTGATGACCAACGAGGAGATCTTCCGCGGCCGCTATCTTGACGGCTTTGACAAGCCTCGTGCCCTCCGCGCCGGCTCCGTGCGCGAATTCAAGTTCAGCCTTCACGATGTCGATCATGTGTTCAAAGCCGGGCACACAGTCGCAGTCGAAATCCAGAGCACGTGGTTCCCACTCTACGATCGAAATCCGCAGACATTCGTGCCCAACATCATGATTGCGAAGCCCGGCGACTACAAGCCCGCCACCATCACTATCTACTCCGATCTCGAGCACGACTCAAACCTGCAGATTCCCCTCATGAACACCTGCGATGTGATCGAGTGCTTCTGACCAGCCGGTCGCTGAACCAGGACCAGAATCCGTCCAACGCAATCCGCTACCACACCACGCAGCGCTCCGAATCCCGCCGCACCATCGGCGCTCCCGCCTTGCAGGAGAACGCTTGGGCAAACGGCGTAAAATTCGAAACCGGTCCTACCACCCTGTACTTCGCCACCGGGTGCGGATCCCCCTGCACCATCAGCTTCTGTGTTTCCAGCCGCGTTTCGTCTCCGCGGAATTGGCCCCACGCAATGAAGAACTGCTTCCCTCCGGCTCCTGCTTTCAAATACACCAATTCTTATCCATCGCTCGCCTCACCGGCGAAAAACGTGACGAATACCGCTCCAACCGGGCCAACCGCACGATCCTCCCATGCCCGGTGCCTGCGAGACGTTTTTGGTCGCATGGGTGGGATAGCAGAGAGGCCAGATGCCAGGCAGTCTTGATTCTGCATCTGCCGCTTAAAGCGAATTCCGCCGGGCAATATTCCCCAATACCGCCGCGCTCGGCTTGATGGTCCGCTTCTGCGTCTTCAAGTCCACGGCAACCAGTCCGTATTTGGGCGTGAAGCCGGACTGCCACTCAAAGTTATCCATCAGTGACCAGGCCACGTATCCCCTGACATCGACACCATCGTCAATGGCGCGCTTCACACCGGCCACCGCCCGCTGATAGTACTCCACGCGCCGCGTGTCATCCTCGGTGGCGATGCCGTTCTCCGTCACAATGATGGGCACGCCGGCCGCTTTGCTTGCATAGCGCACCACGTGCTCCACGCACTCGGGGTAGAATTCCATTCCCGACTGCGTGAGTTCCGCGCCCTTGGGCGCAGGCAGATCCTTCTTGCCCACGATCGAACGAGAGTAAGTTTGCACTCCGAGGTAGTCGCAATGTTTGGCCACTTCCAGCCAGGGCGCGTACACGGCATTCCGCTTCTCTTCCAGGTGGCTGGCCTCTGGCGCAGCCTGGTCGTCGCTCATGGCAAGATTCAGTCCCACCGGCATATCCCCACGAACGGATTTCATGGCCTCCCTGGCCTTGGCATGCGCGCTCAGCAGGCCATCGCGCGTCTTCATGGGATCACCGAAGAAGAAATCTCCAAAATCCGGCGCATTCAGCTGTTTGCGCGCGTTGGCCGCACTCATCTGCATCGCCTGGGTAATGGTCACTCCCGGCGGCAGGCCCGGCAGGTTGAACCAATCCAGAAGCTGCGGCACGTCCGGCTCATTCATCGTGGATGCGTACCCAACCATGTCACCCAGATGCTTCGTCACTCTTTCGCAGTAGCGCGCATACAGGTCGGCGGCCTTCTCCTGCTGCCATCCGCCTTTTATCGCAAACCAGCGCGGCAGCGAGAAGTGGTAATAGGTGAGCAGGGTGGTGAGGTTGTGCTCATGGCATGCGGCCAGCATGCGCTTGTAGTGGTCCAGTTCCGCGTTTGAAAAGAAGCCTTCTTCCGGCTCAATCCGCGCCCACTCAATCGAAAATCGATAGGTGTTGAACCCCAGGTCCGCCAGCATGCTTATGTCCTGCGGATAAAGGTGATAGTGGTCGCAGGCGTCGCCGGAAGGCTCCTTGAACATGCTTCCCGGCAGGTGCTCCAGCGTCCAGTAGTCGCTGTTGGTGTTGTTGCCCTCCACCTGGTGAGCGGCCGTCGCGCATCCCCACAGAAACCTCTCGGGAAACATCTTGCCCTTGTCCGCTGCCTGCGAGCCCGCCGCAGCCGCCTGCCCCAACGCGCCTCCGCTCAGGCTGCCAACCACCGCCGCAGCCAAACCCATGCGCAGAACCTCGCGCCGCGAAATGCCGTTCCTCATTCCGTTCATCAGCAGCTCCCTTTCATTGAAGACCTTGAACCTAAGCGCCCGAAGTCGCCGACAATCATAAGGCAGAGCATTCCGGCCGGGCTCGAGGAGCGCGACAGGGGCGTCCTGACACAGGTTATGTACCTGCATATACTGTGGTTGATGAACATTACTCTCTCCATTGACGAACAACTCGTTCAGGAGCCGGCGAAAAGCTTCACTCCACTGGCAAGAGCCTCAACCAGGAAATTCGCGGGCACCCAGCACCTCGTCAGCGACGCTAGGACGCCGCTCGAATTCTTCGGTGCGAACATCCAGGTCATCGACGGCGTCCGCATCGTTAACCCCTTCCTGTGAATCCAATGCTCGTTTCGCGGTAGAATTGAAACTGTCGTGATCCTCCACCAGCCCATCCCGGCCCTCCTCTAGCGGCTGCCCGCCGCCTACACTCGTTCCCCGCCTATTTCCCAATTGCATTTCGCCAGTTCAAAGCCCTGCCTGTGCAGGAGGAGTTTTTGTATGATCCTCGACCGTTTGGAACAGATGGAACAGCGTTACCAGGAACTACAAGACCAGTTCGCCCTGCCTGAGGTCCTGAACGACCACGAAAAATATCAGAAGACAGCCAAGTCGCTGCGCGAGATTGAGACGCCGGTCGAAAAATATCGCGAGCTGAAGCAGGCGCGCCAGGGACTGAGCGAAGCGCAGGCGATGCTCGCTGAGTCCGATCCCGACATGCGCGCGATGGCCCAGGAAGAGATTGCCGCCCTCGAGCCGCGTGTCGCCGAACTGGAAGAAGAGATCAAGGTTCTGCTGTTGCCCAAGGACCCTAACGACGGAAAAAACGTGATCCTCGAAATCCGCGCGGGCACCGGCGGCGACGAGGCATCGCTCTTCGCGGCCGAGATCTTCCGCATGTACACCCGGTTCGCCGAGCAGCATCGCTGGAAGGTTGAAGTCATGTCCCTCTCCGAATCGGGCGTGGGCGGTTACAAGGAAGTTATCGCCATCATTGAAGGCGATCGCGTCTACTCGCAATTAAAGTGGGAGAGCGGCGGCCATCGCGTGCAGCGCGTGCCGGCGACCGAGACGCAGGGCCGCGTGCACACCTCCGCCGTCACGGTTGCCGTGCTGCCTGAAGCCGAAGACGTGGACATCAAGATCGAAGCCAAGGACATTCGCATCGACACGTTCTGCTCGTCAGGGCCCGGCGGACAGTCTGTGAACACGACCTACTCGGCGGTGCGCATCACCCACATTCCCACCAACACTGTGGTCAGTTGCCAGGACGAAAAATCGCAGATCAAGAATCGCGAAAAAGGCATGCGCGTCCTTCGTTCCCGGCTCTACGAGCAGGAGATGGAAAAGCAGAATGCGGAGCTCGCAAAGACCCGCAAGCAACAGGTGGGCTCGGGCGACCGCAGCGAGAAGATCCGCACCTACAACTTCCCCCAGAACCGGCTTACCGACCACCGAATCGGCCTCACGGTGCACCAGCTCGATCTCATCATGGAAGGCCGCCTGCAGCCCATCGTCGATGCGCTCATCGCGCACTACCAGGCGGAGCAGCTCAAGGCTGAGACCACCCAGGCGGCTTGATGCAGTTGCGCGAGTGTCTCGATCACGGTGCGGCTCGACTCGGCATGGGACCGCATCCCGATCGCGCCCGACGCGACGCCGAGTCGCTGCTCATTCATCTCACCGGTAAAAACCGGGCGTGGCTGCTGGCACACGCAACCGATGAGTTCGGCGGATGCACGGCCATCCGCTACGCCAGCCTGATCGAGAGACGCCTCGCTGGCGAGCCCATCCAGCAAATTACCGGCGAGACGGAATTCTACGGCCTCCCATTCCGCGTCACTCGCGACGTCCTGATTCCGCGCCCCGAAACCGAGCACCTAGTTGAAGCCACGCTGGCCCTGGCAAAGACCCTCCGTGCCCCATCCTTTTCGCGCCGTTTGCGGAAAGGGTGGGATGCCGAGACTTCTCATTCGCAAGAACAAGCCGTCCGCATCGTCGACATCGGCACCGGCTCCGGCGCGATAGCGGTGGCTCTCGCGCACTCTCTTCCGCACGCGCGCATCACAGCTGTCGATCTCTCGCCGGCCGCTCTTGAAATCGCCGAAGAAAACGCCCGCCGCAACGGCGTAGCCGATCGCATCCGCTTCCTTCATGGCGATCTGCTCGAACCCGTTGCTGGCGAATCATTCGACTTCGTAGTTTCGAATCCCCCCTACGTCCCCGAAACCGATTCCGCGTCACTCGCCGTTGAGGTCCGCGACTACGAGCCCGCGCTGGCGCTGTTCGCCGGATCCAACGGCCTCGACCTCTACCGCCACCTGATCCCTTCAGCAGCCAAAGTGCTTCGCCCCGGCGGATTCCTCCTCCTCGAAATCGGCTTCGGCCAGCGCGAAGCTGTTTCGCACCTGCTCACCGCCAACGGCTTCGAAAACATTGAGGCATCCACTCCCGCGCGCTTGAACTCGCCGCGATGCAAAC
>Ga0206998_1081_pt1 | contig 25951 bp, 19 predicted proteins | sample Alteio_BWMinCont_FD_153309 | JGI IMG/M metagenome (GOLD analysis project Ga0206998, IMG submission 153309) | Enriched cells from forest soil in Barre Woods Harvard Forest LTER site, Petersham, Massachusetts, United States -... | ecosystem: Environmental > Terrestrial > Soil > Temperate forest >... | reverse complement strand
GCAGACCATCTTATCTTCTGCGTGCCCAAACAATTGGTCGCCCTCCCGCCATATCTCTCGATCAAGAACCCTCTCACTGCCAACTCTGCCCTTGCACGATCGCGTCTTCGATTGCGAGAGTGGAGAAGCCTTGCTCCCAGCGAAACCGTACAAGGTCTGCGGGTGCGCCAACTCGGAGCACACCGGGTGCGCCTACGAAGCGACCAGGGTTGGCGGTTGCCATATGTACGGCGTCACCGAGGCTGAAGCCGGTGTTGGCCGCGACGTATGCGATTGCGTCTTTAAGCGTGGCGGTTGAACCAGCAAGATAGCCGCTGTCAACGACAGTGAGGCGGCCATCCGGATGAAGATCAACCTTGCGGCCGACCGGCGTCACATACTCACCGGGCGAAAGCCCTGCGAGCATCACGAGATCCGAGACCAGAATGGCACGCTGCACCGTCTTGGCGCGGATCATGACGGTGAGCGTGTCTGCCGGCAGATGATGACCGTCGGCGATAAAGGTGGCGGTGAGACGATCCTCTGCCAACTGCGCCCAGATCAGATTAGGATGGCGTGGCAGCAGGTTTGCCACCCCGTTGCCTAGATGGGTGGAGAGACGTGCACCGGCAGCGGCGGCTGCGTGAATCTGATCCGCACTCGCGCTCGTGTGACCGAGCGAGATATAGATGCCGCGCGCAGACAGCGCCTGAATGTACTCGGGCGCACCGGGGTATTGCGGCGAGAGCGTGACCATACCGACGAGATTGCCGGAAGCAGCCTGCCAGCGCATGAACTCAGCGATATCTGGCGGACGCACATGCTCGCGGAAGTGCGCGCCGCGTGGGCCGTCCTCGGGCGCAATGTGCGGGCCTTCGATATGCACGCAGGGGATCATGTGCATGAGCAGCGAATCTGCGTGGCGCGCGGCTGCGATGACGCTCAGGTTACGGACAATCTTTTCCTCGGAGGCGGTGATGAGCGTGGGAAGAAACGTGGTGACACCCGTGGCAAGCATCCGACGCGCGAGACTTTGGACGGTTTCGATCGTTAGATCGTCAGCATTGAGATCGTCGCCCCGATAGCCGTTCACCTGTAGATCGATCAGGCCGGGTGCAAGCCAGATAGTTTCGTCGGGAGAGCCCTGCTCGATGGCGGCGATGCGCCCATCGGCACAATGCACAGTAAGCGACTCTCCGGTCCGCGGGTCGCGGCCTGTCAACGATCTATACATTATGGAATGGGAGTTCACTGGCGGATTCGGGATCAAGATACAAGGTGCAGTGTGGATGCCGGCGAAGCACGGTGGCCGGGCACATGGGATGGATGGGATCCAGGAGTGCCCTGCGCATCGCTTCTTTCTTGATGGCGCCTGGCACCGTGCAGAAGAGTGCGTGGCCAGCGAGAAGCCCAGGCACGGTGATGGTGAGCGCGCGGGTGGGTACGTCGCTGAGTGTAACGAAACATCCTTCATCTACCTGCTGTTGGCGGCACTGCGTGTCGAGATCGACAATCTTGACGGTGAGCGGGTCTTCAAAGTCAGCGGGTGGATCGTTAAAGGCGAGATGGCCGTTGGAGCCGATGCCGCAACAGACGATATCGATGGGTGCGGCCTGGAGCTTCGCGGCATAGTCGGCGGCGGTCTGCGCTGGATTGTCGCCAGGTTCGAGAAGATTCACGGCCGCGAAGGGGAGATCATCGAAGATCGCACGGCGCAGCCAGAGGCCGAAGCGTTGCGGCGCGTCTGTCGGCAGGCCAAGGTACTCGTCCATGTGGAAGGCGGTGACGAGCGACCAGTCAATATCCTTCTCCTCGGACAGCGCGGCAAGCATTTCTCTTTGGCTGGGTGCGGCGGCAAAGATCATGCGCACGCCAGGCTTTTTTTCTAGACAGGTGCGGATTTCGCACGCTATGTCCGTGGCCGCATGCTTACCCATCGCGATGCGGGATTTTGCTACGTGAATGGTAAGCGCATTGGGCGAGGATTCTTTCAGAGTCGACATGCCAATCCTTAGTAGGATACTTCCCGCGTGATTCACTGCGATGCTTGATGTCATCAGCAAGCTACTCGTTTGCTGTGAAATCCCGATTGATACTCTGCAGCAGAGCGTTGGCTGCAGGCTTCGACTTGAATGTGAAGAGTCCGACCACGAGGTAGAGAATCAGCGCAATGATGACGGGACCGCCCACACTGATGGCTGGGGCCATATCGCCTGCGCAATGGGCGATCTTCGCAGGGAAGCCAAACTTGATGAGCATGAAGGTGAGCGCGCCGCCGCTCCATGCGGCGAGCGCGGCGGCAGGACCGCAGCGGCGAAACGGTAGCAGCATGCCGAGTAGCATAGGAATCGCAATCGGGCCGAGAAGCGCAGCGAACCAGAGAATAAGCAGACCGAGCACGCCGCCAAAACGATTCGCATAGATGGCGATAACCATACTGAGCGCAAGGAAGACGAAGGTGCAGATGCGGCCTGCGAGCAGTTGCGCGATGCCGCTCATGCGGAGGTGGTCGCGGCGCAGCGCGGGGAGAATGTCGCGCACAACCACGGCGGAGATGGCGTTCGCGTCAGAGGAAGTCATCGCCATGGTGGATGCGAAGAGCCCGCCCAGCACCAGGCCAAGGAGACCGCGTGGCAGCATAATCCGGGCCATCAGTGCATAACTTTCGGCTGGGTCAGCGATATGTGGAAGCAGCAGTGGCGCGGCCCACACCGGAAAAAACAGTACCAGCGGCCAGACGAGAAAGAGGGAAGCGGAGAGCAGTGCGGCCTTCTGCGCTTCTTTGCCCGTAGGTGTGGCGATGAAGCGCTGTGCGAGGTTCCATGTGCCGCCGTTGTAGGAGAGGGTGTTGATGAGCAGGAAGACGGCAGCGAAAAGTGGTGTATACGGAGCGACAAAGAGGTGCGAGTGCGAGGGCGGCAGACGGCGCCAGACTGTCCACAGAGCAGAGACGCCGCCAATATGCGATAGCACCTCGATGAGCATCGCGAAGCCGGCGATAAGCTGAATGCCGAATTGAGTGAAGTCCGTGAGCGCGTTTGCCCACAGGCCACCGGTGACGGCGTATATCAGAGTGACGCTGCCTGTGAGCAACACACCGTAGACAGGCGGCACCTTGGCAAGAACATTGAGCAGGATAGCGGTGGCAGCCCACTTGGCGCCGATATCGAAGATCTTAAGGAGGGCTCCACTCCAGGCCAGCACCTGCTGCGTAGGCAGGTTGTAGCGGACCACGAGGTACTCGAGTGGAGATATCATGCCGGTGCGCTGGCGGAGGCGCGCCCAGCGCGGCGGAAAGATACGGTAGCCAATCAACATCGCCAGCCCAATTGTGCAGGCCCACCATATGTAGACGCTAAAGCCCGCGGTGTAGGCAATGGCGGCATAGCCAACAAAGGCGGCCGAACTGTATCCTGACATGTGATGCGAGATGCCGGAGAGCCACCAGGGCATGACGCCACCGGCGGCGAAGTAGTCGTTGGCATTCTTGATTTTGGTCCGCGCCAACATGCCCATGCCGATCATGAGGGCGAAATATGCGCAGAGAACTGCCCAGTCCAAAAAGTTCATTCCTATGCCATTGGAACTCATACATCTTGTCATGCGACTGGCTGCGTGACCAGCCAGGTCGGTGGAGAACGGCAGGGTTATCGAGCGAGTGTCGCATCGGCCTTGATTGTGACCCCCCACCGATGTATTTCATACAGGTTTTGCCATCCGGACAAGTTGATAGAAACGATCCGGATGGCTAGCCAGGGAAGCGGAATAGGCCGTCGCCCGCTCCCATTGGAAGAGCAACTGATCCTTTGGCTGCAGGTCAAAGACAGGTTCCAGCTTTGCGGCAGAATCCGGGAAACGACCCGTGTCCCAGTCCCTGGTCAACGCCTCTGCAAGCTCCCGATCGCGCTCGGCGATGCTCTGAATCAGTAAGTCAGTGGTCTCCCGTTCCAGCGGCTTTCTGGCGGCTTGCTCAATGACAACCCCCTCACGCCAAAACATTCTGTCCAGATACTCTATGCAGAGCCCAAAGGCTTGAAAATCGGAGAGATTCTTCACCACAAGCGGTTCTAACTGAACCAGCAGGCTGCGGATCCGTGTAAAGGGATTTGGACAAGGCGATGCATCTTTCAGTAAGGCTGTAAGCTCCTCATCATTACTCCAGGGAACCGGCAAAAGGAGACCCATCCAGGACGCTGTTTCCCGATCTTTCATATAGGGCGCTGCGTCATAAATCATGTGGAATACTTCATCCCAAACCTCGTTCCACTTCGCTCGATAGTGCTTTTCCACAAACCTGCGGAATCCCGAGGTTTGCGCTGTCCCCGTTCCATCATTGAAGGCGACGGCGGCGTACGCGAATCCATCCCAAATCGAATTCTGAACGTAGCGGCTGGGTACCCAGTTTGTCAGGATAACTCCCAGCGAGTTCGGGTCCTTCGTTTCGAGGTAGGCATCGGCATAGGCGTCGATGTTCCGCAACTGTTCAGTGCCAACCCTCGCGCCCCACTTATAACAACTCAAGGCGGGTGCTCCGATTCCACGAGAGCCATTGGCACTGACTTTCTGAAAGGTCTCACGAAATCTGGCTGAGCTGTTGTCCGAGTAGTTCCAATCCATGACGATGATGTTTTTGCTTAATTGGCCGAGAATCTCGGGCTCTTTGTGAAGAACAATGTCACCCCACACGATAAATTGCTTTCCTAGTCCTGCAGAGATTTGATTGAGTGAATTCAGAAATTCTGCCCATATTTGGCCCCGAGTCTTCGTCTGAAGGGCTTTGCGGGAGAGCATCGATCCGCCCCAGTTCACTTCATCGCAGCCCCCGTGAAGATAGATCGAAGGAAAGGTCGCGGCGACTTCTCTATATAACTTCTCGAACAATTGCAGCGACTCCGGATTAACCGGAATGATGCCCGTAAATTCAGAAGAGCCGGTCGCTTCCCGGTCCAGTAAATGAGCGTACGCGGAAGAGCGCGTAATGTATCCCGTGTGTCCGAACGATTCCAGTTCGGGGATCAGATCGACGCCGTGGTTTTGGCCGTACTCTGCCAGGCTCTTCAATTGTTCAGGCGTAAATGCATTTCTATGTGTGACAAGATCGGGAACCGAAGCAAAGCGCATCGCACTCCCCTGGTCGTCCGCCAGCCGGAACTGAAGTGTATTGAGCTCCCAGTCCGCGCAGAACTCAATCACCCGCCTGTAGTAGGCGACGGTTTCCGGGACGCGACCGGCGTCTACCATGAGACCGCGCATTTTTCCCCGGGCCGTGGCTTTCCGCGAATCTGATTGAGCGGTTTGTGCCATAGACTTTCTCGCTGAGGTTGGGTTCCCTACGGCCGTTATCAAATCCGGATTAATCTTATAAGCATCTCTTATCGGGAGTGGCCTCGCAGCCGCATTGGCGATAACGACGCTCGCCCCCAAAAGGAATTCCCGTCTATTCCTGTTTCCTATACTCAACTTTCACTCCTCTCCAGCGATCTAAGAAATTTGCCTAGAACCCCTTTGGTGACAAATCGCTCATTGTCCTTAGTCAATCTCTTTCGCCCGGTGGGTATACGAAGCACAGAGAGAACTCTTTTCACTATTCGTCGAATAGGTAAGCAGATGGTTGCGGAGCACAGCGGTCACTTCATTATGATCGAGGGTCCCGATCTCGTCATCACGGGCAATCCACGAGGTCGCCGAAGCCGCACAGAATCACACCAAGTCGAAGAATTAAGATCGTCCGACAGGTCGTTAGCCACGATTCCATGCGACTCTCTTGCCGTTTGCCATTGATCTTGAATTACTGGACAAACCGGAAGCAATCTCCCGAAGTCGGTAAATCGCTTAGCCCACGCTGATATCCGGTTCGATACCGAGCTTGTCCTTGACTGCATGTAGGATTCTCTGCCTCGACCCCAGGTATCGTTCCGTGGTTTCTACAGATCGATGACCGAGGAGAAATTGAATCTGTTCCAGCTCACCCCCGGGCGAGTGACAAAGCAGTGCACAGGTGCGACGGAGGTCATGAGGCGAGAGCTTTTCGATTAAGGCGATCTTGGCATATTGACGCACCACCCACCACACGACCTTCTCGCTAATACGTGAACCCCAAGCGGTACCAGCATGTATTACGCAGCGAAAGATGAAACCGTTTTCTATACCTCCAGCGGCCAGCCACGCATCCACAGTGGCCTTGACCCAGTTCGGCAGTGGGACTGTGCGCATGTGGCCACTCTTGCCATACAGATCGATAATGGCCCAATGATCGTCCCGTTGCTGACGATGGCCCAGCTTCAGGGCGATTGGTTCGGCACGTCTCAGACCGCACCCCAAGAGCAGCGCGAGGATTGCATGGTCCCTCTTGCCGTTTGTATTCTGGGTATCAGGTGCATCGAGAAGTCTGCGCCCCTGACCACATGTCAGCCAGTTTCCCAACTGCACGCCGAGCTTCTTTGCTCCCTTCACTCGACGGATGCTGGCCTCGAGATCGGGACTCCAGCAGACCGTTGTCGCAGGCCTCATAAGCGAGTCAGCGCACCGCCGCCAGCCTCAGGTTTATGGTTGCCGGAGCCAGACGTCGAGCCTCCAGTTCATAGCGATATCGAAGAACGACGGTTCGGCCAAATGCCATACGCGGTTCGGAGCAGTACCAGGCAATGAAGTCGTTGATCGCGAACGCGTAGGTTCGCTTGGAGGCACCTGAACCGAGGCTTTGCAAAGCAGAAGCCTTCGAACGATCAAGGTCGGGCAGACGCAACACTTTCTTGGGCGTGCCACGCTTCGATTTGCGTTTGTCAGGCATGAGGGCGGCCTCCTGAACCGCCGCTTCATGATCGACGCCTTCGGCTATTCAGGTGAACGCTCGCTCCGCCTAAACCACTCCGATGTCGCCCGCAAACGATACGCTGATCTCCGACTGTCTGATTCACATTGGCGTGATGACGAGTTCTATCGCGAACTAGGTGAAAACACCGTTTTCCCATGGCGGATCTGCCCCGTCGCTGTACATTGGACATGTTGATGAGTAACCCTTTACCTTCTGCTGAAGGATATCTCAACCTTATGCGTTCCAGGTACTTTCGGATATTCGCCCCGGCTGCGATTTTTCTCCCGCTGCTAGTAGGGACAGGGGAAGGACAAAATATGACACTTATCAGTCTTGACCAGGCCATTGATCTGGCGCTGGCGCACAACCATTCCATCAAAGCGACGCGAACTCTAATTTTTCAGAATCAGGCCCAGGAGATCACCGCCAATCTGCGCCCCAATCCGACTTTGGGAGCTGATACCCAGTTCGTCCCAGTTTTCAATCCTCAGGATTTTTCTGGGGAAAATCTGAACGAGATTCAGCAGTTCGATATTGGAATCGGGTATCTCTTCGAACGTGGTCACAAGCGGCAGAGGCGCCTGCAAGCGGCCCGCGATCAAACAGACGTCACGCGTGCCCAGGTCACCGATGCCGAGCGAATCCTGGCCTTCAACGTAGGCCAACAGTTCGTCAGCATTTTACTGGCGGAATCAACGCTTCAGTTCGCGCTTCAGGACCTACAGAGCTTTCAACAGACTGTAGATATTGGCGAGGCAGAATTCAAGGCTGGGTACATAGGTGAAGGCGATTATCTTAAGATCAAGCTGCAGCTTCTGCAATTTCAGACCGACGTATCCTCTGCGCGTCTTGCGAAAGTGCAGGCGCTTGTAGGCCTGCGTGAGCTCCTTGGCTACAACACGGTGCCGGCCAATTATGATGTCATTGGCGATCTAGCATACCAGCCCCTCAAGGCGAACCTAGAAGACCTGCAGATGAAAGCACTGGGCGAGCGTCCCGACCTCCGGGCCGCGCAACTGGGGATAACAGCCGCGCAGAGCCAAATCCTCCTTGCCAAAGCAAACGCCAAGGTGGACGTAACCGGCACAGGCGATTTTACGCATGTTTCTGGTGAGAACACGGCTTCGTTCTTCGTGAATTTTCCATTGCCGATCTTTAACCGCAATCAGGGAGAGATCGCCCGTACCGGTTATGCGCTCACGCAGGCGCAGGAGCAGCAGCAATCGGCTAGCGATACCGTTCTTTCCGATGTCGCCGATGCCTATGAGGCGCTGAGAAGCAACGACGAAGTACTGCAACTCTACACTTCCGGGTACCTCAAGCAGGCGCAGGATTCGCGCGACATCAGCGAGTATGCTTACAAACGGGGAGCTGCAAGTCTCCTGGATTTTCTCGACGCCGAGCGCAGCTACCGGTCCATTCAGTTGGCCTATCGGCAGGCGCTGGGCTCTTACATGACCGCGTTGGAACAGTTGAAGGAAGCAGTAGGGGCGAGAAGCCTGCCATGAGCGCGTACAGGGACCTTTGGCAATTAGCCGCATTAGCCGCGCTCATACTGACTTTAGCGGGCTGTCAAGGACCAGGATCGAATACCGCTAGCTCGAACAGTGCAGAAAACTCAAACAACCCGGAACTGTTTGCAATTCCGCAGGACCAGATGTCGCATGTGCAGGTGCTGACAGTTGAACCCACGACGCTGGCTCGGTCATTCCGGCTGACGGGTGCCGTGGCTTACAACAGTTTCCGCACAACCCCGGTCATTACACAGGTAAGCGGACCGGTCAGCCGGGTCGTGGTAGTTCCAGGCCAAAGGGTCCGCGAGAGCGAGCCCATGTTGTACGTGGCGAGTCCGGATTACTCGCAGCTCCGTACCAATTACTTAAAGGCCAAGGATGCGTATACCCTCGCCCAGAAGGCCTATGCCCGAGCACAGGACTTGTATCAACATCGCGCTATCGCTGAGCAGAATGTGGAGCAAGCGGAATCAGCTGAGGTGCAGGCGGGGGGCGATCTGGCATCGGCGCAAGCCGCATTGAAGGTCATGGGGATTACCGATCCGGACGCACTTGTAAAAGCGCCGCCTTCGTTTGAAGTTCCCGTAAGGGCGCCGATCAGCGGCATGGTCGTTGAGCAGGATGTGTCTGCGGGACAGCTGATTCAGCCCGGCACTACCCAATGTTTCATGATTTCCGATATCAGCAATGTCTGGGTGCTGGTCAATGTCTATCAGAAGGACTTGCCCTACGTACGTGTCGGAGATACAGTCACAATTCAGACGGACACCTACCCTGAAGTCTTCCACGGGCGTATCTCTTACGTCGCGGCTTCGCTGGATCCAAACACACGGACGCTGCAGGCACGCATCGAAACGAACAATCCAGGCGAGAAGCTGAAGAAAGATATGTATGTGGTGGCTACCGTAAATGCGGGCAATATTAGCAATGCCATTGCGCTTCCGGATGCTGCTGTCCTGCGTGATAGCGAGAACCAGCCCTTTGTATATGCCGCGGCTTCTCCTCACCAGTTCGGCAGACGCTCCGTGACTCTCGGGGAAAGCTTAAATGGACAAACGGAGATTACCAGTGGGCTGAAAGCAGGCGACCGGGTCATCGGAAATGGCAGCTTGTTCTTGCAGTTTGCAAACTCGCTGCAACGTTAACCGGATTGCGCAAACTTTGAACATCGTCTCAAGAACTCTGGCAAGGATAGGTCCACCACAACTGAATGATCCACCGAATAGTCCAAGCGGCGCTGCGACAAAAGTTCCTGGTATTGATGCTGACCGCTTTCATTACGGTCGGGGGGATCCTGTCGTTCCAGCGGATGCCCGTGGACGCCTATCCCGACCTCGCGCCCCCCCAGGTCGAAATAATTACCCAGTGGCCAGACCATGCCGCTGAAGAAGTCGAACGTTTGGTCACTCTCCCCCTTGAACTCGAGATGAACGGCGTGCCGCATATGGTGGTGATGCGTTCCATCTCGCTCTATGGGCTTTCCGATCTCATCCTGACTTTCGAGGACAGCACAAACGACTACTTTGCGCGACAGATTGTTTTTGAACGCCTGGCCCAAGCCACGCTGCCAACAGGCGTAACCCCGAGCATCGCGCCCTTGTTCAGCCCCAGCGGCCTTGTATATCGCTATGTATTGGAAAGCCCCGACCGCACCCCCCAGGAGTTGAAAACCATCGAAGATTGGGTGGTCGAGCGGGTCTATCGTTCGGTACACGGCGTAGCTGACGACTCCGGGTTCGGTGGAACGGTGATGCAATATCAGGTGCTGCTTGACCCTGCCCGCATCTACGGGTATCACCTGACGGTTCCGCAAGTCATGATCGCCCTGGCTGCCAACAACTCGAATGCCGGCGGCGGATTCTACTCACAGGGTGGACAGTTCTACTATGTTCGCGGGATAGGGCTGGTTCGAAATACAGATGACATTGGCAACGTCGTAGTTGGCGCCAACAAAGGCGTGCCAATCCGAGTCCACGATATCGGAGATGTAACGATCGGGCATGCACCGCGCCTGGGCGAATTCGGCTTTCAGAAAAATGACGATTCGGTTGAGGGCGTCATCCTCATGCTGCGCGGAGAGCAGACGCAGAGCGTCCTCAAAGGAGTCGAAGCAAAAACTGAGGAACTGAACCGCCAGATCCTCCCGCCTGACGTTAAGATTCATCCTTATTACGACCGCAGCGAATTGGTAGACCTGACTACGAACACAGTCAGGACCAACCTCCTTCGCGGCATGGTGCTGGTTCTGGTCGTGCTGGTTTTCTTCCTGGTCAGCTTCCGCGCAGCGGTCATCGTTGCCCTCACCATCCCGCTCTCGCTTTTGTTTGCCTTCATCGTGCTCCACGCACATGATGTCGCCGCAAATCTGCTCTCCATCGGAGCAATCGATTTCGGAATTGTCATCGATGGCACCGTGGTAATGATTGAAAACATCTACCGCGAACTGGCACTACGGGAAGGGCAGAACTACAATCTGCACGAAGTTATTCTTGCAGCTGCTAAAGATGTGGATCGCCCGATCTTCTATTCAGTGGCTGTTATTCTCGCGGGTTATCTGCCCATTTACGCGCTCAGAGGACCTTCGGGTAAACTGTTCCACCCCATGGCCGAAACGATGTCCTTTGCGCTGGTTGGCGCGCTCATCCTGACGCTCACGCTGATCCCCGTGCTCGCCTCCTACTGGTTCAAGGGAGGCGTGCGCGAGAAACAGAATCGCGTTTTCGAATGGATGAAGCGGAAATATGCAGTTCACCTGGACTGGGCGCTCAATCGGCCCAAGGTCACCATCGTTGTCGCAAGCCTGATCTTCTGCGCAACCCTGCTGCTGGTGCCCTTCATCGGAGGCGAGTTCATGCCGCACCTCGATGAAGGAGCGCTTTGGGTGCGGGCTACCATGCCCTACACCATTTCCTTCGAGGAGGCCAGCAGTATCGCTCCTCAAATACGTAACATCCTGATGTCTTATCCGCAGGTCACTGTCGTGGGTTCGGAATTGGGACGACCTGACGATGGCACCGATCCCACCGGCTTTTTTAACTGCGAGTTCTATGTTGGTCTGAAACCCTACAAAGACAAAGCGTGGACCGGCGGGATCAGCGGGAAAAAGCAGCTTATCGAATCCATCAATAACAAACTCACTGCCTTCCCCGGGATTATTTTCAACTATACCCAGCCCGCCGAAGATGCCGTGGATGAAGCGCTGACCGGTCTCAAAAGCTCTCTGGCGGTCAAAGTATATGGTGACGACCTCAACGTCCTGCAGGACAAAGCGATACAAATCAAGAACACACTCGCTCATGTGCCTGGGTTCACCGAGCTTACGGTTGTGCGGGAACTTGGCCAGCCCAGCCTCCTGATCGACGTCGACCGCGACAAGATTGCACGGTACGGGATCAATGTTGCAGATGTGGAAGCCGTGATTTCGGCCGCAGTAGGCGGTCAGGCTGTAACCCAGGTCATTCAAGGAGAGAAGCTGTTCGATCTTGTCGTCCGCATGCAACCGCAATTCCGAAGCAGCGCGCATGACATCGGGAATCTATTGGTTGGCACGCCGGACGGGCAGCAGATCCCACTCAGCCAGCTTGCCAATATCACTCAGGGAAACGGTGCTTCCTTTATTTATCGGGAAAACAACTCCCGCTACATCGGCGTGCAGTACAGTATCGAGGGACGTGATTTAGAGCGGGCGGTGCGAGACGGCCAAGCAGCAGTCAAGAAGGCCGTGACACTGCCTCAGGGCTATTGGATGGCGTGGGGGGGTGAATACAGCCAATTTCTCGAGGCCAGATCGCAGATGTTCTTTATTGGCCCGCTTGCCTTAGTACTCATTTTCATGATCCTGTTTGCCCTCTATGGAAATTTTAAATTCCCCGTCACCATTGCTCTGGGTGTAATCATGACCGAACCGGTGGGTGCGCTGATTGCGCTCAAGCTCACTCACACACCCTTCAGCGTTTCCTCCGTCCTGGGTCTTCTGGCGTTGCTCGGGGTATCAGTGGAGACTGCCGTCATCCTCGTCTCCTACATCAACAAGTTGCGGCAGGAGGGCATGGGTATCCGCACGGCCACACGGGAAGCTTCGCTCCTGCGACTTCGTCCGATCATGATGACGGCTCTTGTTGCCTGCCTTGGCTTGCTGCCGGCAGCCCTTTCCACGGGCATTGGATCGGATACTCAAAGGCCGTTCGCCATAGTCATCGTTGCCGGTCTTATCTCTCGCCTTTGCATCGGATTTTTCGTCAATCCGGTGTTGTACGAGATGGTTGCGCGTGAAGGCGATGTGCTCCAGGTCTAAGCGAAAACACCGTAGAGCCAGAACACTCACCGGATGTGTCGAGCTGGCTAGCCGACGCAAGTAAAGCAGGAGCCGAGTTCACCTGGCTTTCCAGTGCTCCTCCCAGTGTTGACCAGCAGGCGATTTCTCGTACACCGCATTCTAGAATTGGAATCCGACAGCCCACCGCCTGTAAAGCAGGGTGGTGGGCGAGCCCAGACAGGAACGTAGGGAACTTGTTCTGAGCGATGATGTTGTGGCTGGAGAGGGCGGCAAGCTACGGCCCGAAATAGAGATTGGTGCTTTCCGAGCCCATTGTACAACTTGAGACCCCATCAGCACGGTGCAGGCTCCGCACTGCGCCATACCGCAGCCAAAGTGGGGCGTGTTCAAATGTAGTTCGTCTTGTGGGGATGGCATCCAGGAGAGGAGCGCACGCCAATTCCGACCGACGAGACTGAATTCTTGCAGCAGGTCCATATATGGACCTCTGCAGGTGATCCTTGCCCGGCGTCGTACCGGAGGGTCCGGCTACTTCGATTGATCATCCCAAATGGGAAGAGCGGTGAAGCGAAACAGTCCCTACAAAAAGGCGCAGACAATCGGACAGTGTCACGATCCAGCAGTCAGGAATTCATTTTGGGGAGAATACTGAAGATACGATCTACATGACCGGAACGCCAGTTCTGATATGTCGCTTCTGTTTACCTAAACACCGATCAATGAGTGCATTGGCGATTTGTACTAAACCCGCTCCGCGGGTAGGTGGAAGCGTGGTAGATTTTTTGGCAGGACAAATTGCATGTTGCACACGGCAGTCGCAACGCTTCCGCTCAAGTCAGCACAAAATAGGTGCGATGGATTGAATCCCCATAAAGCAATTGTCCTGCCAAAACCTTACCGGGTTTAGCACAAATCGCCGTATCCACAATGCTCTCTCCAAAATCTTCTGCAGGTCGAACTCCGCCTGCCGAGCACTGTCGATACGGCGCTATAGATTTTGCGCCAATTGAGATCGCCGGAGTGATCGGTCATTGTCTGATTTCTCGACACCTAACTGCCTGTCCGACCCGGGATAAGCCTCCAGCCGGCGCGGAACCGGCCCAATCGAATCTTCGTAGTACTGTGCAGCTCATTTCCTGGGCAAATTCGCGCCCGTCGGTTCAGCATCCCCGTCGGATCCGGGCGCGAGTGGAGCGAGGCTGCCACACGGACCTGATACGCACGTCGTTTCCGGATATTCGTCATGCTCTGCGCCAGTTGCGCAAGGCCCCGGGCTTTGCTTTCACTGCCATCCTCACGCTCGCCCTGGGAATCGGCGCAACTACGGCTATCTTCACGCTTGTCTATGACGTGCTGCTCCGGCCGCTGCCCTATTCGCACCCGGAACAGGTGGTCGTACTGGAAGAGCAGGTTGCCGAGTTCCGCGACATTTACCCCAAGCTGCCAATGAATGCGAACCACTTCTTCAATTGGCAGCAAAACAGTCATACCTTGCAGTCCCTGGCGCTAATGGAAGAAGCATCCATGCCTCTCGGGACAGGTCGGCATCCGCTGCAGGTCGATACGCTGAACGCGACGCCTGGCATCTTCTCGGTGCTCAACATGGGACCGCAGCTGGGTCGCGTCTTCACCGAGCAGGAAACCCAGACCGGACATGAACACGTGGTTCTCCTCACAAACCAGCTCTGGCGTCAGCAGTTCCAGAGCGATCCCGACATTCTCGGCAGAGTGATCACGCTCAATGGATTTCCCTACACCGTGATTGGCGTGATGCCGCAGTCGTTCCACTTGCCTGTCGTCCAAACAATAGCCGGCCCGGAGAAAGATCGCGGCAAACCAGTGGAAGCCATTGTTCCATTGGCTGTTTCCAAAGACCGGCTGGAAGAAGCCATGGGGGACTTTGATTATTTCGGACTCGCCCGGTTGAAGCCCGGAGTTTCTGTAGCGCAGGCAAATGCGGAGATCAACGCATTGCAGCATACGATCTCGGCCGGTCTTTCAGCGGAAGAAAAAGGCACTCTTTCTGCTGAGCTGAATCCGTTCCAGCAGGTGCTGGTCGGTGATAACCGTATGCCTCTCGTGATTCTGCTCGCCGCCGTGGCGGGGCTGCTCCTGGTCGGTAGCATCAACATTACGAATCTCCTGCTGGCCCGCGCTGTGGGCCGCAGGCAACAGATGGCAATCGCTGCGGCCCTCGGGGCGCCCCGCCCCGAAATGCTGCGCATGGCGATGCGTGAGACAGCGGTGCTTGCTGTTGCAGGTGGCCTGCTTGGCATTCTGCTCGCCGCCTTTCTTGTGCCGCTGATGCAACATTACCTTCCGCCCCAGGTCGACTTCCGTGGGGCGCTGCATCTTGATTGGACAGGTGCTGCGTGTGCCTTCCTGCTCGTGGTTGCGGCAGCACTGCTGGCCGGCGCAGTGCCGGCATGGATCAGTTCCGCTACCCAGCCGCATGAAGTGCTGCACAGTGAGTCGAGGCTTGCGAGCGAATCGCGCAACAGCAAGCGAGTGCGCAGGGTGCTGGTCGCAGTCGAGGTCGCCGTCAGCGTTGCCCTGGTGCTGATGACCGGCCTGCTTACAGCGAGCCTCCTTCGGCTGATGCGCATCGACCGCGGTTTTGAAGCAGACCATACGCTTACTGCAATAATCAATCTGCCCACAAAGTCCTATCCCGACGACAAGGCGTGCACATCGTTTTATCGAGAGTTCCTCAATCGCCTGAATCAGCTGCCGGGAATTGAGCACGCGGGCGTGGTGAGCCAGTTACCGCTGTCCGGGGACACATGGATCGACACGATCCGCATTTCCGGCGATGCACGGGCTGTCATGCAGATTCCCACCCAGCACTTCCGCTGGATGAGTCCCGGCTATCTTGAAGCCATTCATTTGCCGTTGATCAAAGGCCGCTTCCTGTCTGCGAGTGACGACGGCAAACACTATGCCCTTGTTTCCGAAATGACGGCTCGCACAATCTGGCCGGGCAAAGATCCCATCGGTCAAACGTTTCACCGGGCTGGGATTATGAAGGAGACTCCCTTCACAGTAATCGGCGTGGTCCGAGATGGGCGGACCATTTCTCTGGCGAAATCCGATCCGATGATGGTCTACGTACCTTACTGGTATCGCAGCGAACTCGCCGGCGGGCTCGTCGTCCGCACGCGGCAGGATCCGGCAAGCATGGCGGATGCGATTCGCAAGACAGTCTGGAGCGTAAATCCCGGGGCATCTGTGCCAACAGTGCGCTCGCTCGGCGGCATCGTCGCAGACTCAGTGGCAAACCGTCGCTTCGAGAAGGATCTCCTGTTGCTGTTCGCGGTGAGCGCACTGCTTCTCGCCGGATTGGGTGTATACGGTGTCGTCACTTACTCCGTCGTCCAGCGGCAGCGCGAGATTGGCGTCCGCGTGGCCCTCGGCGCGCAAAAGAAAAACATTTACAGGCTGGTGCTTCGCGACGGCCTGACTCCGGTCCTGATCGGGACTGTCGCGGGAATCGGACTGGCCTTTCTCTCTGCGCGCGTACTAGGAAACCTCCTGTTCGACGTAAGCCCCTACAATCCCCTCGTCGCCGCCGCTGCAATCTGCGTGCTGGTAGTTGTGGGAGCGATCGCATGCCTGCTCCCGGCGGCTCGCGCCGCAGCCGTCGAGCCAATTGTGGCCCTGAGAGCCGAATAGGAAATAACAAACCTCTTCAGGCGGACAAATCAGAAACCTTTGATTCTAGTTGGCGCTAACAGGGCAACGCGGGTTTCCAGACGCGAATCTCGCACGAAACGCGCCTCGGCGATTTACCATCAAACTGGCAAAAACAACACTGGAGAATCCGACTCGGGAACTTATCGAGCCGCTCGCCCGGTGGGATTTGCTGTGCCGGCTATCTCCTGGCATTCCGGCGATAGAATCGGTTGAGCTTCGTTGCTGCGGCCGATTGTCACTTTCTTTACTGCAAATCCACGAAGAAGCCGATTCAGATCGTGATAGACAGGTGCGAGTGAGAATCAAACATATGGTCGAAAGTGTGCCTGGAGGAATGATGACCGTACCGCTGGTATGCGGAGCGATCATTACGACGGCCGCTCCGCATACAGCGGAGTTCTTCGGATCCTTCACCGGCGCGTTGTTCACCGGAGCTCTTCCCATCATCGCGGTTTTCTTCGTCTGCATGGGAAGCTCGATCTCTGTGCGGTCGATTCCTCGCGCGGTCCGTCGCGGCGGCGCTCTGATGGCAACGAAGCTCGCGCTGGGGGTTTGCGCCGGCTTTCTTCTCGGTCATCTTATCGGCGTACAGCCTATCCGTGCCGGCTGGTTTGCGGGAATATCCACGCTTGCCGTGGTGGCAGCCGTCAACGATACCAACGGCGGACTCTATCTGGCCTTGATGAATCATTACGGAAACTCTGAGGACGCCGGGGCCTATTCCATGATGGCCCTGGAATCAGGACCGTTTTTTACCCTGGTCACGCTGGGTGTTGCCGGTTTATCGAGCTTTCCCTGGCAAACTCTGATCGGCGCGATTCTGCCACTCGGCGTCGGTATCGCGCTAGGCAACCTGGATCCCGATCTGCGCGATTTCTTGTCCAAGGCGTCACCAGTTCTGATTCCTTTCTTTGCCTTTGCACTGGGAACAACGCTCAATCTAAGACAAGTTTGGGAAGCCGGACTGTTGGGCTTCGCGCTGGGAATTGCGATGATCCTGGTCTCCGGCACCTTGCTCATCCTGATCGACCGGTTGATTGGAGGCACGGGAACGGCAGGGATTGCCGCCGCGACGACGGCTGGGAATGCCGCAGCCGTGCCGGCACTGGTGGCTGCGGCAAATCGTCAGTATGCCGAGGCGGCCGGTCCGGCTACGGCGCTGGTGGCCTCCAGCGTTATCATGACTGCATTCCTGGTGCCGCCGTTGACCGCGTGGTGGGCGCGCCGGACACGCCGTAAACCGAGAACAGGCGCGCCAGAGACACAATCAACCCCAGGAGTCCCTTGAGTGCACGAGTTGCTGGTAATTGCGGACGACCTCTCAGGAGCCGCCGATTGTGGAATTGCCTGTGCCAGCCACGGCCTCAGGACGCTCGTCGTCTTAGGGGACACTGCAGGCGAAATCGATACCGACGTTTTGTCGGTCGATGGCAACACACGCCATTTAGATTCCGCGAAGGCCGCAGCTGAAACGGTGAGGCTCGTTCGTAAGTATAGCTACGACGAAGGGCAGCTGCTCTTCAAGAAACTTGATTCGACATTGCGCGGCAATGTTGCTGCCGAGCTGGCGGCCGCTCTGGAAGCCCGTCGCGGCGTTGCTCTAAATGGTGAGCGCATCGTTGCCGTGCTGGCGCCCGCCTTCCCCGCGAATGGCCGGACCACTTCGAGAGGCTGGCAACTAGTCCACGGCAAGCCTCTGGAAGAGACGGAACTATGGCAGCGCGAGAGCTTGCCTGCCCGGTCTCATATTCCTGAAATACTTCGGGCGGTGGGGCTGCGTCCTGCGCTGATCGGATTGAATCTGATACGTTCCGGCAAAGGAATTCTACAGGGTGCGATGAAGAAGCTCTCGACAGATGCGGATGTACTGGTCTGCGATGCGGAAACCGATCAGGACCTGAGCGCAATCGCCGATGCTTCGATGGCCCTTGGGCGAAGCACGATATGGGCTGGGTCTGCAGGGCTCGCGTATCATCTGCCTGAAGCGGCGGGTTTCGCGTACGGGATTGGCTACCCTCCCGTCCCGTCCTTGGACCAACCACTTGCTTCGGGGCCGACACTGTTTGTCGTTGGCAGTCTTTCGAGCGTGTCGCGTGAGCAAGTCAAAGTCCTCGCCGCTTCATCCGACGTAATCACATTCAATATTCCGCCTAACACTTTGCTTGCGGGCGAGACATCGCCGGATTGGCGCGAGCATGAGTTGGCGCTGAAGCAAGCGTTGTACGCGGGCATAGATGTCGCAGTGGGGTGCGGCGCGGAATTCCGCGATAGTACGATGGGACAACTACTTTCTGCCGCTTTAGCTCGGATGGTCGAACCCTATGCAGACAGGATCGCGGGTCTCGTCGCCACTGGCGGCGAAAGCGCCCGCGCCGTGTTGGAGGCCTGGGGCATTCACCGGCTACGACTAGTAAGCGAACTGGAGGCCGGTCTGGCGTGCTCCGTAACCGAAGGATGGAGCGGGCTTTTGCCGGTGCTTACCAAGGCGGGCGCTTTTGGCACGCCGCAAACATTACTGAATTGCTGGGAATTTTTGCGCGGACTCGACCGCAGCTCAACAGTAAATCTTTGTCAAAGTAAAGGACTCTGATCATGGAACGACCGATTATCGCCATGACCATGGGAGACGCCGCCGGCGTTGGTCCGGAGGTCATCATGAAAAGCCTGGCCCATGCCGAGCTCTACGATCGATGCCGCCCCCTGGTGATCGGCGACGCCGGGCGGCTCAGGCAGGCGGGAGATATTGTTAGAAGCCACCTTAAGGTCTGTAGCCTTTCCGTCGATGAACTAGGAAAGGCGATGTTCCAGCCGGGCACGGTCGATTGCATCGATCTGAAGCTGATTCCGAAGGACCTGCCGTGGGGCAAGCTTTCCTCCACGGCCGGAGATGCGGCCTTTCACTACATTGAGGTGGCGGCGAAGCTCGCCATTAGCGAACAGGTCGCAGCGATCTGCACGGCTCCGCTCAACAAGGAAGCGCTGCATGCCGGCGGTCACAATTATCCTGGCCATACCGAATTGCTAGCAGACCTGACCGGCACACCTGAGGTTTCCATGATGTTGAGCACGCCCAAGATGCGGGTGCTACACGTAACGACACACATCGGCCTGATTGATGCCATTGCGAAGATCGAGCCGGGCCTGGTCGAGCGAACCATCCAACGAGGCTATATTGCGCTTCATAAAGCGGGGGTTGAGAACCCAAAGATTGGCGTCTGCGGCATCAATCCTCACGCCGGTGAAAACGGATTGTTCGGTTATGGCGAAGAGGAGGAAAAAATCTTGCCGGCCATTGAAACCTGCCGCGAAAAGGGATGGAATATCGAGGGACCGCTGCCTGCCGACACCTTGTTTTTTCGCGCCCAACGGGGAGACTTCGACCTGGTCATCGCAATGTACCACGATCAGGGACACGGGCCGGTGAAGGTTCTTGGACTGGAGTCCGGAGTGAACATCACCGTCGGTCTTCCCGTAATCCGGACCTCGGTCGATCACGGGACTGCATTCGACATCGCGGGCACCGGAAAGGCCGATGAGCGCAGTATGCTCGAGGCGATGCGCCTGGCTATTCAATTGACTCGAGGCGCAGTGGGAACGGCCGGGGACTCTGAGCATAGCTGAGTAGTAACCAACCTGCGATGATGTTCTCAAAGTGCCTGATTGTAGGGTTGGATAGAACGAGGCAGTAACCAATATAATTACCTCTTCTGCTAACCGAAGAGTTGTAGATTCGTTTCCTACCTGAGGAGCCGGCTTTCTTTTATAATCAACAATTTAAAATGACGCTGGCGACGGATACCACGCGACGGTACCACGAAAATTATCATCCGCTAAAAAAACACGAGCCGGACCCCGGTGCCACGTTGGCTGCTGGTGCGTCCTCACAGGTAAACCGTTCCCACACGATTCGCGCCGGGAGTAAACTGCGGGGCAGGTAGTGCATGTCGATGCACGGCTTGGCTCTCCATCCGGCCCTGCGTAATCACAGCCGCGGGGCCATCCTATTTCTGGGGCAGGATCAGCCGTGTCGTGGGACAGGAACTCCTTCTTGGGAGGAGTTGCTTACTTTTGCTTTATGACAGCGTTGGAAGCGTTCACTTCCGTCACACATTGCGCGACGATCTCGTTGTACGGCCCGCGTCCGTATACGTTCCCGTGATTCTGCTTCCTCTCGTCGTATTTGCCGACAACGCACGAGTGCAGGGGGTTCGACGGGTTGATCATGATGTCATACATCTTCCAGTGCTTGAGAACTTCGTCGAGAGTGAGAGTTCAGCGATCATGAGTTCGACACCAGCGGCTTCAACACCAGCGGCTTCAGCACCAGCGGCTTCAGCACCAGCGACACGCGCCGCGCTCGGCGGTGGCGCTTTCTCTGTCGTGATCGTTCCGCCCGCGTCAGTGGTCTGCACGCAGGGCTGCGTTGGAGTTGGTACGGCACTGTGCGTGTGCGGCAGGAGCAGCAAGTGCCGTCGTGAGTGCTGCGAGAATTGCGAGTGCTGCAATGATGGCCTTATTCATGGCGGTGAGGTCTTCAGTTTGCTTGAAATTCCGAATGACTGAAATTGCACAGAAGTCGCATTCTTTGGTAACCCCGCTTGCGAAACCCGTGTCTACTTCAATCGCAAGGCACTCCCGCGAGAAGGCATCGATCACACTCAGCGTCGCGTGCATTTGCGCACATCAGCGAACAGCATCCGCGACAGGACAGTGGTATCACTCAGGTCGGTAATCCATCTCCTTATTGCTTATTTACTGGTGAGCGTGGTTCTGCGGGCGGGTTCGCCCGCCGCTCGCGAAAGCTCGCGACACGGACAGGGCGTGGGCCGGGGCCGTACTTCATGGCTTTCCATAAAGAGAGCATGAGCGGCTGGGCCGTCTCGTCGGTGGTCGCAATCTGCCAAGGGAGATCGGTATCGAGCGCTTCGGGGCGCATGACCTTCGGCGTACTTGCGCGAAACTTTGCCACAAGAAGCGCGGAAATATCGAACAGATCAAGTTCCTGCTCGGGCACTCCTCCATCCCGACGGCTGAACGATATCTTGGATCGGAACAGGAGATCGCAACTGCGGTGAACGATAGCTTAGGGCTTTGAACCCATCCCTTACCCTAAGCTGTTGGCAGTATTGCTCAGCTCACAGTCTTAAGACGTTCATTACGCCATTTATCGCTCAAAGATTTACGCCAAATAATTCTCAAAGCAACACACATACCTTCTTTACATGTTTCAGAGTTTACTGGGGTGAGAAGTGCGGATCTGATCCGACTCTGGAGGAAACACCAATGAAATCGATCACTCGTTTTGCCACAGCAGTGGTGGCAGTTATGTTAACGGTCGCCATACTGTGTCCCGCGCAGGACGCCAGGCCGAAGGACCTGGGCAAGGGGGCGGCGTTCAACGGAAAGAGGATCGAGATGAAGGACACCGGAGAGGTCGCTTACCTCCTGTCTTTCACGGCGGGGAAAGAGTTCGAGGCCACCACGGACGGCCCGAAGAATACCGACGTGCACCTTTTCGTCTACGACTCCACCGGCGCGGAAGTCGCTAAGGACGACTCGTCCGGACCAAAGTGTTCGGTTAAGGTCACGCCGGAGAAGGACGGGCAGTACAAGTTTGTCATCAAAAACGCCGGCGGGACCAACACGGTGACCTTCAATGTAAAGGTCGCCAAATGATGACTCGCCGCTTGTCGAAAAGACACTAGGATTCGCGCCAAATGGCTTTGGCCTCTGGGAGCAATGGAACAGTGAACCGGCTTAAGGCTAAGGAGGCGGTTTGGAAGTACGCTCGTTTTCTCGAACCGTCCATTTAGCAACGCCAGAGACCCAACAAGGCAGCAGATTCCTGTACAAACAACTGGTTCGTCGAATCAAAGTTCGGTTTTCTTCCGGACTGGCGAGTTACATTGTCGCCAACTCTTTCCCAATCCGATAACGTCCAGTTGGCGGTAAACCGGGAGCAACACGCGGACAAACTTGCACATGGTCCGACCCCAGAACACTCTGACTGCCCAGCCTCGCTGCAACTTATCTAGTCGGCGGTAAGGAAGACTCGTCAGGTACTGGCTCACGGAGGGGGAGTTCCTGGCGGCGGCGAAACTGGTATGTGGCCCTATCTATATCTGTGAAGAGAACGGAGCTGGCCAAGGAATCATCTTCCTGGAGCGTGACGATCGATCGGGCTCACGGGTGATGGAATCCGGTGTGGGGGCGACGAAGATGCGTCCTCGGTGGAGTCAGCACCGGCGCTCTTTTCGTCACGAGCGTTGGTGCCGGTCATTCTATCGCGATCATAATTCCGTTTGGAAATCAACTGTTTCCAAGAAACTCGACTATCGCTCTCTCTACACAGAGCGGAATTCAACCGCGGTGCGGTTGGCATTTCGTTTTCCCGATTACTTCATTTATAGAGGCCAAAATGCCTGATGTATCCGACAGCCGATCGCACCGACGCCCATGGTGCTCGAAATCTTCACGTTGATTAAGCGGAGTGTCTTGGCGGAGACACACCTGCCGGAAGATGCCGCCGAGCTTGTTGCTTTCTGGACGATCTCGACCTGGTTCCTGGACGCGCTAACCGTTCCTCCATGTCTGGTGATCACGGGACCTGCTACGACGCGATGGACGTTCTACACGCCCTTTCGCACTTCTGCTTGAGGTCGGTGCGGCATTGTTGTGCTGACGACGACATTTGAGACGGGAATCACCCCGAGCCGCCCTTGAACGTTACGAGAGAGTTTACCGCATCCCGCCTGCCAGGGTGGGCGAGAACGAAGAACAAGAGCCCGAGACCTGACATGTATTTCATGACGCACTCCTCAGGGGAGGCCTTCCGCTTACAACTCCACGGGAGCTCTGATTGGCCTCCGGGCCACCCGAGCGGAACAGCATCCAGTGGAGCTATTCCTGGCGAAGCGCTCGTGCCGGATCGATCGACACAGCGCGCAGTGTCGGCAGCGTGCATGCGATACTTCCGACCACCAGGAGCGTGATGAAGGCACCGAGCAGCATCACTGGATCATGCGAGCTGCCGGAAGCCCAGAGCACCATCACGCGATTGAGCGCCAGGCTGCCTGCGATGCCGACCGCCGCTCCGAGAAACACCATCAACGCGGTTGCGCGAAACGTAAGGTACATGACATCCCCACGTTGCGCGCCCATGGCCATGCGGATGCCGAACTCACGCGTGCGCTGCGCGACTGTGTACGAAACCACGCTGTAGAGTCCTGTGGCCGCCAAGGCAAGCGCCAGCAGAGCAAAGCCGACAAACAGTGAAGCGATGAATCGTACCTTTCCCCAAGCCTGAGTCCATAGGAACCAGGTCAGATCGTGAACGTCGTGAACCACAATCTGAGAGTTGATAGTGCGCATCTGGCGGCGCATTGCCTCGTAAACTACGTCCGTATTTGCCGAGGTGCGGACTACGAGAAAGAGATTCGGAGGCAGGACGAAGGTGTAAGGCAGAAGGACTGCGGGAATCGTGGGGCGGTCCACACCCTCGTTGACCGCATCTCCGACTATGCCGACGATTTCCAGATAGCCATCGGGTTTTTCCGTCGAGATGAGGTTCGGAATATTGAGCTTAAGCGCCTGGCTGCGGACACTCTTCCCAATGGGGTTGCGTCCGCCGAAATACTGGCGCACCATCGCCTGATTCACCACTGCCACATGGGCCGCGCGAGCGGTTTCGGCATCGGTGAACATTCGTCCGGAGACCAGAGGAACGCGAAGTATCTGGAGTTCCTGAGGACTGACCAATTCCAGCGATGCCGTTCGCTGCTGCGCTGTTGGATCACCGAGGATCTCGACCGGGGCATCGAAGGCCGGGAACGGCGGCAGGTAGGTAGTCGATGCGCTGGCGGAGACAACTCCGGGTGTGCGTTCCACAGCCTGTCGGACGAATTCCATCTGGTTTGCGCGCTGCTGCCAGGTTGGGTTTTTGACTTTGGGGAGTGTGATGTTTACCGCCAGCGCGTGGTCAGGATCGTAACCAAGCGGTGTGTGATAAAGCGCGAGAAAAGCTCGAATGGCCCCGCCGGCGCAGGTCAACAGCAACATGGTAAGGGCCACCTGGCTAACGATGAGACGGCCCGGGTGCGGCTGCCGCCGGAGCTACCATCGAGCCGGTTCGAAGCAGATTGCGCCATCATCTGCCCAATTTGCGGGCGAGAGAGCTGCAATGCGGGCGCGATGCCGAATAGAACTCCCGTCAGCAACGATGTAACAACCGTGAAGAGGAGCACGGGCAGACTTACAGCGATGGCGGCTTCGTGCGGGAACGACTGCAGGGGCAACCACGCGGTGATAAGGCTGACGCCTCCGTAAGCCAGACCGATTCCCAGCGACGCCCCGATCATGGACAACAGCACCGATTCGGTCAGCAATTGACGAACGATACGGCTGCGAGTGGCTCCGATCGACGCCCGTACCGCGAGCTCGTGCTGACGCGCCGTGCCGCGGGCGAGCAACAGAATTGAGACATTGGCGCAGCCGATCACGAGCAGCAGTGCGACCGCACCGAAGAGCAGAATCAGCGTTCCTTGGAACTGCCCAAGTATTTGCTCGTTGAGGCTCATGACACGCGCGCGGACGTCCTTCGGGTAATAGAAGCTGTCCGTCGGGATCCAGTGTCCGATCATTGTTTGCAATTCCGCGGTCGCCTGGGCATACGTAACTCCTGGCTTGAGCCGGATGAACGCGAGCCAATGTTCGGCAGGATCAGCACTCGGCACACCGGGCAGATAGATGTCGGCGTCGCTCCAGGTGAATCTCCGGGGGACAACGCCGATCACGGTGTAGGTCTTCTGGCTGATCTCAATGGTCTTTCCAAGGATGTCTGTTCGACCACCAAACTGACGCTGCCAGAAGAGATAGCTAAGTACGGCTACGGGTTGTGGTACATCGTTCGGAGCATCTGCCTCGGTGAATCCCCGGCCGAGCAATGCTGGAACACCCATGAAGGTAAAAAAGTTCGGGGTGTTATGGGTGGCAATCACGCTTACGGGCAGGTCGTTGGTCGCCAGTGTCTGCGAGAAGTCGTTACGCACAGCAAAGGCATCCTCGATGGAGCGCGCTTGGAGTAGCTCACGCCACTCAGCTCGATTCACTGTAATCAGCGAGAAGCCGCTGCGTTCCTTACTTGTGAGCTCGACGTGCGCCATGCGGTCCGAGTTTTTGTACGGATAGGGGTTGATGAGCACCCCATGAATCACACTGAAAACCGAGGTGGTGGCGCCAATTCCGAAGGCCAGAGAAAGCACTGCGACCGCGGCATAGGTGGGATTCTTGAAAATCTGTCGGAGGGCAAAGCGCAAATCCTGAAGCAATGCAAGCATAGTGAGTCCCTCCCGCGAAGGCTCGTCGCCGCTCCCCTGAAGATACGTTGATGATTGAAGCGCAGTTCCTAAGCGACGCAAATAGTGACGAACGCGCCTTTTGTGGGCCAAAAGGGCGCGCAGGCCCGCGCCGTATTCGAAAACGCCTGCAACAGCGGATACAACCCCGGCTGTGACAATCTCGGCCAGCTCCTCCAGAACGGCCTCGGTGTGAAGCTGGCAGCCGATATCCGCAGGGCTTTGCCAACCCGCGGCGGCTCTATCATTTTTCTGGATGGCTGCGAAAACGGCATTCCTGACTCGTGCCGCAAGAAAACAAACTTCTTGCAACTAGCGTTAG
>Ga0206998_1080_pt1 | contig 26000 bp, 23 predicted proteins | sample Alteio_BWMinCont_FD_153309 | JGI IMG/M metagenome (GOLD analysis project Ga0206998, IMG submission 153309) | Enriched cells from forest soil in Barre Woods Harvard Forest LTER site, Petersham, Massachusetts, United States -... | ecosystem: Environmental > Terrestrial > Soil > Temperate forest >... | reverse complement strand
CGTTCTGCAGGTCATCCCGACACGAAACTTTCAATCCTCCGAAAAACGCACTCAGTCGCGGTGATTGCTTCGACCCGCCATTCCAACGTTCACATAATGCATGTAGGGTACGGTGAACCCAGGCAACTGCAGTGATCCACCGCATCATTCTGCTGGGCTACCGGAAGCGCTTCAATATCGGAGCGGTTTGGATGGTCATTTGTTTTCTGGCCGCATATTCCTGCGGATCGGTTCGACGAACTGGTGGAGGACCCGGCAGCAGCGGCACCGTGGTGGTGCAAGGTTCTCGGTTCTTTCTGGAGACGACCCGAGGGACCAGGGTCGAACATTGACAAGAGGCTGACACACCCTGTTGTCCACGTATCCTGGAACGGTGCCGTGGCATATGCTTCTTGGGTTTCAAAAGGTTTGCCTACAGAAGCCGAGTGGGAATTTGTTGCAAGAGGGGGACTTGAGCAAAAGCTTTATCCCTGTGGCGACGAATTGACGCCTTAGAGTCAGCATCGTTGCAATATCTGGCAGGGAGAATTCCCTTTTTACGACACCGGAGAGGATGGATACGCAGGAACCTGCCCTGTCGATGCTTTTCCGCCGAATAGCTACGGCATTTTCTCTGTTACCGGCAACGTGTGGGACTGGTCCAGCGACTGGTTCCACACAGACTTCGCATCGGGCATAGTGCACAACCCCTCAGGACCGACAGCCGGTCATGCAAAGGTCATGAAAGTCGGATCGTTCCTCTGCAACGACTCCTACTGCAACCGCTATCGAGTTGTCGCACGAACGTCCAGCACGCCTGACAGTTCCGCTTCCAATATCGGATTCCGCTGTGTCGGAGGGAATAGGTGGGGAAAGCAATCGGCTGAGCGAGCCAGGTTTCGAAACGCGTCTCGCTGACTCGCGCTTTACTACCCGGAACCAGCGTATCTCGCTGACTTGTGCACAGAGTAACGCGCATTGGGCCGGCGATAACCTCGCGGGGATCTTTGAGTGTGGCCAAGCGCTGCGGGACTAGTTCATCCAAGCGAAACTGTTCCGGACCCGCCATTTCGGCAGCGCCATTTTACCGGCGCCCTTACTGTGATCCTGCCAGCCTCGTCGCTGAAGTACGCCGCCATCGAAGGCACCAGTGAATCCACAGTGTCGCCGCGAAGGATCTTGCCCAGGACCAGAGGACCGAACATTGTCATGCCGCCATCGCCCGTACCCTCCAGGGCCGAGGCGAAATACCGAGAGCCATCGGCACGCGTCGGCAAAATCTTGTTCGCCGCGTCCATCACATACCTGTCGAATGCGTCTCCGCGCTCCCGCCAGGCGAGAGGCCTTTCCGCCGGATGCGCTGGCAGACTAGCCGTGAGCGCTTTGTAGCTGTCAGGTTCAGCGGCGAAGGTTTTCCACCTCGACAATGCAGCGCATGAAGATAAATAGATAAACTCTCGCCGGCCCAGCCTCGTAAGCCCCATGATTTTTCTCCGCTCTTTCTTATTGTCGCAACGCCTGAACCCGTGAGCTCTTTCAGCTTCTGGGCCATGGCTGCTCACGGAGAAGGGCTTTACCTGCTAAATCAACGCAGATCACGTGATTCACATGTGAATTACCATAGGGCGGGTGGCAAATAACAGATACAACCCGACGGAAACTTAGCCGAGTGTTATCACTTATGGAATTTGCAGCGATAGGCGTAGAAACCGAGGTACGACAACCAGCGCCAGCAGGTTACGGGCAGACTATGCTGCCTGCGTGTCGCTGAGCGGACTCGCGATTGGGAGATCGCGGTGTTCGAAAAGAGCCCTTGGAGACCGTCTCCCGGTCGGAGGCGAAGAGCGGGTCATCGTGTAGCGGGGTTGGGATTAAGCTCGACTTCTTCCGGTTGGACCAGCGGGATATGTGCTTAGGAAGCTCGTTTTAGAGGTCCGACCACTAGGATAGATGTCTCGCCACCATCTCATAATTTTGTGCGGGAAATCGCGACGCAGGTGCTAATCTCGCTTTGCAGGGCAATATCCTCTGCCTGCATCCAATTTTTTTATCCCTATGCCAGAGAACAAAGCACAGCCTTCCGACAGTCAACTCGCGATGCAGGTGGTTAACCACATCCGCGAGAGAATCGAAGACGGCACGCTGCAACCGGGAGACAAAATTCCGCCGGAGCGCGAATTTGCGCGCAAGCTGAAGATCAGCCGCGCCAGTCTGCGGACCGGTATCGGCTACCTGGCGGCTATGGGCGTGATGAAGGTGCGCCACGGTGTGGGAACGTTTGTGGCCGATGGACCGCCGGAGATTGGGAAGTCGTCGCTGGGCTTGCTCGGCGCGCTGCACGGCTTCAAATCGTGGCAGATGTTCGAGGCGCGCATGTTGCTTGAGAGCAATCTGGCGGCGCTCGCGGCCGAGCGTGGAAAAGAAGAACACTTCACGGCGATGGCGGAAGAAGTCGCCGAGATGTACGCAACGATCGACGACCCCGCGGAATATCTCATCCACGATGTTCGCTTTCATCGCGCCATCGCCCAGGCATCGGGCAACCCGATTCTGGCTGCGCTGATGGAAACGATCACAACCGCGTTGTATGACGAGCGGCGCAAGACGGCGGAACTCTCCCGGGACCTGAAGGATTCCGCGGAGAAACATCGGGAGATTTATCGCGCTATCCGCGCCAGAAATGCCGCGGAGGCGCGAAAGGTCATGGAAAGCCATCTGCAGCTTGCCAAGACCGCCCAGGAACACGAACAAGCCACCCGAGGACGCAGGAGCGCGCACCGCCGCACGAAGGCTATCGGCTCCTGAGCGAGTGCAATCCTTCTTCATCGCGGGTCCATCATTAGTTGGCCGGGGAATGCCGGAAATCTGCCGTCACAGGAAATTGACCGCGGTTTTGCATGCAGCGGGCCGTCTACGGTAACGCCCGTTCCAGCGGGAGTAAAGTTCACACCTCCCGGACCGATCCTTACATTGGCGTATTGCATGTGAACATCCCTTGGCTGGATGCCGTCGATGACCACGCCGTCCAGGGTGATATCGAGCGAGTGTGCGGCGTCCCAGCCGGCCATCAGGACAGGTTGCGTGGTAACGCTGCGGACATTGCGCAGCACGATGCCTTTGTCCAGCGGGATGCGGTCGCCCCTATGACCGGGATCGGTGAACGGATCAATAGTTGTTCCGTTGTAGAACGGATCGATGCCGATGGGCAGCTCCACGTCTTTCATGCAGATGTTTTCATAGACGGCAGTATCGACAAGGCCGCCCCGAGTGACATCGGACTTGATGCGGATGCCGTTCGCGGTGTCCTGAAGCGAAAGGTCGGAGACATAGATATTGGTAACGGGCGGCGTTGCACCGCTGCCGATGGACATTCCGTGGCCGTCATAGAAATGGTTGTGCGTGACGCTGATGTGGCTCACCCCTCCTTTGATAGCGACGTTGTCGTCTCCGGTGCGAATGAACGAGTGGGTGATGGTCACGTTGGTCGAAGTCCCGGGGTCGATGCCGTCAGTGTTACGAGCCGTCTTCGGCGTGTCGATCTTAACGCCCCAGACGGTGAAGCCGTCGGTATGGTTGACCGCGACATGAAAGTTGGCGGAGTTGCGAAGCGTGATTTTGTAGAGCGTGAGATCGTCGGCCTGATTGGCGATGATGAGCCGCGGACAGCTTTGCCTGAGATTGGCCGGCTCGGCGGCGCGGGCAATCTGCCACCAGGATTGATCGCTGCCCAGCATAACGTGGCCACCGCGCCCGTCAATCGCTCCCTCGCCCATGATTCCGACGTTGTGCGCGTTGTCGATGTGAATCAGAGGGACACAGCCTCCTCCGCGCTCATCGATCGTCCCGCAGCGGCCAGGAGCGGTGTCGTAGTCGCGGGGATTGACGGAGGCGTACACGGTGACTCCCGCCTCGACCAGCAGCGTCACACCGACCTTGAGCTGAATCGGTTGGATCACGAACGCGCCGTTCGCGCCGTCGGATTGGAGGGCCAGGGCGACGCGTCCGCTGTGGCTGCCAGCGGTTGCCGAGCAGGCATCGATCGCTTCCTGGACGCGGCTGGTATCGCATGCGGGCGCGCTCTTCGCGCACGACTCATCGGCCGCGTCGAGATTCGCATCGCTGTAGCGCGCCTTCAGAGTTTTGCAGATCTCAGGAACGGTGGGCTCGACAACAGTGCGCATGTCCTGTGCGAGGAGCAAAGCAGGAAACGCAGCGATTGCTATCCAGCCGAAACTTGCGAAGACGCGAAAAGGATGTCTCATACAGACAGGTAAAGGGTCAGGAGGCGTTCCTTGCAGGTATGCGATGCAACGCCTCCCGGCGGGCAACCAGCGATTCAGGGAGTGCGTGCCAGCACCTGCCAGCACGCGTGTTGTCCACGTAAGGCTGACAGCCGGAGTTGCTCTTTGCAACTCCGACGTCAGAACTCGAATCTTGCCATCAACTGCGCGTCGCGCGAGGAGTTCGCCTGCGAGCTCACCGTGCCGAAGCTTGAGCTGCCAAACGTTGTCCCGATTCCGCCGAACTCCGTGTGGTTGGTCACGTTGTAGAGATCGCCCTGAAGCGTCATGTGTACCCCTTCGAAGCCCAGGCCGAATGTCCGGCGCAGACTGATGTCCCACTCGTAGTTGCCCGGACCGTATAGGTTGTAGGGCGCTGTGCGTGGCGCGTTGCCAAACACGTAACTGGATGTCTGGATAAATGCAGTCTTGTCGATGAAGGGCTTGGTGACGTTGGTTGACGTTACTCCCGCTCCCCATGAGCCATTGATCCTCGCCGGACCTGTGAAGCTTGAATTGAGCGTAGGTTCGCAGGTGGTTTGAGCCGGGTTAGTACCGCACGAGGACCCGGTGAGGGCCAAAGGAGATCCTGAGAAGGCCTGGAAAATGGTTGAGAATTTGAACCCGCCGAGGATGCCTCGGGCATAGGTGTTGCCAGCCATCACGGTCGTGCCGAAGGGCAGGTCCCACACTCCGGTCAGCACAAAATGCTGCGGTTGGTTCGAGGTGGACACCCCGCGCTCGATAGCGTCAGCAGCCCACGATTTGCCGTTCTGGGAGAAGGCGGCTGGAATAGGGTATCCGGTACGGAAAGTGCCGCCATCATCGATCGTCCTTGACCATGTGTAGTTCACCATGAACATGAGACCGTGAGACGCCCGCTTCGTCAGCGTTGCCTGCAAAGCGTTGTAATTGCTGTTGGCTACATTTCCGTAGGTGTCGCTGAGGGCCGCGAATGGGAATGGCTTCAGGCCCTGGCTCAACGGCTGGCTGGAGGTGAACAGCGTGCTAGGCGGGCACGGCAGATTGTTGGCCGCGCAGAAAGCGTTTCGCGCGGAGCCGGTGAGGCTTAGGTTTGATCCGAGCGACAGATATTTCGGATCGAGCGCGTCTACCCAGTATCCACGCGGGTTGCCGCCATCCGTGATCAGGAAGTGGCCTTGCGAGCCTACGTAGCTGATAGTTGAGGCAATGTCGTTGGTCCATTGGTGCTGAAAACCGAAGCTCCAGTTGATATATTGCGGAGCCCGGCCTCCCTGATATGGATCGCCATAGCCGATGGTGGACGGAGTGCCGGTATAGCCGGAAACCGTAGTGTAGCCAGTGCCAAAGCCGTTGCCGGAAGCCGAACCGAGCGCCGGCGAATACGGCGGAAAGGCTGTGTTGCCCGGGCCGAGAGGCATTGTAGAAAGCAGAAATCCGTTCGCGGAGAAGGAGGGGCTTGCGGAGAAGCCGAGGATTCCCGTGCCGGTGCGCGAGTTCGCTGCTCCACCAACTCCGTTACCGTGCGTGTACATCACCCCCCAGCTTCCGCGCCATACGGTCCTCGAATCGCTCTGGAACGCAAAACCCAGTCGCGGTCCCCAGTTCTTGTAATAGTTGTTCACGGGAGTTGAGCAGTTGCAGCTGTTGGCTCCGTTGCCCGCATACTCAATGGCTCCCGTCAGCCCGGTGACAGGGTTGGTCAGGGTGGGGTTGAAAAAGCTCATTACATCGTGCGCCTCACGGTATGTCGGATAGAAGTCGTACCGCAAGCCGAGATTCAGAGTCAGCCGCGAATTCACTTTCCAGTCGTCCTCGACATAAGGCGAAATCGGCCGGTAGCGAGCGCCCGTCTCCTGCACGAGGTTTTGCGTCAGGCTGCCCTTGTCGATCTGGCCGATGAGGAAGCTGGCATAGGACAACCCGGTGTTCGCGGTCGCCGCATATTTTGGGGAACTGTTGCTCGAAGGAGTGATCTCGGCGGTTTCGGTCGTAGCTGTAGCCAAAGTGACGGGGCTGGTGCCGCCCGTATCGGGAGTGATTTGGTACTGAAGCCATGCGAACTCTATGCCCATGGTCAGCGAGTGCCTCCCCAGCACCCATTGCACGTTGTCGATCAGTGCGTAGGAGTTCGCGATATTGATGCTCGCTGGCTCGCCCGCCCAGTTGGTCGGCGCGTCTGTGCCTGAGAAGGTTACAAATGGAAACGCGTCCTGCGCCTGGCCCGCGGGAAGACCTGTGATGCCCATCGTGGTTGCGGCGTAGGCTGGAGCCTCGTTGGTATTGAACGTTGGACCGTTGTACCGGGCGAAGCCATACTTGAACTGGTTGATGAGGTTTGACGAAAAGACGTGGGTGTCTTCGATAATGCCGACCGCGGTCTTTGGGGCGAACGCCTGGCCGAAGTTATATGGGATGGGAGCGTTGCTTCTGCCCGCAGTTGTCTGGTTGGTGGGAAAGCTGCTTGCCTGACGGCCGATCGCTCCCACCAGCGTGAGCGTGTTCTTTGGAGTGATCAGAAAGTCGACGCGGTTCGTCGTCATCCAGTTCGTCAAGCCATATTTCAAGGCTACGAGTTGGTTGTTGGTTGGATTCTGATTGGTCAGGGGGCCCTGAAAGCTCTGCATTTGGAGAACGATTGGTGAGAACTCGTTCGCAGGGATGACGTTCTTGGCACCGGTCTGCACCGGATTTCCGGCCGGTCCCGCAGTCGAGCCGGCGCTGTAGCCATACTGATAACGGCAGGGACCGTTGGTACTGTTGGCCGTGCACGCGGCCTGCGTGCTGGGGTCGTAAATATTCACTCCCAACGCGCTGAAGTCCCCGTTCATCTCAGCCACCGTCGGAGCCGTCTGATAGGCGGGTGTGGGACCGTGCGAGAAGCGGTATCCGTCATAGCTGCCAAAGAAAAATATTTTGTTCTTCCATATAGGGCCGCTCAGCGTAATGCCGTATTCATTCTGGTGCTCTTCGGGTTTGGTGGCGTGACCGACCGCAGGATTGATGTTGCCAGGTGCGAAGAATCCCCAGGTATCGAGGGCGGTGTTGCGGAAGTAGTCGTAAATTGAGCCGTGAAACTTGTTGCCGCCTTGTTTGATGGTGTAGTTCTGAACACCCTGTCCTTCATACAGCGGGGAATATCCAGAGGTCTCGACCTGGAACTGGTTCACCGCATCGACCGAGATCGCAGTCCACACAAAGCGGGGATCGCCTTCGCCCGATACCTGCGTGAAAGGCACGCCGTCGATGTACACCGCAGTAGCCGCGCCACGACTGCCTGACCCGTTGACGACCCCAGTATTGGTGGTGGCGTTACCGTTAGTCTCGTTACCCTGGACACCGGGCATCAGGTAGGCAAAATCGGTGGCGCGGCGCTGATCGGGCTGGCCATACCCACCCATTTGTAGAGGCAGCGCGGAGTACATGTCGTTTTCCATCGTTGCACCCAGGGTCGCGTTGCTGGTTTCGAGCATTGGCGGGGCCGATGTGACCGTGATATTCTCCGTCGCCGCCCCCACCCTCAGCACAGGGTTGTAGTCCTGGATTTCCAGGGCGTTCACGTGCACGTCGATCTGTGTCTCTGTTTCGAAGCCCGCGGCCGTCACGACGATCGTGTAAATGCCGGGATCAAGCGGCGATAGATCGTAGTCGCCGGCGGAATTGGTCTTACGGACGACATGCACTCCGGTTGAATTTTCCGTGGCCGTAAGCGTCGCATTCGGGACCACGGCGCCCATTGCGTCTTTAACGGTTCCCTTGACTTCACCCTTGCCGCCCAGCTGGGCGAAGGCGGAAGGAAGACAGCATAAGAGGACAGCGAATGCCGCTCCAGCGCAACACGGCGCTGCGGGCGGCATAGTACGGTGATCTGTTCGAAATCATTGGGCATAAGTGGCGACCTCCTCAGTTGTGAACGCCAATTCGTGGCGCGCTTCCCGGCGCCTTTGTGTCTGTCGGGTGAGCCAATAGGTCTGACCACCCATTGAACTCGCTACCGCAATTAACCTTGTCCTTCTCCCCCGTGATCTTAGAGGCGACTACGCAAAAATCTCCGGTGTGAATTGATATATACGGAAGACAGAGAATAGACTCCATGTTCGGCGATCCACGATGCGCGGCGATTCTCGTTCTCATATAGGGAGATACCCTTGCCGCTTGTGCCCTCATCCTGGCTCCTGCAAAAACCCGCAACGGCCTTCTGCAACAAACTGCCGCTCGCCTTCCTTGATAGGTCGCTGGCCGCGGCTGGAGGGCGCCGCAATCTTCCGTGCTTCCAAGTGGCCCGACCAAGGCTGTTACCTGCGCTTTCCGAAGTGCCATAGCGCTCGATGAGGTATGACCACTAAAAAACTGGCCTAGTTTCCCGAAAGAGATAGAGACCTGTCAAGTGGTAAAACAACTTTTCTCGCGGACCCATCGCCTGCTGGAGGAGATCTCCGATTTCACGCAGCATATCTTTATATTTTCCAATAGATTAAGAGGACACGTCTTTCCTTTAGACTTTTCGCGCCGGTCATGGATCGAGACGGCACTTCGGAGATCATCGAGAGGGGGGCAGCTTGACAGCGGTTTGCGGTCGAGCGGTAGACTAGCTGTCTCGTTTAGTGGTTAGACCACTCATCAGGAGATAGCGCAGTGCCAGCTCGCTCACCGATCAAGCTGCTCTTTTGCCTCACCCTTACGCTTTGCGTGATCTGCGTCACCCCACTCTGCGCGCAGGACACGCGAAAGGTGACGGAGCCCCATTTCCCGAAGCCCTGCGTAACGCTGGACGCGCAACTCTCCGCGCCGGACGGCGTTCTTTCCGACGATGACGAGCACAAGCTGGACACGGAAAGAATCCAGAGCGCCATCGATCACTGCAAAAAAGGCCGTGCGGTCAAGCTGCGCGCAGTAGGAGAACGCAGCGTCTTTCTGTCAGCACCACTTTATTTGAAAAGCGGAGTCACGCTGCTGATTGGTGCGAACACTGCGTTGTTCGCCTCCCGCAATCCGCGCGACTACGACATCAAGCCGGGAAGCTGCGGAATTGTCGACGAACACGGACACGGTTGCAAGCCGTTCATCCTTGCCGATCACGCGCCGGATGCGGCGATTATGGGCGATGGCGCGATCGACGGGCGCGGCGGAGCGAAGCTGTTGGGGCAGGATGTGTCATGGTGGGACCTGGCACACACGGCCAAGGTTACGGACAAGAATCAAAACTGCACGCGCATCCTGATTGTGCGCGAGTCGGACAACTTTATTCTCTACCGCATTACGCTGCGCAATTCTCCTAATTTCCATGTTTCGGTGGAGAAATCGAACGGTTTCACGGCGTGGGGCGTGAAAATCGACATGCCGCGCACAGCACGCAACACAGACGGCATCGATCCGTCGTCGTCGACGAATGTGTCGATCCTTTATTCGTACATCCGAGCGGGAGACGATAACGTCGCCATCAAGGCCGGAAAATTGGGACCGTCATCGCACATTACTATCGCGCACGATCATTTCTATTCGGGACACGGCATGTCGATTGGCTGCGAAACCGTGGGAGGAGTAAGCGCCGTTCACGTCTCCGATCTGACGATCGACGGAGCCGATAATGGAATCCGCATCAAGAGCGACCGGAGCCGCGGCGGCCTGGTGGAAAATGTGCACTACGACAACGTGTGCATGCGTAATGTGCGAAATCCGATTGTGCTGACTCCGCTGTATACGACGTTCTCCGGTGAACTGCTCCCCGTCTATCGCGACATCGTTTTGAAGGATGTGCATAGCACCACGGGACCGCTGACCATCGCCGGACTCGATAATCAGCACAAGCTGGAAGTCAAATTCGACAACGTATTTGTGGATGGCGTGCAATCATCGGATATTCGCGCGTCACACGCTTCGATCACTGTGGGTCCAATGCTCGGAAACCTCGTGCCATCGGGCGACGACGTGACCGTGACGCAAGCGCCGGGCAGCAAGCCGGGGAGCCCGGTCGCGTGCGAGAGCAGCTTCGTCGACTTTCCGGCAAACGGGACGGCTCCGGCATCAGCGAGTGTAGCGCCGCCGGCGGACAAGACGCTGTATGTCGCGGCGGATGGGACCGGAGATTTCTATAGTGTGCAGCGTGCGGTGGATGCGGCCCCTACGGACGGCGCAACCATATTGGTCGCGCCGGGAGTGTATCGGGAGGTGGTGTCGATCACGAAGCCGAACATCCGTATACGCAGCAACCATACGGATGCGTCGAAGACGGTGATCATCTTCGACAAGAGCGCCGGTACTTCAGGCGGTACCCTGCACTCGGCGACGGTAGAGATACGCGCAGATAATTTCTTTGCCGAAAATCTGACCTTCGCGAACGACTGGAATGCGACGCATCCGCAACTCCCTGCGGGCTCGCAGGCGCTGGCCGTACTTGTGACCGGCGACAAGGCCGTTTTTAGGAACGTGCGTTTGCTGGGAAATCAGGATACGGTCTACCTGGGCAGCCGCAATTGCCGGCCGGATGGGCAGCCGTGCATCCCGACGCGACAATATTTCACTCACTGCTATATCGCTGGCAACGTGGATTTCATCTTTGGCGACAGCAAAGCGGTCTTCGATCACTGCGAGATTCACAACACCCCGCATCGGAGGGCTTCATCACGGCTCAGGCCAAGCATTATCCGGATGAAGACAGCGGCTTTGTCTTCAACAACTGCAGGCTCACTGCCGACCCCGGCGTGACCGAAGTGTGGCTGGGGCGTCCGTGGCGTCCTTATGCCAAAGTGATTTTTCTGAATACCGAAATGGGTGATCACATTGTGCCTGCGGGCTGGCGTGAGTGGCATCCCGGCGAAACGCACTCGATTGAGACGGTGTACTATGCCGAATTCAACTCCACCGGGCCGGGTGCGCATCCCGGCGCGCGCGACCCCCACACAAAGCTGCTGACAGCCGCTGAGGCAGCGCAATATGAGACGAAAACGTTTCTGAACGGATGGGACCCGGAGGCGAGCAGCGCGCAATAACCGACGCCGACATTAGCTCGATGGCCTGAGGTTGAGATAAGGCTCGAGGTCTGGAACCGCGGCTACCGGCCGGCGTCGATGACCTTCGCATTTTCGACCAGCATAATCGGCAATCCCGTGGCTGCATGCACACTGAAATCGTGTGCGCTGACGGTGGCGTTGCTGATGGTCATGCCAGTCTGCGCGCTGATGTCGATGTTGGTGAGCGTGATCAAGTTGATAGGGCTCTCGGGCAGGCCCGCGATCACTCCAGCTGTCTTCGCTCCGGTGGCATGCAGGCTCATGATGCTGATGTCGTGAAAGTGCGGCGTTAGTCGCGTTACTTGGTGAGGCGCGTCGTGCTCGGGAATCTTGGGATAGTACTCGGTTATGAGAACCGGCGTCTGCACATTATCCATCGTGAGATCGCGAAAATCGAGATCGCCGACATCGTTTCCGCGGTCGCGATTCGATTTGACGCGCACTCCGTTTGTGGTGTCCGTGAAGGTGATTCGCGCGGCCCGCACGCGTTGCACGCCTCCGGAAATTTCGCTGCCGATGGACAGACCGTGGCCGTGGAGAAACGTGCAATCGGTGATGGTGATGTCGGTGCTTGGGTCGTCGGGTCCCGGCGAGCCGGGCTGGCCGGATTTGATCGCGACATCGTCGTCGCCAACGTCGATGAGCATGTGCGAGATGGTGACACGGTGCGACGAAAACGGATCGATGCCGTCGGTATTGGGCGAGTTGGCGGGGGCGAGAATTTTGCCGTTCCGTATCGTGACGTCGTCAGAGTAGTACGGCACCACCTGCCAGGAGGCCGAGTTCTGAATAGTGATGCCGTCGATCAGGACATGCTTGCAGTGATCGAGCACAAGCAGCCGAGGACGGTTAGCAGCAACGATCTTGTGCTCGGCCTTGCCGGCCCAGACCATCTGCCACCAGGGATGCCCCGCTCCGTCGATCGTGCCGCCGCCGGTGATGGTGATGTCTTCGGCGCCTACCGCTTGAACAAGCGGCCGCACTGACGCCTCACGCAGTTCCTGCGCCTCGGGATAGTCCTGCTTGTCCTGGCTGCCGAGCAGCGTTGCGCCAGCTTCGATTTCCAGCGTGATATGACTTCGCAACGTGATGGGACCAGTCAGAAAGGTGCCGGATCGAAGCCTTACCGTGCCGCCTCCGCTCGCCGCGCAAGTATCAACCGCCTGCTGCACGGCCCTGGTGTCTTTGGTTGTTCCATCTGCCTTTGCTCCATAATGCATGGGATCGCAGACCAGACCCGTTGTGCCGGCGAAAAGTGGCTCTTCCGTCGTCAACATCGCGGCGATTGCGAAGACAAAAAACAGTACCGACCAGAGATTTCGAAGACTTTGGCGCTCCTGAGACATGAATTCTCGCTACGTTAAGGGAATGAGGTCTGACCACTTCCGTCCGCGAGAACACGATAACACTGCGAGAGCTTTCCTGCCATTGCCGTGCCCGTTTGATGCGGATCGCGGGATTACTCATTTTCCTCTAATGATCGCGCGAATCAAGCGGCTAATGTCGGTGAGAGATTCTGCTTGAGGACATACCCGTGGGCGCCTGCTTCCAACGCCGCCTTGCGCAGATCCTCATCGTCGTAATCCGTCACTATGACCACACGGGCGCCGCGATGGAATTCGCGGATCTGCCGCGTAGCAGCCAGTCCGTCCATGCGCGGCATTCCAACATCCATCAAGACAATGTCGGGCTGCCGGTCGGCGTATGCCGCCAGGGCGTCGGCTCCATCCGCGCACTCCCATATTGCGATGGCGCTGTCGAGTAACTCACGCCGCAGCAGGCGGCACTCCGGCATTGTCGTCCACAAATCTGCGCCACCAGCGCATCAGGATAAAGAGCGATTGGCGCGACCAGCGCATTCAGCTGCTCAGTAGTCTACAGCGCGACTGTCGGCGTTGTCGGTGCGACACTCGACGAATCCTGTGCCGCTGGAACCGGTGGAGAAGCGGGCTGTTCCTGAAGAGCCTTCGGCCGGTGCACCTGCCACCAGGAGGGTCGCGCAGACCACCATCGATAAGAGCTGTTTCATCCATTTCGCAATCATGTATTACTCCGATTTGAGCGATGATCCGCCGGATTGCGAATTGAATTTCAATCCAACGTCGGCTGCGTCGCAGGAGCGCAATCGTCAAAAACGAGAGTAAGGCTGATATTCGGCAAACAAAATAGAGGGCATTACACAAAACGCCTGTGTGGTACCAGACGGACGGGATGAATAGACGATGCTATTGGAGCGCATGCCCGCTTCATCGAGTAGAGATAGCTGCAGGGCCGTAACTGACCTGCACCAATGAAATTTCTTAACTGTTGCGAATAGTCAGCAGGGGACCGACCGGCGCCGCCTGCTGCTTCAGCTTCTGTGTTGGGCGAACCAATTACAGGCGCTCCGATCAGGTCATGGATCGCTCACTTCCCGCGAACGCGAGGTGATGACGTTGGTCGTATCCGGACTGCTGAACAAGCAGGTCGGCGGGGAACTCGGCATCAGTGAAATCACAGTGAAGGCACATCGCGGCAGCGTCATGCGAATGTTGGCGTTGGGATGTGCACGGTTGAGCATGGATGAATGAAAGCGCGGAGATGCTGGTTGGTCCTTGATGAGAACAGCAGCTTCAGGTGGTTGGACGACAATCCTCAAGTCAGCCCTCGATACGCATCGAAGCAGCCCGCAACACCCGAGAATAGTTGTTTCAGCTCACTGAAGGCCAACCCTCACCTCGGCGATTGAAAACAGAGTGCAGAACCTCGCTACACTCCGAATATCCCGCCCGTCATAAATGAGGGAGAAGTTGGCACCGACTCAGCAACGCAGTCCACGCTTCACACTGAACAGCTCAGAAGATCGAGAACTTGCCGTCCTGCACCACTGCAGCTGCGATCTGCCAACCGAACGGCCCCCCCTCAAGCAATTGCAGCCATTGTTGTTCTCGTCTGCATTCCGAAGCCGTTCAACTTCCTCAGGAGATCGCGTGGCCGTGAATGGATTGCGCGCGCGTCCAACTCCGATCCTCAAGACGGCGTCACGCCATCCGTTGAACCCATTGGCTCCGCCAGGCCGGCGCCTCGAAGGGATCCGTAAAATACTGTGTCTCGTGCACGACCTTACCGTTGCGGAACTCCATAATGCTCACTGTATATGCTGGTCGCCCCTGGTAGGTGATTGTGTATTCCGTGATCCAGAGATCACCTTTTCCGAGCATTCGCTTGACGGTGAAACCTGACGGCTTGCCGGGGTGATGACTCCGCAAGGCCTGCAAATTGGCTCGCCCAAGGATTCGTTCGCCTGACTGAGGATAATCACAAATGGCATCGTCAGCGTAAATATCGTGTTCCGCGTTTGCATCGCCGGATGCCGACGCCCGCCAGTGCGCGTTCAGGGCTTCAAGTATTTGTTCTTCTTCCGGGGACTGCGCCATCTGCTGTTTGTCTTTCATATTCATCCACCTTTTGCGATGAAACCCGGGATGCCTGTTTTCACCACCGGATTCAGCCTTTGTCTAGTCTGAATGCGATTGATTTCCTCGAACGCGTCTTCAGGAAGGGAGGAGATGTCAAAATTCTCTCGCGCGCGAGCCGCATTTTTTGGTGTGGTAAGCAAAGCCGTGCCGCGCTGCACCGCCCATGCCAGCAGCACCTGCGCCGGAGTCTTTCCAATTCGCACGGCGATTGCCGAAATGACTGGATCTTCGAGCAACCCGGGCCTCATTCCGTGACCCAATGGCGCGAAGGCCAAAAGCACAATGCCTTTCTCCTTGCAGAATTCGAGAAGCTCCGTTTCCGGAAGGTACGGATGTGACTCGACCTGGACCACCGCTGGCTTGATCCTTGCGGATTCGTAGATGGGCGACAATTCGTTCAGAGCGATGTCAGACAGTCCGATGGCCCGGCACCTGCCGCCGTCCACGAGACTTTCCATCGCTCTCCAAGTATCGAGCAAAGCCACTCCGTTGTCGTAGATGACATTGCCGTTTTGATCTCGCGGATCCTGCTCGTCTCCCGGCTGAAATGCAAACGGAGTATGAATGAGGTAGAGATCCAGATACTCGAGCCTGAGTCTGTCCAGACTCCCCTCGAAGGCAGGTTCCACGCGCTCAGGCCGGTGATTGGTATTCCACACTTTTGTGGTGACGAAGATGTCGTCCCGCGTGATCCCCAAAGCGGCAAGTCCTGTTTGCAATGCCTCGCCTACCTCGCGCTCGTTCCGGTATCGCTCTGCGCAGTCAAAGTGTCGAAATCCGGCTTCCAGGGCGTCTCTGGTCGCAGCTATTGTCACGACTTTATCGGGAATCAGGGTGCCAAAGCCGAGTGCGGGCATCTGGCCGACTCCGTGATTCAGCGGTAGTCTCCTATTCCGAAGATCAGAAGATGCGATCATACTGACTCCTCGGCACTATCGCGCGTCGAACCTCATCCGCCCCGATAGTCGCCGTTCTCCCGGCGGCCAGGGAGGGCCGCATTATTCTAGCAACATTCACGACTTGAATTCCTCCTTGTGAATGAGCGACGTCAGTTCGTTCGAATAATCGATGGTGTGGCTGTCACCTGGACGCTCCGTCAAGCGCCATCAGAAGTTCGGTGTAAGCCCGCACCAATTGATCCAGGAGTAAGGAACGATTAAGTGCGCTGGGATTGGGTAGAACCCACGCTTTCGATCCCCCAAGCAGATCCGCTTGTCTGCCCTAAGACACCAGCCTTCTGCCGAAAATCGCCGAGAAGGCTGGTTTCCCGAGGAAAGCAACATGCCCGGGCGCGTAGCGTGCAATTTTTGCGGACAAACCAGAGGCCGCGCGCTCGAATTCGTCCCGTGATAGCTCGTCTGCGCGAGACGTAGGCCTCTCAACCGCGTTCGTAAGGCCGCATCGATGAGCCAGGATCATCTCACCATTTTTCGGGAGCGATCTGTTCCCACGTAAACCCAGCGAGGTGGATCGTTTTCCAGAAGCGATTCCCACGTCCTGCGAAGTGATGACCCAACTTCGATCTGAGGCCAGGATTAATACCGCAGAACACGACGCGCAAATTAGGCGCGAGGATATCTCGCATTCCAGGTGTGACGTTCGCCGACACGGTCAATTTGCTAGCTCCACATTAAGGTCGATCGCCAAACAGGTATTGAATGCCGGCAATACCATCTCTATCGACTTCAGACCCGACGTGTTGCAGCAACGCCACTCCATTTTGCAGCCCGCTGATTACGCAGGATGCAAAGGTCACTTCACTGCCAAAATTGCATCATCTGCCCATAGCTGACCATCTAGTCAGTTAGCGATAGAATAACAGCCGAGGGAATTCATGGGATATATCACCACGAGCGGAAATAGATCCCAGCGCGCGCACACGCGGGACCGAGAAGTAACCGTACCGGCCATTCTGACCGCAGCCGAGATCGAGTTTGCGACCCATGGTTTTACTGCGGCGCGAACAGAGAGCATTGCAGCACGGGCGAATGTCGTCAAAGGCATGATTTTCCACTATTTCAAGAGCAAAGAAGGGCTTTTTGAGGCAGTCCTCGAACGGGCGTATCAGCCTTTCAGTGAGGCGCTAGATAAATCTCTTGATAAGAAACTGAGCGCCACGAATGCTTTACTCACGTTTGTCGAGCGGCTACTCGCCGCGATGGCAGAGAAACCGCTGTCTCCCGCCATCTTCATGCTGGAAAGCATTCAGAGCCGGGGCGAGCACGTTCGCAAGCTGGGAATGCCCTCCATTTATACGCGGGTTGAAGCGTTACTCAAGAGGGGTATCGCGACGGGCGAGTTCCGGAAGATGGATCCCTGGCATGGCGCTATCAATATTATTGGTCTCTGCGGTTTCTACTTTTGTGCGGCCGGCAATATCTCCCACACCGGTAAAGGCTTTGACCCCTTGAACAGGGCATTGCTAAAGAGGCATGCCGCCGAAGTACTGGCCTTTGTCGACAAAGGCATCGCGGTGAAAAGCTAAAGATATTGCGACCTTTTGCATTCCTGGGCTCTCTTAATTGACTGACTGGATGGTTGGTAAATAGAAGGATCGATCTGAAATGAATCTAGAAATCAAAAACTACGGTGTGACAGGAATGATCCGGTCTGCATTCCTGCTTCTCGTCTTCGGGGCGCAGATCCAAGCCGCAATGGCCCAGAATGGAGCTTCCGGCAGCGAGAAGCTGACACTTGCCGGAGCTGTTGATCTGGCGCTCAAACAGAATCTCGACATCCAAGTCGCCAATATCGAAACCGCGACTAAACAGCAGGATCGTTTGATTGCGCGCTCGGAGCTTCTCCCACATGCGGGCTTTGATGCCAGCGACGCGATCACGCGATACAACGCAAAGGCCCAGCTCGGGGTACAACCCTCGGTCATCCCTCACGACATAGGTCCATATCAATCCATCCATGTCGGACCAACATTCTCGACTCCCATTTTCGATCTGACCCTGATTCGTCAATACCAGGAGAGCGGCCACCGCCTGCTGGCAACTCGCGCTGATGAACAAACCGTACGCGAAGAAACCGTCCTGCTGGCTGTCAGCGAATACATGGCGCATCTTCGCGCACTCGCCAGCATCACCGCTGCCGAATCGCGCGTAGAGCTGGCGGACCGTCTAGCTCATCAGGCACAAGACCTGCTCTCCGATGGTGTGGCGAGCAAGATTGATGTGTCACGCGCTCAAGTGCGGCTCAGAGAAGAGCAGCAACGCCTGATTGATGCCCAGCGTGATTCGGAGACTACCTCGTATGCACTGAAGCGCATCCTGAATCTTCCGGACAGCCAGCAGATCGAGTTCGCAGACCAGCAGAACTTTTTCTCGACACCTTCGCTCGATCTCTCTGATCCACTGTCGACTGCTCTTGAACAACGCCCCGAATTGCACTCTCTCTCTGAGAACATCAAGGCTGCTGAAGCGGTGCACAAGGCTGCCGTGGCGGAATCCTTGCCGAAGCTGACTTTTGAGGGGAACTGGAATGAGCAGGGACAGACGTTCAGCACGGCGACTCCCGGATATGAATATCGCCTTAATGTGCGGTTTCCCATCTTCACCGGTGGACGTCTTAGCGCCGAGCGGAAGAGCACAGCGCTGACAGAACAGCGGACACAGAAACAGCTCGCCCAGGAACGCAACCTCGTAACCGAGCAGGTGCGCGACGGGCAGGTTGAGTTGCAGGCCGCCCTGCACCAAGTGCAGCTTGGCCGGCAGGAAGTGCAATTGGCCAATGAGGAAGTCTCGCTATCGCAGGGGCGCTTTCAGTCCGGTGTAACCGACAACATCGAAGTCACCGCTGCGCAGGATTCGCTTGCCCGCGCAAACGATGCGGAAATCGGCGCGCTGTTTCGTTACAACATCGCACGTGCGCAGCTGGCTCGCGCAGTTGGCGGGGTCGAACAGACCTATACCCATCCCTAATCCACACATTCTCGTGAGAGGACGAGGCCATGAGTCAAGCAGTATTGGAACCATCAATCGAAGAATCAGACATAGCACCGGAGCCTCCGAAAGCTGGCGGGATCGCCGAGAGGAAAAGAACTCTGTTGATCTGGGGAGGAGCCTCCGCTCTGGTCCTGCTACTGATCTTCGGCGTTCGATATCTCATCTGGTCTGTTCATCATGAGACAACAGATGATGCCTATCTGGCGGGACACCTGCACCCAATCAGCGCCCGCATCACGGACACCGTGCAGCAAGTGCTGATCGACGACAACCAGCATGTAGTTGAAGGGCAGACTTTGGTCATCCTTGATCCTAACGACTACAAGGCGAGACTCGATCAGGCAAAGGCTGCTCTTGACGCGGCGAGCCGCCAAGCGGAGACGGCCGAGGCCGCGATCCGATCGACATCACAATCGGCCACTGCACAAACCACCCAGGCGCAAGGTTCAATCGGCGAAGCCAAAGCATCGATTCAGGCCTCGAAAGCTGCTGTCACGGCTGCAGAAGCAGGAGTGCCACGGGCGACAGCTCAGCTTCAGGAAGCAAATGCGACCCTGCAATGCGAGGAGACCGATCTGCACAGATATCAGGATCTCTATGCAAAAGAACAGGTCTCAAGACAAACCCTCGATCACCAGCGCGCGAGTTATCAGGTTGCGGCAGCGGGACAGGCGGCTGCCCAGGAACAAGTACGACAGGCACAGGCGCAACTGGTCGCCGCTCAGCAAGGCGTTCTTCGCACCGAAGCTCAGTTGACTAACTCAGAAGGTGGATTGCAGTCCGCGCAGGCTACGACACTGGAAACGCGGGTGCGGGAAGGTCAGTTTGCAACTGCGCAGGCTGCCATAGCGCAAGCAGCAGCTTCATTGGACGACGCAAAGTTGCAACTTTCCTACACGATTATTAAGGCGCCCGTGAGCGGTCGTATCGGCAGAAAGCCGGTTGAAGCTGGTCAACGCGTACAGATAGGCCAGCCCCTGATGGCTGTTGTCGAAGATCATCCGTGGGTGGTGGCCAATTTCAAGGAAACCCAACTAGGGAAGATGCGCGCCGGGCAGCGCGTCGAAGTAGAGATTGATACCTTTCCGAACCACAAATTCTACGGACGTGTGGATAGTCTCGCTCCAGGCTCCGGGAACGAATTCGCGCTGTTGCCTCCGGATAATGCAACCGGCAACTTCACGAAGATTGTGCAACGCATTCCCGTCAAGGTCGTGCTCGATGACGATAGTGTGCGCGGTTACGAAAACCTCCTCGCGCCTGGCATGTCGTCGGTTGTTACTGTGACCACACGATAAGGGAGGACTTCTATGGCAACCACCGCGATCAAGCCGTCCATTGCTGCAGAGAATCCGGCGACCGCAGCGACCGATCATGTGTCATTGAAGACCTGGATATGCGTTATGGGAGTTCTTTTCGGCTGCTTTATGGCAGTGCTCGACATCATTGTTACGAACTCCTCACTGCGCGACATTGCAGGAACGCTCGCAGCCAGTGCGGATGAGATTTCCTGGGTGCCAACTTCATATCTGGTTGCCGAGATCGTCGTGATCCCGTTGACCTCGTGGCTGTCTGCTGCGTTCTCACTGAAGAAATATCTTCTGGTGAACTCGATCTTATTCATCTTCTTCTCTGTTTGCTGCGGTCAGGCGCATTCTCTGGCTCTGATGATCCTCTTTCGCGTCTTGCAGGGTTTCACAGGTGGCGTACTTATTCCTCTATCCTTCGTCGTCATCCTCACGTACCTTCCGCCGTCGAAGCGGGCAATTGGCATGGCCATGTTCACCATCACGGCAACTTTCGCTCCTGCGCTGGGGCCGCTCCTCGGCGGATGGCTGACCGACCATTACGGATGGCCATTCGTCTTTTACATCAACATCGTTCCCGGAATACTGCTGATCGCAGCCGTATGGTTCACCATGGAAAAGCAGCCCATGAATCTGGGCCTGCTGAAAAAGGGTGACTGGTGGGGAATCCTCACCATGGCGATCGGCCTCGCTGCATTCGAGATCGTGCTCGAAGACGGAAATCGTAGAGACTGGTTCGGCGATCCGGGGATTGTGAGGCTGGCCTGGACTGCCGCGATCTTCATTCCCGCTTTCATCATTATTGAGTTGCTACAAAAAGAGCCCCTTGTCGATTTGCGCCTCTTTGCACGCAGGAACTTCGGGCTGGGCAGCATCGTCAATGTGGTCCTTGGAATTGGTCTCTATGGTGTTGTATTCATTCTGCCCTTGTACCTGGGACAGATTCATGGTTACAGTGCGACGCAGATCGGAATGGTCATCATCTGGCTGGGTCTTCCGCAACTCGTTGTCATCCCCCTGATACCGAAGTTGATGAAATTTGTCGAGGCTCGAATCATCATCGGCGTCGGGATTCTTCTCTTCGGCGGTAGCTCCTTCTTAGATATTCATCTCGATTCCAATTTTGCAGGACCGCAGTTCTATATCCCGCTTATTATCCGCGCGCTGGGCCAGCCTCTCATCATGACTCCTCTTTCTGCCGTCACCACGTCCGGCATGGCCAAAGGACGTGAAAGCGGCGCGGCATCGGCACTCTTCAACATGATGCGCAATATCGGCGGATCGATCGGGATCGCCGGACTGTCAACATTGCTTTCTGTAAGAGAGCGGTTCCACTCTGAGCGCATCGGTGAATCTGTGACTGTCTACTCAGGTGCCGTGCAAGAACGGATGCGGCAGTCAGCAGCGTACTTTCTCTCTCAGGGCAGTGATCCGTATTCGGCCAACCTGCGCGCAATCGGCTCTATCGGCGGCGTGGTCCGCCGCCAGGCATTTTTGCTCGCCTATAGCGATTGCTTCCTGGTCTTGGGCTGCGTATTGCTCGCAAGTGCAGCTGCTTTGTTCTTTATGAAAAAGACCAACATTTCGGGTGCAGTGGGAGGGCATTGATGAAGGCAAGGTCTTCGACCTGCACCGACTTGAGAATGGCGCAAATCTGTTTTTTGCCTGCCACCTGTGCTTTCGGCCGATGACTCCACACAATGTGGCGACTGCCCTTGGAATTTTTCCGGACGGTACGCATGCCAACCTCTGCGAGTACTGGTACCTGATGAACGTGAATGCACTGGCCGACGGAATTGTCCGGTCGCATCTGTCACATGACCCAGTGTGGACGGGGCGCGTACGGAAGAGCGCGGACAGGCTAATCGAACTGGCCCACGAGATCGGCTACAAGTTCAATGACCAGGGCTACCGCTTCAACACTCGTGTTCCGTTTACAAATCAGGACATCTACCGCCAGCCGGATGCGATAGGCGGCTACGCTTACCTGATGCTGTTCGCCTATGAGATGTTTGGCAAATGCGAAATTTCTCGCTGAGGCGAAGAAGGGCTTAAGGCTCTACCAGTCGTTTTCGAAGAATCCCTGGTACGAGATACCCAGCGGCGCGATGGCGTGCCTTGCCGCCGCGCGGCTTTCGGTTCGTGATCCGCAGATCGACGTGCGCAAGATCGTCAGCTTTGCGCTCGAAACAGATGGTCATCCCATGCAGCCGGCAACTGGGGTGCCAGGAGGTGAACGGCCTGATGGCAGGCTTCAGCACCGAGCCGGCGGGCGAAGCATACAGCATGGAATCGCTGATGACGCTACCGTATCTTCTGCCTGTGCTGCGATACCGGCCCGAGTTCGCCAACGACATCGGAAGATATCTGCTGAATACGGCAGCGAACATGCGGCTCTTTTATTCCGACTGCATTCCGCGCGAGAACCAGAGCCGCCCCGACCTCACCTCGGCGATTCCTTATGAGCGGCTGACGAAAGAACTGAACGGCAAGTCGCCCTATGCATCCGGCGATTACGGAAGCCACCGCTCGATCTACGGCGGCGCCTATGCTCTGTGGTGGGCAGAGCTGGTGAAGGCAACCGAGGATCCCTACATCCTGCAGATGAATCTCTCACGCAGCGATTTTCTGTGCGCGAAGGCACACCCATCCTACCTTCACTGCAATCCGTGGAGCGAATCGAAGCAGGTGACGCTTGCGCCGGAAGGTGGGGGCTTCGATCTCTACGATCTTTGGGCGCATGCCTTTATCGGCGAGCAAAAGAGCGGACGGGTTGCGCTAACGATCCCGCAGTCGCAGGCGCACCCAATGCCACCAGCATCGTGGCCGCGCGCCTCCTTCCCTGAGGCCGGTCGTTATTTAGTACCCGCCTGATAATCGACAGGCACTCCGTCGCAGAGCAGTGAACCGTTCTCCGCGCGTCGCCGCGCGCCTGAAGGAACAACCACGATCACTCGCGAACCGTTCGCCCGCACGTCCCGCGCCGAGCGGACGGAAATGAGTCCGTGGTTGCCCGGCACCATGTTCGACAAAGTCGTGGCAACTACCACGTCCGCGTACGATGTCAGGTTGGAGCTGGCGATGTAGTTCATGATGCGCGCTTCGCGCGCGCTCAGATGTTCGGGAGTAAGACTCCGCTGCATGTCTGGCCGGAGATACTCTTCGAGCGATCCCTCCTGCTGGCTGGCGATGCGCAACATCCCATAGTTCACGTCGGCAATCACGATCTGCGTGTGGTTGATTCCGTCGAAGACATCGGAAGGCGGCCACGGCGTTTTGCCGGGTTGCGCCGGTGCGTTCGTGAGGCGGATCGAAAGTACAAGGCACGCGATGGCGAGAACGGCTGCGACGGCCCAGGGAACATATGCAGTAAGACCGCGCGTCTCCTCTGGGACGGAAACAACCGGCACTGGAGCGAGAATCGGAATGGTTCCGAAGGAGCCGGCTTTGCGCTGCGAAAGACCGGTGCGTAAGAGCCCTTCGGAATTTCGACGATCATGTTCTCGCCGCGGCCCTCTCCGTCGAAATATTCATGGAGCTTGAGGCGAAGCTGGCGCGCATGTACGCGAACAGAACTGTCTTCTACCGGGCTGTAGTCGGCAGCCTTTCCGAAGACCGCAATGCCGATGTTGTGTTCGGTCAGTTCATGGCTGTGGCCGTGCAGGGCGCGCTCGGCCATGTAGGGAAGAAGTTCCCTCAGGCGTCCTGATTTTTGAAACGGCCCTGTGGCCAGGATGCGCTCGATAAGTTGCCATCGCGCGTCTTCTTTCAGGTCATTATCCACTTCAGTTGCTTGTAAAGAGGGGGACACCTTACCGCCCTAGAACTTCGCGCCTCATTTCTTTGCCAAGAGGCCGACTATCAAACACCAAAAGATAGCACATCGATAAAACGCCTGAGTACTGCGCCGAACCTGAACTTCCACACGGTACTTCACATGTAATTAGCGTTTGTTTTTCAGGATTTAGCTTGTATGTCCCTTGTGGACTCTTAAAACGGCGAGGATGCTGAATCCCGGCTCGACGCTCCCTTTGAGGGCGCTGAGATCCAAAAGTCCGGTGAAATCACGCAGACCTTAATGACAGACATCGCAAGAAGATTCACTAAGAATCCACTGCTGACGCCGTCCGAGATCCGGCCCAGCACGGACGGGATGGAGGTCACATGCCTTCTCAATCCAGGCGCCTTCCGCTTCAGGGATAAGACGTGGTTGCTCTTGCGCGTCGCAGAGCGTCCCGCGCAGAAACCGGGAAAGACTTCGTTCCCCGTTTTCGACCCGGAAGCAGGCGTGAAGATCCTGGAATTTGATAACTCTGACCCGCGGCTGGATCTGTCCGATCCCCGGGTGATCAGCTACGACGGGCGCGACTACCTCACCACCATGTCGCACCTGCGGCTGGGTTCGAGTGAGGACGGCATCCACTTTTCGGAGCCTGAGGGCAGCCACCCGATTCTGGGCGAAGGGGAGCTCGAGACCTTTGGCATTGAAGACTGCCGTGTAGCTGAAGTCGAGTGCCAGTATTGCTTGACCTACACCCAGGTCTCCGAGCACGGAGTAGGAGTGGGGCTGATTAGCCCCCGCGACTGGCAGAGCCTGACTCGGCGGGGGATGATCTTTTCCCCACACAACAAGGACTGCGCGCTTTTTGAGGAAAAGATCGGCGGCAAGTACTACGCGCTGCATCGGCCCAGCAGCCCGGAGCTGGGCGGCAACTACATATGGATCGCGGAATCGCCCGATCTCGAGCACTGGGGCAACCACCGCTGCATCGCGCATTCGCGGGACGGCTACTGGGATAGTGCGCGGTCGGCGCAGGAGCTTCTCCGATCAAAACGCAGGAGGGATGGCTCGAGATCTACCACGGAGCGAACGACAAGAACCGCTATTGCCTGGGAGTTCTGCTGCTCGACCTGGAGCAGCCGTGGAAGGTGATCGCCCGGTCCGAAGATCCGGTGATGGAGCCGCTCGAATCCTACGAGCGCGATCGATTCTTCGGCGAGGTCATCTTCACCAACGGCCATGTGATTGATGGCGATGAGGTAACCGTCTATTACGGCGCGTCGGACAGCGTGGTTTGCGCCGCACGCTTTTCGATCGGGGACCTGTTGAATTCGGTGCTAAGCAGGCAGGGTCGCCGGCGATGAACCGGCTGGCGAGGGAGTACGCCATCTTTCTCGCCTGTCCGCGGGACATGAGGGTTTTGCTGGTCACGACATGATTTACGCGTTCGTGTTGCCGGTGATCGAAATCTTTGTGGCCGCCTACGTTATGCGGAATTCGCATGACGTGAGCAAGGTTGTGACCTACCAGCTTGCAATCTACGCGGGAGATCCTGTGGCCTTTTGGCTCAACGGCCTGATGCCGGGGCGGCTCAGCACAAAGCGGCTTTATTCCGCGGGAATGATCCTCAGCGCGGTTGTGATGCTGGTGATGATGGTATGTAACATAATCACACCTGCGGCCATTGCGGTGTCGGGGCTGCTTATGGGAATTGCTTCGGGGCTTTTCTGGGCAAATCGCGGCTTTCTGGCACTCTCCACGACAACGGACGAAAACCGGAACTACTACTACGGCGTCGAGACCTTTTTCCTGACGATCACGTCTGTGATCGTTCCCGCCGCGATCGGGTGGCTCATGGTGGCTTTTGGAAGAAGATGCTGTCGCTGGCAGCGCTGAAAGGGCTTGCGCAGGGCTATCTGGTGACCGCTCCCGCCATGCTGATCATGATGCTGGTCGGCCAGGAAGGCACGCTTGGATTGATTCAGGCGGTGAGTGGCATTGTTTCTTCGTTCATGTTGTATGCCGTTGGCCGGGCTTCGCGGCCCAAGCACCGCGTGCCGGTCTTCGCCGTCGGCCTGCTGGTCTTCGCGGCCGGATCCATCGTCAATGCGGTTCTGTTCGACGCGAAAGGCGTGCTGATCTTCATGGCGTGCCTGGTTCTGGCCAAGCCGGTACTAGACCTTGCCTATTTTCCGATCCAGATGCTGACCATCGACACGGTCTCGGCGATCGAGGGCAGGAACGAGTATGCGT